>ERZ773242.3144-NODE-3144-length-12318-cov-3.576857_pt1 | contig 12318 bp, 9 predicted proteins | sample MGYA00511077_ERZ773242 | MGnify/ENA primary metagenome ERZ773242 (study PRJEB29015, sample SAMEA2737754) | human gut metagenome | biome: human gut; feature: human-associated habitat; material: faeces | place: China | collected 2012 ... | reverse complement strand
GGAGCAGGGAGGCTGCCAGATACCAGCAAAGATTCCCGAGCTCCACCCAGTAGGTGTTTTCGTAGAATCCGGCGATACATTCGCGCATCGCCATCATGCTGTGCGTAAACGGCAGGAGTACGTACAGCTTTTGGAAAAACATCGGCGTCATTTCGATCGGGAACGTGCCGCCCGAGCCTGCCACCTGAATGACCAGCAGCACGACGCAGATCGCCTTGCCGATATCTCCAAACGATACCGTCAGCGTGTAGATCATATTCACAAAGACGATGCTTGTAAACCACCCCGCGAGCAGGAAATAGAACGGATGCTTGCACTGAATCTCCAGGAAATACAAGTCTCCCAGACAGATCAGCCCGCTTTGAAAAAGACCGATGAGCCAGAACAAAAGCTGCCTGCCAAGATAGATCTGTGTCGGCGTGACATCCGCCAGCATCGCTTTTCGTTTTTCTTCCAGCGAGACTTTCATCATTGCTGCCAGCACAATACCGCCGACCCAGATGGAAAGCACCGAATAAAACGGTGCCATCGCCGAACCGTAATTTTCCACCGGATAAAATTTGGTTGTCTTTAATTTCACCGGCGCAGACAAGAACGTGCTGACTTCTGTCGGATCGGTCCCCAAAATATCGCTGATATTCTCCATTTGATCCGTTTTGACGGCGCGGTCGATCTGCCCGGCTGTTCTGCGCAGTTTCTGCGTTTCCGCATGCAGTGTCCTTGAGGTATCGCGCAGGGCGGACTGCAAAGCGGTGAGATGATTCGAAATTTCACCTGTCGTATCGTCTACCTGTGCTGCCGTTCGGTCTGCCTGGTCCAGCAGATCGATCACAGCTGTGCCGGAAGCCTCAAATCCTTCGATCAGCTGCAATAGCTTCGCCTCGATATTCTTCTCATAATCCTCCTGCAGAAGTGTGATCTGCGCATAGCTGTCTCTGAGCTCCGCTTTGAGCGACTGTCGTCTCTGCTCAATCTCTGCCTTTGTCGTCAGCAGCTCCTGCGCAGCTTCTTTTAGACCGCTGCTCAGCTCCTGCTGCAGCTCGATCTGCGTCTGCAGCGTCCGAATCACAACATCCAGTGCCTGCGCAATATCCGCGGAACCGCTCGGCAGACTATCCTTCAGATTTTCCAAACTCTTCTGTATCTTTTGCGTTGCCTCTGCCTGCTGCATGACCTGTTCTGACAAGTCTAGTAATGTTTGCTGTGCCGTTTCGACGTCCTGATAGAACAAATCCATCGCCTCATCGATCTGGGCTTCGATCTCCAAATAGCTGTCCTTCGTCTGCTGCAGCGCAAGGTTGACCGCTTTGCTGGCCCCGGTCACCGCACCCGTCAGATCAGATACGCTCTCTATCACCTCCTGCAGACTTTGCTGCGCCTTGCCGGCATTTCCTACAGACGCATGCAGCAGCGCCGCCGCGCTGTCTGTGATCTTGCCTAAAGACGCGGTAATGTCCGCATAATTATCTGTCAAAGCTGCGACGTCCTCCAACTCTGCTGCCAGACTGCCCAGATTCCTTGAAAAATTCTGCATCGCGTCCTTTTTCTTGCCCTCGTCTAATGCCTGATTCAGGCCTTCCAAAAGATCCAGTCCGATCTCGCTCACCGTCTGCACGAATACCTGATCGATCTGCTTCTGGACAGCGCTGGCTCCTTTATCTGTGATCTTAGGCGCGATTGCGTTTTCCTTTTCGTTGAGATAATACAAAATATCCGACCGCTGGATATCCTCTGCGGAGAACAGACTCATCATATCACGACTGAAGGTCTCCGGCAGCACGATAGCCGCATAGTATGTCCCCTCCTGTACACCGCGGATCGCAGCATCCTCGTCGGTGAACACCCAATCCAGCTGCGTATTGTGATGCAGATTCATTTCCACCTGATCGCCGACATTCAGCGTCATCGGGAAGAGGCTGCCGCGATAGCCTGCATCCATATTCGCCACCGCGACCTTGAGGTTTCCGGTATTGCCGTACGGGTCCCAGCTCGCTGCGATATTGAACCACGCATATAGGGATGGCACAATGGTCAGTCCCATCACGACGATCCATGCAATCGTGTTATTGCGGATTTTTTGCAGGTCTCCGGTAAAAATCCTGCCGATGTTCGCGCAGGCATTTTGGGTTTTATGCAGGCACCGTTTGGCTGCAGCGATTGCTCTCTCCAGCAGCTTCGGAGAATGTTTTTTTGTTGTCATAATTTCAATTCTCCTTTCCATGCATCGATCAGGTCTTCCTTGGACTGCTGTGCATACCGCATCTTTTTCTGCAGATTTTCATGTATGAACTCCAAAATAATCAGGAAAGCTGCAATGGCAATGATCGCACAGATCCACAAAACCAAAAATACCATCTTCGATGTCACGCTGAACATCAAAACCAAAAATACCGTAGGCAGCAGCAGGATCAGCAGGAACCCGATCTTGGTCCACTTCTGATAATTCTTCTCAAAAAGCTCCGCTTTTTCTATCATTTTATCCCGAAAGGTTTCTTGATCAGCCAGAATCTGCAGGGCAGTCGACAGCTTGACCCTTTCGCGTGTCATGCCGCTTTCCTCGCACATCATCAAGCCGGTCTCCTCCAGCTTTTTGTCAAACATGCGGTTGAGATTCAGCATCAAAAGGCGCACGCCAAGACCCAAGAGAAAGGCAATCGGCAAAAACAAGGACAAGCAGGCAAGATCTTTCCAGTATAAATTGCCGTACATGCCCGCCATCGCCTCGCGCATCGCGTTGATGCCGTAAGTAAACGGCAGCAGAGGATGCAGACTGCGGAAGAAGGTCGGCGTCATCTCGATCGGATAGGTGCCCGCGGAACCGGGGATCTGCAAGATGACCAGAATCACGCAGACTGCTTTGCCGATATGCTTGAAGGTGATCGACAAGGCATAGATCAGGTTGACATAGACAAAAGAGCTCCACAGTCCCGCACCGATAAAGGCAAGCGGGTGCTCGCATTGTGCCTTGAGCAGGAAAATATCACCCAAACAGATGATGAGCGCCTGTACCAGCCCGACCATAATGAAAAGCATCCACCGGCCAAAATATGCCTGTGTCGGCGTGAAATTGCGCACGCGCTTATCCCTGTCCACCTCCAGCTTAAAAATCGCGATCAATACAATGCCGCTGACCCAGATCGCCAGATTCGTGTAAAACGGCGTCATTGCAGAGCCGTAATTCTTGACCGGAAAGAGACTCTTGGTCGTCAACTCCACCGGTGAAGAGATAAAATCCGCGATCACATTTGCGTGCAGACCGCGTGCCTGCAGGAAGTCGGTATACGCCCGGTAAGCGTCGGCACTTCGCAGTGCACTGATCTCGTCAGCTGCCTGCGCCACGCGTTTCGTCACACGCTGCAGTGCGACGGCTGTCGTCCCCAGCGCAGCCTGCGTTGCTTTTATGCAGCTGTCTAATTCTCCTAAGATCGTCTGCATCTGACTGAGTGTCGGTTCCATGGAGGATAGCACACCGGAGAGCGTACCGCCTTGCAGAGCCAGAACATCCAGCGCCCGGTTCAGCGGCGGAAACACCTCTGTATTTAAGATTTCTTTGGAGTCATACAGACCGGTTTGCTCTGACTGCAGTGCGCCGCCGATGCTCGTCTGCGCATGTGTGAGCTGCTCGGAAGCATTTTGCAGCACGCTTACCGTCTGCTGCATACCCTGTTTCAGCAGCACATACTGCTGGTTCTGTACCTCCAGAAGTGAAATAGCCGCCGCTAAGGTTTCATTCCGGTACTGTTCGTTCAGCTCCTTGAGCTGCGCGATCATGCGCTCGTTTTGGTCGATGACAGTCTGCAGTGCGGGGATCAGGCGGTTCAGCTGTCCTTCTGCAGCAGCAAGCTGTGACTGCATCTGCGCGATCTGCGTATCGACTGCGGCGCCTGCCTGTGTCAGCTGTGCATCAGCACGTGCAAGAATGCCTTCTATCTGAATCGAAAACGCATTGACCGCCTGTCTGACAGCTGCCAGCGTATCCAGACTTTGATCCAGCGTCATGGCGCTCTCGTCTGCGGCGCGTTTCGACTTTTGCAGCGTACGGTCGGTTTCGGCGATGATCGCCTCTCCTGCTTCTGTCAGCGCGGTCAGGCGCTGCAAGACCGCCTGCTGCTCCTGCAGGCGCTGCGCGGCCTTGCGAACATTCGCTGCAGACTTTCGATTGGTTTGACTGATGCTTTGCGAGGCAGAAAACACCGTCTCATCCAGCATTTTGGAAACAGCCTCCGAGGCGACCGAAACAAAGGTCTGGTTGACCTGCTGCTGCACCGTTGTCGCGCCGGTATCGGTGACCTTCGGCGCGATGGCATTCTTCTTTTCATTCAGATAATATTCGATCTCCGGCGACTGCAAATCCCCGGACAAGACGCTGACCAGACTTTCACTGAAATTCTCCGGAATCACGATCGCTGCATAGTACGTTCCGGCGTCGACGCCTGCGATCGCCTGCTCTCTGTCCATAAAGGTCCAGCCGAGTGCATCGTTCTTTTTGAGGTTCTCGATGATCTGGTCACCAACGTGCAGCTCTCCGGTCATTTCATTGTCCGCACCCCGGTCGCAATTCGCTACCGCGATCCGGATGCCCTGCGTATTGCTGTAAGGGTCCATATTTGCTGCAATATTAAACCATGCATACAGCGATGGAATCAGGCACACACCCAATACGACAAGGACTGCAACCCAATTCGAGCACAGTCTTTTGATATCTCTGAAAAATATTGTAAAAATCGTTCTCATCTTCCTTCAAATTTCCCCTTTGTCTCTCATATCGCAGCCTCCCAGCATATGCGCGGAAATTGGCATCGACATTGTTATATATTTTGCATTTGTTTTGTGTGAAAGAAAAAAGAGCAAATCGCCCTACTTTTAATTTAACAATTCCTGTGAAAATGTCAACGGACAAATTTGCCGTAATAGGAAATTTTTTTGCGTAACTGCGATAAAATTCACATAAATTTTACGGTCTTTACGAAATCTTTGCAGTTTTGTTCTTTTCAATCAGCGCATTTTCATGTATAATGACTGTAGAAGCATTACGTGAAATTATCTGCATCCATTGCCGCATTTGATTTGATCCCCGCGGCAGAAAGGTTATGTGAAACACTATGAAACTGATTACAGCAATTATCAATAAAAAGGACGCGGTCTGCGTCTGCGATTCCTTGACTGAGGCAGGTTTCTTCTTTACCAAACTCGCGACTTCCGGCGGCTTCCTCAAAGAGGGCAATACGACCCTGCTGATCGGTGTCGATGATGAAAAGGTCCATGACGCGCTCGAGGTCATTCGTCTGCATTGTCTGAAACGGACAGAGGCGGCACCGATGATGATGGGCGCTGAGGCCAGCAATATCGCAGCGTTCAGCTACACTGCCCCGCAGATTGTTGTCGGCGGCGCTACGGTATTCGTTACAAACGTCGAACAGTTCGAAAAATACTAACGGCAAATATTCCGCAAATGCAAGGAAGTCAGCCTTCACTTCCCGGCTTCCCGCATAGGCATAACGAAACGTCCGCAGTCAGAGTTTCCCCCTCCTGCGGACGTTTCGTTTGTGCTTACTGATGTATGGATTCATATATATGGATGATTTACATATTCGCTGCCGCATGACTGTCCAGCACATTCTTTAACGCTGCCATGGAACTGGATGGACAGCGCGCGATGCGGATGTTTCTCTTTTTTGCCTGTTCGTTGGCGTGATGCAGCATCTTGTGCGACATCGTGCTTGTAAATAAAATCAGCAGATCCGGATTCCCGAAATTCTGCAGCCCCTTTTCCGTTTTGGCAAATACCTTTGCCCTGCAGTCGTAGGATTTACATAAATCCTCATATCTTCTTACCATTCTTTCGTTCCCACCGATAATGACTACACTCATGATCTGTTACTCCTTTTGTCTCTCTGATCTGGTATGCTTTGTTTGTACTTTTTTTGTTCATTCCTGATTTGTATTTCTGCTTTATAGTTAGCATATGCTAACCAATGACTAAAAGAGAAATGCCTTGCGGCATTCACTTTTGTCAGCATGATCGGAAGCTGCAGGCTGCACGCCCGCAGCTTCTCATGCCGATGATGTTTGCTTATTTCGGTTTGTGGCAGGACCCCGCCATTGCACAATGTGCACAGTTACAGCCACAAGAGGATTTTCCTTTTTTCTTGTCTCTGACAAGTTTGCGGATAATCGCTGCTACAATCAGGATGAGCACCAAAGATACAATGATCGTACTCAGATTATCTGTGATCCAGTTTAACATATTGACCGACTCCTTTCACCCGATTTGTTTTGTATGCTCTGCTTATATCATACACCGCCGCGGCTTCTTTCAAACAGGTTTAAAAAAACCATTTGCTTTCATTACCTGACTTAGTTGCATTTTACTGCTTGTCTCTGCTTAATCTTTGTTTCCAATTTGGTTGCTTCTTTGTACGGGCGAACCAGCATGTAAAGGATCAGTGCCAGCGCCGCGATTGCAAAGATCAGACCGATCACATTCACATGACCTGTGAACGCATTGCCGAACTGGTTGATCATCAGCGCGATGACATAGGCGAAGCCGCACTGATAACCGATGGCGAACCAGGTCCATTTGGCGTTGTTCATTTCACGCTTGATGGCACCGATAGCCGCGAAGCAAGGCGCGCACAGCAGGTTGAATACCAGGAACGCGTAGCCGCTGATCGGCGTGAATACGGATGCCAAAGTCGTATAAACGTCTCCGAACGCACCATAGAGGATGCCCATCGTACCAACGATGTTTTCCTTCGCGACCAGACCGGTGATGGACGCAACCGTCGCTTCCCATGTGCCGAAGCCGAGCGGCGCGAAGATCCAGCAGATTGCGCTACCGATGGCTGCTAAGATGGACTGATCCAGTTCATCTTCTGCCAGCATTCTGAAGCCTTCGTCTGTGAAGCCGAAGTAGGAGGTGAACCATACCAGAATGGTGGACAGTAAGATGATGGTACCTGCTTTTTTGATGAAGGACCAGCCGCGTTCCCACATGGAGCGCAGGACGTTGCCCAGTGTCGGCATGTGGTAAGCCGGAAGCTCCATAACAAACGGAGCCGGATCGCCCGCAAACATTTTCGTCTTTTTGAGCATGATACCGGAAATGACCACGTTGACGTTGAACAGCGTCCGCAGCGCACCCGCCAGCATACCCAGCAGCGCGCCCGCCAGCATACCCAGCAGGATGCAGACATACCACGGCATATTCCACGCCAGCGCGGCATACAGCGCGGCGCAGGCGCCGGCGCAGTACTGACCCGCCGCGCCGATATTGAACATACCCACCTTGTAGGCAAACAGAACGGACAGGGCGCACAGCAGCAGCGGCGCCGTGCGCACCAGCGCCTGGCCGAAATACTTGAGCTTCAGCGCACCTGGAAAGCGCAGGAAGCTCTTCATCACCGCGACGATCGCTTCAAACGCGCCGCTGGGTTCGATGATCAGCAGCACCAGATATCCCACGATCAGGCCGCCCAGAACACACACCAAGGAGGCAAGCAGCGTCTGGAAGCCATCCTTGCGGATCAGGGATTTATGTTCTTTTTTCACCGCTCCTTCGCCTCCTTCTTTGCACCGGCCATGTACAGACCCAATTCTTCCACGGTGGTCGTCTTGGGGTCAAGCTCGCCTACGATCTCGCCCTCGTACATGACGAGGATGCGGTCGGACACCGTCATAACTTCGTCCAGCTCCAGAGAGACCAGCAGCACTGCCTTGCCCGCGTCCCGCTGGGCGACGATCTGCTTGTGGATATACTCAATGGCGCCCACGTCCAGACCGCGGGTGGGCTGCACCGCAATAAGCAGCTGGGGGTTCTTGTCGATCTCCCGGGCGATGATCGCTTTCTGCTGGTTGCCGCCGGACATGGAACGGGCCACGGTGACGGGGCCCTGACCGGAACGGACGTCATACTGCTCAATCAGCCGCTCGGCATAGGCGCGGATGTTCTTCCGGCGGAGGAAGCCGAACTTGTCGGTGAACTCCGGCTCAAAATACCGCTGCAAGATCATATTGTCTTCCAGCGTGTAGTCCAGCACCAGGCCGTGCTTGTGGCGATCCTCCGGAATGTGGCTCATGCCCAGAATGCTGCGGCGGCGGATGGGCGCGTGGGTGATGTCCACGCCGCACATGGTGATCGTGCCGCCGGACGCGGGTTCCAGACCGGATATGGCATATACCAGCTCGCTCTGGCCGTTGCCGTCAATGCCCGCGATGCAGACGATCTCGCCCGCGTGTACCTGAAAGCTGACGTTTTTGACTGCGTTGTTCTTATGGACTTTGGAGGGAACGGTGAGGTTCTTCACATCCAGAACCACCTCCGCCGGGTGCGCCTCGCCCTTGGTGACTGCGAATTCCACGTCACGGCCGACCATCATCCGGGACAGCTCTGCCTTGGTGGTATCCGCGATGTTCACGGTGCCCATGTACTTGCCCTTGCGCAGAACGGAGCAGCGGTCGGCAACCGCCATGATCTCGTTGAGCTTGTGGGAGATAAAGAGGATGGATTTCCCTTCCGCCGCGAGATTGCGCATGATCTGCAGCAGCTCCTGGATTTCCTGGGGGGTCAGCACGGCGGTAGGCTCGTCGAAAATCAGGATCTCGTTGTCCCGGTACAGCATTTTCAGAATTTCCGTGCGCTGCTGCATACCGACGGAGATGTCCTCGATCAGCGCGTCAGGATCGACCCGCAGGCCGTATTTTTCCGACAGCGCCATGACCTTTTCCCGGGCGCGGGCGCGCTGAAGAATGCCGTGCTTCGTATCCTCGTCACCGAGGATGATGTTGTCCAGCACGGAGAAGCACTCCACCAGCTTGAAGTGCTGGTGAACCATGCCGATGCCCAGAGCATTGGCGTCGTTGGGGTTGTTGATTTTGACCTCCACGCCGTCCTTTTTGATCACGCCCTCTTCGGCCTGATAAAGGCCGAACAGAACGCTCATCAGCGTGGATTTTCCGGCGCCGTTTTCACCCAGCAGGGCGTGTATCTCGCCCTTTTTCAGCTGGAGCGTAACATTGTCGTTTGCGATGATACCGGGGAAGCGCTTCGTAATGTTTACCATTTCGATTGCGTAAGGTACATCCTGCAATCCAATTACCTCCTTTTCGTTCCCGGCGGAGCAGCGGCACAATTCGCCCCTTTCCTCCCGCCGCCGTCCGGCAATCCATCATGGGAGGGCTGCCGCTGCCGGACGGTTCTAAACTCGTGTGTCACTTTTTATTATACACGACCTATCGTCAGATTTCAAATAAAATCCGTAGAAATTGGGAAATTTTTTGGTAAAAAAAGAGAACGGGCAGTTTGCCCGTTCTCTTGCGGTTGGAAAAGGAAATTACTTCAGGTTGCCCAGCCAGGAAACGTTGACGTTGGTCACGGCAGGCTCAGCGGAGGTATCGTTGGAGACGGTGATGGTGCCGTCGAACATACCCTTCACCAGAGCGGCGTAGTCGTCCTTGGAGAACTTGCCGTCGGCGAACTGAGTGGTCTCGGCCAGCTGCACGTAGTTGGCAGCGGGATCGTCGCCGGATACCAGACCCAGAGTCTCGATCTTGCCGGCATAGTCAGCCCACTTACCGCCCACGATGATGTCGGTCAGCGCATTGATCGTGGTGGGCCGCAGACCCTTCATGGCGGAGGTAACGGTCATGCCGTCGCCGTAGTCGCCATCGATAATGCCCTTCTGGTCAACGTCAACGCCGATGACCTTGCCGCCGACCTTCTTGGCAGCCTCAGCCGCGGAGGTGTAGATGCCGCCGCCGCAGGCGAAAACGACCTCGGTGCCGTCGGCATACCAGGTGTCCATAACGGCAGTGATGTCAGCGTCGCCGTAGAACTGGTTGCCGTAAGCGTACTTCATGTCAACGGTGATGCCCAGCTCCTTGGCAGCGGCGTCAACGCCCTGCACATAGCCATAGCCATAGCGGATAACGGCGGGAACGGCCATGCCGCCCAGGAAGCCCAGCTTGGTGTAGCCCAGCTTGACAGCAGCGTAACCGGCCATGTAACCGGCCAGCTCTTCCTGATAGATGGCGCAGTAGACATTGCTCATGTCCACATAGTCTTCCAGCTTCCAGTTGTCGGGGTTGTAGTCATAGCTCTCGCCCTTGTTGGCAACGGCGGTCTCCAGCAGGTCGCCCTTGGCAACGTCCAGCGCGATGAACTTCACGTCGGGATAGTTGGGAGCAACTTCCACGATGGTGCCGCCGAAGGCATAGCCGGGCATCACGATGACGTTGTAGCCCTCAGCGATGGCCAGCTCCACGGAAGCCACACGGCCGGCAGTATCGTTGCTGGTGGGCTTGTAGTACTTGGTTTCCACATTGTTGTCCTTGCCGAAGGCAACGACGGCTTCCCAGGTGGTCTGGTTGAAGGACTGGTCGGTGATATCACCGTAGTCGGTAACCATGGCGACCTTGTAGCTGCCAGTGGAAGCTGCGTCCTTCTTGCCGGAGCCGCAGGCGACCAGAGTCAGGGACAGCGCCAGAACCAGCAGCAGAGCCAGAATCTTTTTCATGATTGCATTCCTCCATAATTTTCTATTCTTGGTAGTGTTCGATACACCGATAGTATTGTCGCACATTTTGATAAAAAAATCAACCCATTTTCGATGGTTTCCCGGTTTTTTTCACGATGTCTCCGTCAGGCGTGCATATGTTTCTGCGCAGAGAAGCTGAAAGGCAGGATCTCGGCCAGGGTGTGGGCTTCGCAGCCCTCCGGCGTGATCATGTAAATGAGAAAATCGTCGCCGCAGAATTCCCGCATCACCTGACGGCACACGCCGCAGGGCGGGAACGCCCCGGTGATGACGCCGTCCTTTCCGCCGCACACGGCGATGGCGGCAAAGTCCCGGTGGCCGTCGTAGACCGCCTTGAAGAAGGCGGTGCGCTCGGCGCAGACCGTGGGGCTGTAGGACGCGTTTTCGATGTTGCAGCCCTGATACACCGTCCCGTCGGCGCACAGCAGCGCCGCGCCCACCTGATAGCCGGAGTAGGGGACGTAGGCATGGGTCATGGCCTCTCTGGCAAGCTCACACAGTTTTTCGGGTGTCATAGTTCGCCTCCTTATCACGTCTTCCGTAAAATGGTGCTTACAGTATTTCTCCCGCGAAACTCGTGCCCGCGCCGTCCCAATGAACGCCCAGCAGGTCGGTGACGGTGGCGGCAATGTCCGCGAAGGTGGGCTTCGTGCCGAGATTGCCGGGTTTGACGCCCTTGCCCAGCACCAGCAGCGGCACATACTCGCGGGTGTGGTCGGTGGTGGCGGTGTAGGACGGGTCGCAGCCGTGGTCGGCGGTGATCATCACCACGTCGTCCTCCCCCAGAGTGGGCAGGAACGTACCCAGCCAGCGGTCGAACTCCGTCAGGGCGGCGGCGTAGCCGTCGATGTCCCGGCGGTGGCCGTAGAGCATGTCAAAATCCACCAGATTCACGAAGCACAGCCCGTGAAAATCCCGGGCGGCATAGTCCGTGGTATGTGCCATGCCGTCGGCGTTGGACTTGTTGAACACGTACTCCGTGTCCCCCCGTCCGGCGAAAATGTCGTGGATCTTACCAACGGCCAGGCAGTCCAGCCCCGCCGCCTTCACGGCGTCCAGCATGGTCTGCTTCGGCGGCTCCAGAGAAAAGTCGTGGCGGTTGGCCGTGCGCTTGAAGCCGTGCTCCGCGTCGCCCACATAGGGGCGGGCGATCACCCGGCCGACGCCATACTTTCCCTGCAAAATCTTCCGCGCCTTGCGGCAGGCGTCGTACAGCTCCTGCAAGGGAATCCATTCTTCGTGCGCCGCCACCTGAAACACGGAATCGGCGGAGGTGTAGACGATCCACTTGCCGGTTTTGCGCTGCTCCTCGCCGTAGTCCCGGATGACGTCGGTGCCGGAATAGGGCAGGTTGCACAGGACGCCCCGGCCGGTCTCCTTCTCGAAGGCGTCCAGAACCTCTTTGGGGAAGCCGTTGGGGAAGGTGGGCAGGGGCTGGGGGGAGATCACACCGGCGATTTCCCAATGGCCGATGGTGGTGTCCTTGCCCATGGAGCTTTCCGTCAGCCGGGCGAACGCGCCGGTGGGGGCGGCGGCCTTAGGCAGGCAGGTCACGCCGTCGATGTTGCCCAGTCCCGCGGCGGTCATGTTGGGAATGTCCAGCTTTTGGGAGGTGGCGCAGGCACGCAGGGTATTGACCCCCACGTCCCCGAAGGACTCCGCGTCGGGCATCGCGCCGATGCCGAAGGAATCCAGAACGATCAAAAATACTCGCTTCATACTATCACCTTATACGAGTTTTTAATAAAACGCTTAAAAGCGTTTTATTAGGCCGCAGGATTGC
>ERZ773242.3133-NODE-3133-length-12331-cov-3.871945_pt1 | contig 12331 bp, 10 predicted proteins | sample MGYA00511077_ERZ773242 | MGnify/ENA primary metagenome ERZ773242 (study PRJEB29015, sample SAMEA2737754) | human gut metagenome | biome: human gut; feature: human-associated habitat; material: faeces | place: China | collected 2012 ... | reverse complement strand
AGATTTTAGGTCAGAGAGAAAAAATAGATAATAAAAATGGCATATGAGATGATATTAGTAAGTCATCTTCATATGCCATATTACTTTTAAAGACATTTACTGAATGTCCCTTCATAGCTTGGCCTATCAGATATCCTTTTCCTATCTCTTCCCAATTCCGGTAGTTTGTTCGGCATTGTTCTCCGGCAAACTTAATATGTTCCCATGCTGTGCTTTCATTGATATACCCTGCTTCGAATGCAATGCGTGTTAGATTGATGAGTTCGCCCATATCCCATGAAAGAATACCTCTTATTAAGTCGTTTTCATTGATGGAAACGATGTTTTTGTCATGTACATAATCTAGAAACTTACGTATATTATGTGCCCGGTTTACGAATAACTCTATTCCGAAAAAACGTTCACGCAATATCTTTTCTATTTCTTTTTTATCGTTTGAAGAGAGTAGGTAGGGTAGAAGAATGGAATAGGCCGTACGTTCTCCTTCTGTTTGAAGGAATTTTAGTGTCTCGGTAATGGTAGATTCCTGTTTGGGTTTAGTTACCCCTATAAGTATTTCATGAAGAGTGTCTTTATTGATGCCAGTACTGAGACTGTTGACAAAGAATCCCTTCCTCATTCCCGCTATAAGTCCGATAAATAAATCTTGTTTCTTAGATTTTGGAAGGTTGCAGTCTTCTAGGTTGCCATTGAATCTTAACGAAATGTTTTGTTGCTCCATACTCTTGTTTTTAAATTTTGTGTAACCGAAAAGCGTGAGAACTGTTGCTCTGTATCTTTCCTGGGGCTTCGGCAAGCCGTTATGATGATACAAGCAACAGTCTCACGCTCCATTCGATATATAACAAGAGTATATACGTGAAGGTGCGTGAGACCCGTTTGCCTATTACCTTTCATAACACGAATTTTGCCGAATTCCAGGAAAAAGATAATAAATGAAACGTTCTCTAATACAATGTATTAGCTCTCTCTCTTTGAGCTAATATTTTTGCAAAGATAATAAAAATGAGTTTTGCAGAGTAAGGAAGTTTAGTTTTTCTTAATTTTTGCTACAAAAATGGCGATTTCTGTTGATGAAATTATTTCTTAGCTGCTAATAATAAGTTGATTCTGTAACGGGTATTGCATTTCTTTATCTGGTTGAGAGATTGTTCTTTAGTTCTAACGAATTATACTATGTTTTTGCGGGAAATTAGTGGATAAGTTGGTTTCTCTTTAATTCATTTGATACTACTGGATACCTCTTCTTTTGGCTTAGTTGTACAAGAAAGGATTTTGTTCTAATGGGTTGGCACAAGAATACCTGTAGAATGTCACGCTTTTGCCAACGAATTGACAAGAGCGTGACAACGAATCGACACTAACTCGGTAATTTGGTTATGCTGAGCTGAACCCAAATTACTAAAGGGAAAAGTGGTATTTCCGAGTTTACTTCCTGCTTAATTTAGAAGAGAAGGTGACGGATTTTCCATTTAATAGAATCATTATTTTAGAAGAATTTGATTTCTTCTCCTCTGATTTCAGAAAGTAGTAAATTGGCTAATCTGCTGGTTCCCAATCGGAATAATTTATTGTTTAGCCATTCCTCTCCCAAAAGTTCTTTTACGATAGTATAGTATACAAGTGCATCATGAACGGTGTTGATACCACCAGCGGGCTTAAAACCGATTTTATTACCGGTTTTCTCATGATACTCTTTAATGGCTTCGCACATCACATAAGCAGCTTCTGGTGTTGCAGCAGGTTGTATTTTCCCGGTTGAGGTCTTGATGAAATCTGCGCCTGCATACATAGATAGGATAGAGGCCTTTTTGATGTTAGAGGCTGTTTTCAAAGCCCCTGTTTCAAGGATCACTTTCATATGGCATTCCTTACAAGTATCTTTCAGTTCTTGGATTTCGTCACACATCGTTTCATAGTCTCCGCTCAGGAATTTTCCAACAGAAATTACAATGTCTATTTCATTTGCGCCTTCCATTAATGCCATAGCCGTTTCTGCTATTTTTACTTCTATGAATGTTTGGGAAGAAGGAAATCCGGCTGAAACACAGGCGATATTGATTCCGTCCACATCAAGTGTGTTTTTGACTACTTCAGCAAAATTCGGGTAAACGCAAATAGCTGCTACATTCTTTAGGTCGGGGAATTCATCATCGAATTGGTTTACTTTCTCCGTAAACTTCATCACGCTTTCATCGCTGTCCGTACAGTTTAGAGTAGTAAGATCTATGCAGTTGAACAGAAATTTCTTTACTTCTTCCGTATTGTTTTCTGCTACTTTTTCTTCGATGATTTTATCTACTTTAGCTTGTATCTCGGCATCGTTCAGATTCGTGTTGTACTTAGCCAATGTGGCGTCATACTTGTTCAGATGGCTGTCATTCTGTTCCATTATCACTCAATTTGGGATTATTTATATGTCTTTGATTATCTCTTTTAGTCTTTTTCTCAAGGTTACGGACGAATGCCTCCGTTAGGTTTACTCCGGTTTGGTTAGCAAGGCAGAGCAGTACCCAAAGTACATCTGCCATTTCATCATCCAAGTTGTCTTTCTCGCCTTTTTTGAAAGATTGATCACCATATTTACGGGCCATTACGCGAGCTAGTTCACCTACTTCTTCGGTAAGAACTGCCATATTGGTGAGTTCGCTGAAATAGCGTACTCCATACTGTTTTATCCACAGGTCAACCTGCTTTTGGGCTTCTTCAAATGTCATTATTCTTTGTTTTTAGTATCTATGCATATAGTGACCGGACCATCGTTTAATAACTCCACTTTCATGTCGGCTCCGAATTCGCCTGTTCCAATTTCTTTTCCTAGTGAAGAACTCAATTTCCGGCAGAATTGTTCGTAGAGTGGGATGGAAATTTCGGGTTTGGCAGCTTTGATGTAAGAGGGACGATTCCCTTTTTTAGTCGATGCATGTAGCGTAAATTGACTGATAACTAGAATGTCTCCGTTAACATCAAGAATAGATTTATTCATCACTCCGTTTTCGTCATCGAAGATACGTAAATTGACTATTTTTTTGCATAGCCATTCAATGTCTTCTGATTCGTCGGTATCCTCTATGCCTATCAAAATCAGCATCCCTGGACCGATCGAAGATTTACAATTACCATTAATACAGACAGATGCATGACTGACTCGTTGTATTACTACTCTCATTTATTCTCTTCTTTACTAATGAATTAATTTTTTAGTTTAACGATTGATTGGGTAAATCATTCATTCAACTACTGCTTCTTTTAGAAAGGCAAATTTACGAAATTCGTTACAGAGTATGCTCTGCTTTGCAGAGTTTTCTGCGAAATCTTATGCTTTATTTACATGTATCTATTTCAATGCGTCTTTTATGAGCTTTCCTTTAGCTTCACCGGCAATGGCGCTTATTTCTTCCAAAGATGCTTCTTTGATCCGTTTTACACTTTTGAACTCTTTTAATAAAGCCGTTTTGGTCTTTTCTCCAATACCTTTTATCGTGTCAAGTGCAGACGTTATCTGCCGTTTACTGCGTTTGTCACGGTGGAATGTAATAGCAAACCGGTGGACTTCATTTTGTATCTGCTCTAATAACTTAAATAGGGGGCTATGTTGTTTTAGCCCGATGGTTTGGGGAGGGAAACCGAATAGTAATTCTGAAGTCCGATGCTTTCGGTCTTTGGCAAGACCAGCGATGGGGATATCCAGTTGAAGCTCTTCCATGACCTGGCGAACCACTTCCATTTGTCCTTTCCCTCCGTCGGTGATGATGAGGTCGGGTAGGGCAGTCTCTTCTTCTATGGCACGTTGGTAACGCCTTCTAACCACCTCTTTCATAGATGCATAATCATCCGGTCCTTCTACGGTTTTAATATTATATTTCCGGTAATCTTGCTTTGATGGCTTCGCTTTTTTGAAAACAACGCATGCTGCTACTGCATCAGAACCTTGAATGTTGGAATTGTCGAAGCACTCTATTTGCATCGGTAATTTGTCCAAATGTAGTTCTTGCTGGATTTCTTTCATTAGTCGCATGCTCCTTTGCTCGGGATTAAGCTTCTCTGCTTGTTTCAGCCGGTCGGCTTTGTATTGTTTTACATTAAGCATGGATAGTTCGAGTAGTTTCTTCTTATCTCCCCGTTGGGGAACGGTGAATACGACGTTATTTAATTCCATGTCGAGTTCAAACGGGATGATTATCTCACGTGAGAGACTTTTATATCGTTCTCTCATCTCGATGATGCCCAGTGTGAGTAGTTCTTCTTTGCTCTCATTCAGTTTCTTTTTGTATTCGAAAGTGAATGCTTGATTGATAGCCCCGTTAGTAATATGCAAATAATTGATAAATGCAGAGTTATTGTCGTCTTCTTCAATGGAAAAGACGTCGATATTATGTAGTACGGCACTGACCACTTCCGATTTGGAGCGGTAGTTTTCGATTAATATATATTTTTCTTTAACTTTCTGAGCTTCCTCAAATTTCATTTCAGCTGAAAGGTCTTGCATCTTCTGAAGTAACATTCGGCTTATTTCTTGGGTGTTCCCTTTTAAAATTTCCTTGATTTCATCAATGTTTTTAAGGTATTCTTCTTGAGATTGGAGGCCGATACATGGTCCAGCGCACTTCTTTATGTGATATTCAAGGCAAACATTGAATTTTCCTGCGCGTATGTTTTCGGGTGATAAATTTAAGTTGCAAGTGCGCAGCGGATAAAGATGTTTAATCAAGTCCAATACTCCATTCATAGAGGGGATATGGCTATAAGGACCGAAATAGGATGATCCGTTTCGGATGATTTTCCTAGTTTTGAATACTCTTGGGAAATATTCGTTTTGCACGCAAATAGAAGGATATGTTTTGTCGTCTTTAAGCAATACGTTGTAGCGTGGCTTATATTTCTTTATTAGGTTGTTTTCCAATAGTAGAGCGTCTTCTTCCGTATTGACCACGATATAGCGTATGTCGGCTATCTTGCTGACAAGCACCCTTGTCTTTCCCGGCTCATGCTCTTTGCTAAAATAGGAGTAGACCCTTCTTTTTAGGTTTTTGGCTTTTCCCACATATATGATTGTTCCTTCAGCATTCAAGTATTGATAAATGCCTGGTCTTTCCGGAAGGTTCGAAACGATTCCTTTTAAATATTCATTGGTATTTAATTCCTGATTTGTTTCCATCTATTAAAGGGTATGATGCGATTTGAACATATATTGTTTCGTAATGTTTGAATATTTGAAGCTGTTATGATAAAACGCGAATTCCACAGGTTACACAGCTCTTTTATCAATTTGTGTAGTTTGCGGATTCGCGTTTTGTGTCTGTCTTTTGTCTTTTTCAATGAAAGGCTTTATTCCTCTTTCAATTAAATTCTTTAAATGTTGATTCAGCGAAAACGATGTGGATGTCTTTGTCCCTGTCTGTGGGAGAATTTTAGAGTGACAAAACAGATTCTACTTCTACGTCATTTCCAAATACAGACCTTCCATTTAATTCTTTTAGTTCAATGATGAAGTTTACATATACCTTCTTTGGCCTTAATTTTTTCACAAGCTTGCATGCTGCTTCCATTGTTCCACCTGTAGCCAATAAGTCATCATGAAGTAAAATAATGTCGTTTTCATCGATAGCATCTTTATGGATTTGTACAGTGTCTTTTCCATATTCTTTGTCATAACTTTCTTCGATGGTTTCTGCTGGTAACTTTCCTGGCTTGCGAATGGGTACGAAACCTGCGTTTAGCCTTGTTGCGAGAATCGGTCCCATTATGAAACCCCTAGACTCAATACCTACTACTTTTGTAATACCTTTGTCTTTGTACATCTCATACATCGTATCCGATAATTCTTGCAACCTTTCAGCGTCCTTGAATAAGGTTGTTACATCGTAAAAGAGGATTCCGGGTATCGGGAAATCAGCTATTTCCCGAATGCTTTTAATAAGTGCTTCTTTGCTCATAATCATGGATTTATTTTATTTCCTTAAATGTTTTGTTTCACGTGAAACGCATTCTGTTATCTTCCCGAAAGTACTAATAATACATTTATGTCGCTGGGGGATACTCCTGGGATTCGACTCGCTTGTGCAATGGTTTCCGGATCAATCTTAACTAATTTCTGACGTGCTTCGGTAGAGAGGGATTGAATTGAATTATAATCAAATCTTCCTTTTATCTTTATGCCTTCTAAGCGAGCTAATTTGTCGGCTATGATTCTTTCACGGCCAATATAACCTTCATATTTGATTAAAATCTCTGCAGCTTCTATAACTTCTTCTTTTCTTTCAATTATTTCATCGAGTATACGTTTGAAAGCTGGAACATGTTCGGCTATATTCTCTATTGTTATTTGTGGCCGATTTATTAATTCTATTAACTTGCATCCTTGTCGAAGAGGGGTGGTGCCTAATTTTTCAAGAGAATCATTAATAAGAGACGCTTTTATCGAATAACTTTGTGCAAAAGAAATAATCCTTTCCACTGCTTCCCGCTTTCTTTTTAGAAGTTCGTATCGATCCTCTTTTACTAAACCTAGTCTCCATGCTTTTTCTGTGAGTCGCATATCTGCATCATCCATACGAAGCAAAATGCGATACTCGGCACGGGATGTAAACATTCGATAAGGTTCATCCACGCCTTTAGTTACAAGATCATCGATTAATACGCCAATATAGGCTTCATCACGGGAAAGAGTAAAAGGGGTTCCACCATGACAATTGATATGTGCGTTAATTCCGGCAATTATTCCTTGCCCTCCGGCTTCTTCATATCCGGTTGTTCCGTTTACCTGTCCGGCAAAAAATAAGTTCTTGATAATCTTCGATTCCAACGTATGTTTTAATTGAGTAGGATCGAAGTAATCATATTCTATGGCATATCCCGGTCGATAAATCACAAGATCTTTGAAAGCGGGTATCTTCTTTAATGCCTCTATTTGGGTACTCATTGGGAGTGAAGAAGAAAAACCATTCAAATATAATTCTTGTGTCGTTTCTCCTTCCGGTTCGAGGAATAACTGGTGCTGTTCCTTGTCAGGGAAAGTTACGATTTTGGTTTCTATACTTGGACAATAACGTGGACCTATACTTTGAATCTGCCCGTTGAAAAGGGGAGATTCTGAAAGTCCTTCACGCAGTATGCGGTGTGCTTCGGGATTCGTATAACACGTCCAACATTGCAGTTGCTTCAGATGACGTACTTGAGTGTCCATGAAAGAAAACTTATGGAAGTCTGTCTCTCCGTCTTGAGTATCCATTAATTCATAATGAACACTGCGTCCATCTATACGAACCGGAGTGCCTGTTTTCATACGTCCATACTCAATGCCATGCCTTGCTATGGATTCAGTCAATTGGTAGGATGCAGGTTCTGCCATGCGCCCTCCGGGCAACATGCTTTTACCAATATGCATCAAGCCATTAAGGAATGTACCAGCTGTAAGTACGATGCATTTAGCATGAAAGGTTACATCCCAGATAGTCTTTAATCCTATTATTTCACCGTTTTCAACGAGTAGCTCTTTTACGGTATCTTGCCAGATATGAAGATTGGGTGTATTTTCCAATACTTCTCGCCATGCCCAGATAAATTTATTACGGTCACACTGTGCACGTGGACTCCACATTGCTGGCCCTTTAGAACGGTTTAATATGCGGAACTGGATGGCAGTCTTGTCCGTAATCAATCCCATCTGTCCTCCTAAAGCATCAATCTCGCGTACAATCTGTCCTTTGGCAATACCTCCAACTGCCGGATTACAGCTCATCTGCCCGATTTTATTCATGTCCATTGTAATGAGACAAGTTTTGGAACCCAGATTAGCTGCCGCTGCCGCTGCTTCACAGCCTGCATGTCCGGCACCAATTACTATAACATCATACTTAAAGTCCATTCTTTCAATAGTTATGTTTCGAACGATGCAAAGTTACGAAAAAGGAAAACTACGGAAAGATTATTTTTGTTCTTTTATGAATGTTCTCCTGTCGGGGCCTACGCCTTTTATGATCAGCTTCTTCCAGTGAGGCGGCAACACGGATGGTAATTGGATGATTCCTTTGTCGGTAATTTGAATCCCCCCGAAGCCGTTGATTACGGCTTGTAACAGTCCTCCGGCTCCTGTCGCAAAGTAGGGGTTCTGGCTGGTTGCTGTTTCTGCAATTACTCCGAAAGGAGGACGTTGGTTAGGCTGAAAACTTTTTTTGTACATTTCATAGGCTTTTTCAGCTTCACCTAAACGAGCGTATTGCACGCAGAAAACAGAATAGGACATGGCTGGTCCGTTTTCGGGATCTATTTTGTCTGCATAGTAAGCCAGGTCTTTTCTTAAGGTGGTTGGATCGGATATTATCCCCAGTGGATACCCAAGTAGGTTGGCATCGGCTTGTTTGATCATTATTCCCTGATAGTCTTTATGCTCTCGTGTAGTACCATCATCGAAAGAGTGAATTCTCAAACTCTTGTAAACTTCCGACCATGCTCTGGGGGCTTTCTCTCCACAGATTGCCGCAGCTTTTGTCGCATCTTGAAGTGCCCGGATTGCAGAACCGTTGGTAAAGGCATTATCAGTTACTCCGTCTGCATATTCGTTGGCTCCTACCACATTACAGATGGAATAAGTACCATCTTCGTTCTTTTCTGCACGGCTAACCCAAAAATCAGCAGCTTCTTTCATAAGTGGGTATCCTTTTTCGATGAGCCATTTTTTGTCTTTAGTGATAGAATAATATGCCCAGCATGCTATGGCAACATCTGCTGTGATATGGTGTTCGAATGGTCCGGTCAATGCCCAGGAAGGGGTTGCTTCATTTCCTGAATCATCCGACTCCCAAGGAAACATGGCACCTTTATAGCCATGGATATAAGCTTTCTTGCGGGCTGCATCGAGTCGGTCGGTACGGTAATTGATCATGGATTCGGCTATTTCGCCATTGAGTAAAAGCATGGGTGGAAACATCCAGATTTCGGTATCCCAGAAGATGTGTCCATTGTACCCTTGCGCTGATAAACCCATTGGCGAAATGCTAAGCCTGCTTCCTGCCCGGCAAAAAGAATAGAGATTGTATAAAGCGAAACGTACATCCCTTTGAGCTTCTTTATCACCTTCTATGACGATGTCTCCTTCCCACAGTTCATTCCATAGGCAGCGGTGCGAAGATATCAGTCTCTGCGTTCCTTCATGCTTGGCATAAACGACCTGACGCTCTGATTCACCATAAGGGTCGGAAAAGTCTCGTGTTGAACAGATGACTGCAACCAAAGCAAAAGTTGCTGTTTCTCCTTTTTTTAATTGTTTCTCAACATACATGTTGTTATCCTTCTTGTTGGCCTGTATCGTATAGGTACTGTCCGGACATAGGAAAGATGAGGAAGCTGAAACATGCTGCGCTCCTTGTGCAGAGGGGGCGCTTGTCTGGAAAACAAGTTGCCTGCTGGTTCCATCTTGCATGGTTTTGAACACAGAGGTTGGCTTTCCATACTCATCAGGTACTTCCATTGTCTGAATTACTTTTAAACTTAAATTATCCAAAGCTTTCACGTTTACCCGGATTAACCCTGCGTAAGGCATATTTCGCAAAGCGCAAATACTATAACTGATTTCTGCTTTATTCAGCCCTGTGAACGAAGTATTATGTGTTGCTTCTTTCATATCGACCACTTGTTTCCAATCTTTGATATTGTCTTTGGTGATTTGTTCACCATCAAGTTCCAGAGTTAGGAGAAACGGATTAATGCCTCTTAAGACACGGCTTATTCCTCTGGGGCCATCGCTGTCGAATACATGGTTAAGAATGATATGACGAATCGAAAAAGGTTCTGACCAGGGAAGAATACCGATTCCACCGTTAGCTACCGGTGTCCCAACGTAGTTGGTAGTGTTATTTGCCTCTATTTTCCAATCATTGTTTTGTGCTGTTGACGTGAAAACAGATAAAATAAAAAAGCTGATAAAAAGATATTTCTTCATATGCGTTATTTGAGAGGTTATGGACTATGGTTGCAAATCTACGATATTTTTTGTTATATGTGACTTTTCCGTATCTTTGCAATAATTAAACCTGTCATTTTTAATATATGAAAAATATTCATCTATTCTCTGGTGTAGTAATAATGCTACTATTCGTTTCATGTTCACCCAAAGTAGTCACTGCTCTTGCTAAGACTTATCCCGAAGTTGTGTTACCTGATTCTGTCATTGTAATAGAAATGGGAGAAACTGTTCCTAATTCAGCCGAGGCAATTGGGCGAGTATCTGTAGTGGATAGAGGTTTTTCTACCCAATGCAAATATGACCAGGTTGTGTATTTGGCAAAGGAGGCTACCGGAAAAGCGGGAGGTAATGGACTTGTTATTACCAATCATATGGAACCTTCTTTTTGGGGGAGTTCCTGCCATCAGATATCTGGTTTGATGTTGCATCTTAGTAATCTGGAGGTTGATACTTTAAAAGCTAATCCCGTGCAAGACTTTCTCACGGTAACTAATGAAGAACGTCGTCAACGGATGGCACCCGCCAATACGTTTGAGATGAGTGTTGGTTACGGATGGATAACGAGCAGGCTTTATGATTATTCCGGTAATAGTTTGGGCCATAAAGGAGGAGTCGAATGGCGATTAGGTTACGAGCATGTTTGGAAGTCCGGTTTAGGAGTTGGATTCCAATATTCAGGCTATAGGGCTGCTTTTGACGAAGGAAATATGGTACTTTCTTATTTGGCTCCCGAATTGGTTGGTCGTACTAAATTGAATAAATGGATATTGAAATATGGAGTAGGTTTCGGACTTTTGCTTTATCATGAACCGAGTAATGATATGACTGGTTTCGGGGGGCATCTTACTATTGGCGTTGAATATATGCTTTCAAAAAACATAGGTCTTGGGGCAACTACAAGTTATGTCTCAGGCAGTCTTCCCAATGAAGATGACATGAATCTGAAAGAAAATGAAAGAAGCGGGATCAACCGTTTTAATTTATTAGGCGGCTTGCGCTTTTATTTTTGATTAGTACCTGGTTCTTTGTTTTGGAGAATGGTAACAATCGGTGGGGGAAATGAAAGCGATATATAGTTTTCTGAGGGAAGTGTGTTCGTGTGTACTACTTTACTCTCTCTTTATCAAGAAATCGCTTAAGGGGTGATTGATAATATATTCCTTAAGCGTTTTCCTTTTCAAAAAAGATGGCAGTGATACTAAAATAGTCAGATGAATAATAAACCTCAGTTCTCTGGCTTACAATTTGCTTATTTTTTATCAATGCAAAGTTTATTTCCTCATCTCCAAAGCCTTGTTTTCCGCTTCTTCCATGATCTCCCTCTCACCCGGTCCTTTGTCATTGATGCCGCAAAGATGGAGGATGCCGTGAATAATGACGCGGTGTAGCTCCGTATTGTAATCTGCTTCAAACTGTTCGGCATTCGTTTTCACTGTATCCAGACTAATGAAAAGGTCGCCAGCAAGACGGTTGCCTTCGCAGTAATCGAAGGTAATGATATCAGTATAGTAATCATGTTGCAGATATTGACGATTTACTTCCAGTATTTTTTCATCCGAACAGAAAATATAGGCGATTTCACCGATTCTCTTGCCATAAGCGGCAGCTACGGATTTGATCCATTCAGTCGTTTCACGCTTTTTGATATCAGGCATTTTTACGCCTTCGGTTTGGTAAGTTACAGCCATAATTGGAGTATGTTTTAAAAGAAAAATAAATAACTAATGAATATTGCAGCGATAATACCGGAAAAGTCGGCTATCAGTCCACAAGTGACGGCATTCCGGGTTTTGGTGATTCCTACACTGCCGAAATAGACCGCCAGAATATAAAATGTAGTGTCCGAAGCACCGCGTACTACACAACTGACACGGGAAACGAATGAATCGGGACCGAATTCTTTCATCGTGTCGATCATCAATCCGTTGGCCGCACTGCCGCTGAGCGATTTCATCAACCCTGTGGGCAACGCACCGACAAAACTGGTGTCGAGTCCGCAAAACCCCACTACATACCCGATGCCATCCACAAGGATGTCCATTGCACCCGAAGTCCGGAATACGGCAATGCCGACCAGAAAGGCTACCAGGTAGGGAATAATCCTTACCGCTGTGGAGAATCCTTCTTTAGCACCCTCTACGAAGGAATCATACACGTTTATCTTCTTTCGTATGCCCGTCAGGATGAAAAGGACGATGACACCGAACAGGATTATATTGGCTATCAAGGTGGAATAAGTGCCCATCTCTTCTCGAGAAAGACGGGTGAAAAGATAGATCAAGCCACCGAAGAATAAACTCAGGAATCCCATGAGTATCAATATTGGTTTGTTAATCAGGTTGATACGTTGGGAGATGCTGACAGTAA
>ERZ773242.3119-NODE-3119-length-12384-cov-3.009409_pt1 | contig 12384 bp, 10 predicted proteins | sample MGYA00511077_ERZ773242 | MGnify/ENA primary metagenome ERZ773242 (study PRJEB29015, sample SAMEA2737754) | human gut metagenome | biome: human gut; feature: human-associated habitat; material: faeces | place: China | collected 2012 ... | reverse complement strand
TATCGATTCTGTAAATATTCAAAAAATCGGCGTCGAATTTGAAAATCACCCGGCGTTTCCGGACAGGATAAATACGGAATTCGTTCAGCCGATTTCGGCTTCACGCATCAAAATGCGCGTTTGGGAGCGCGGCGCGGGCGAGACCCTCTCCTGCGGCACGGGCGCGTGCGCGGCGGCGGTCGCCTGCATATTGAACGGCTACTGCAAGCGCGATACGGATATCAAAATCTCGCTTCGCGGCGGTGGGCTTTCAGTAAAATGGAGCGCAGATGGAAATGTGTACCTGACCGGTTCGGCACAGACCGTCTTTACAGGCGAAATTGCCTACGGCGGAGGCGCAAGATGAAAATAAACGAAAACTTTTCGCTTCTCCGCAGCAACTATCTTTTTTCGACGATGAGCCGAAAAATTAAAGATTACAAAATCGCTCACCCCGAGGCGGATATAATCGACCTCGGCATCGGCGATGTCTCGCGTCCCCTGCCTGAGGCGTGCATAAAGGCCATGCACTCGGCGGTAAACGAAATGGCGGACGCCGCCACATTCAGGGGCTACCCGCCCGAGCAGGGATATGATTTTCTTATCGACAAGATATTGAAATATGATTTCGCCGCGCGCGGAATAACGCTCGAAAGAGACGAGATTTTTATAAGCGACGGCGCAAAGAGCGACACCGGCAGTATCGGTGACATATTTTCGCCCGAGTGCAAAGTCGCCGTCTGCGATCCCGTCTACCCGGTCTATATAGACACGAACATCATGACGGGCAGGGGCGGCAAGTCGCTTGAAAACGGCAGATTTTCAAATATTGCTTATCTCGACTGCACCGCAGAGAACGGATTTATCCCTCCCCTGCCGGAGCAAAATGTCGATATAATATATCTCTGCTCCCCCAACAATCCCACGGGAACGACGATGAATAAAAATCAGCTCCAACAGTGGATCGACTGGGCTAATGAGCACGGAAGCGTCATTCTCTTTGACGCCGCATACGAGGCGTTTATCACAGAGAGCAACATTCCGCACAGCATTTTCGAGCTTGACGGCGCAAAGAAATGTGCCATTGAGTTCAGAAGTTTTTCAAAGACTGCGGGCTTTACCGGCGTTCGCTGCGCATATACAATTATACCGCGCGAGCTCTCACGCGGTGGAGTCAGCCTCAACGCGCTGTGGGCGCGCAGGCAGGCGACGCGGTTCAACGGCGTGTCATATATAACCCAGCGCGCCGCCGAAGCCGTCTATTCCGACGATGGCAGGCGGCAGATAAAAGAAAATATAAACTGCTATCTCAGCAACGCAAAGAAGATAACGGACGGACTCGAAAGCATTAATATCCGCTGTTTCGGCGGCAGAAATTCGCCGTATATCTGGTTTGAAGTGCCGAACGGGCTGACCTCATGGCAGATGTTCGACAGGCTTCTGAACACCGTTCAGGTGGTCGGCACGCCGGGCTCGGGCTTCGGCACGATGGGCGAGGGATATTTTCGCCTGACCGCGTTCGCAGGGCCAAAGCGCACGCTCGAAGCAGTTGAAAGAATAAAAAACGGTCTGAAATAAGACCGCACGGAGGATAAAAATGGGCATTTTTTCAAGAATAAACAAGGGACTCAAAAAGACCCGCGAGAATATGTCGGGAGCCATCGACTCGATGCTCCACGGCAAGACTGAAATTGACGACGAATTTTATGACGAGCTCGAAGAGATACTCGTCATGGGCGATGTCGGCTGCATGACCGCATCGGAGATAGTCGAGAAGCTGCGCGAGCGCGTTATGAAAAAGCATCTGCGCAAGCCTGAAGCCGTCAAGAACGAGATAAAAGAGATAGTTGCCGAGATGCTTGAGGGCGGCGAGGAAATGAGCCTTATCACTCTCCCCTCCGTCATTCTCGTCATCGGCGTCAACGGCGTGGGCAAGACCACTTCCATAGGCAAGCTCGCCGCAATGTACAAAAACGAGGGCAAAAAAGTTATCCTCGCCGCGGCGGACACTTTCAGAGCCGCTGCAATCGAGCAGCTTGAAGAGTGGGCTGACCGCGCGGGAGTCGAGATAGTCAAGCACCGCGAGGGCGCAGACCCGGCGGCTGTTATATACGACACAATTCAGGCGGGCAAGGCAAGAAACGCCGACATAATCATCTGCGACACCGCCGGCAGACTCCACAACAAGAAGAACCTAATGGAGGAGCTGGCGAAGATATACCGCGTCATCGACCGCGAGCTGCCCTACAGCGACCGCGAGAGCCTGCTCGTGCTTGACGCGACTACAGGACAGAACGCAGTCAATCAGGCAAAAGAATTCAAGAATGTTGCAGAGATCACTGGCATCATTTTAACGAAGCTTGACGGTACCGCAAAGGGCGGCGTTGTATTAAACATCAAAAATGAGCTCGGCGTACCCGTCAAGTTCATCGGCGTCGGCGAAAAGGTGGACGACCTCCGCCCATTCAACGCCCGCGCATTCGCCGAGGGTCTGTTTGACGCAGAGCCGATTGAAGACGAGGAAGAGGAAAAAGAGGACGAATAATGGATTTTCTCATAGCTACACATAACATGAAAAAACGCGCCGAGCTTGAGCGTATATTGAAACCCATCGGCGTGCGCGTTCTGCTCGCGGAAGAGGCGGGAGTCGAGCTTACCGATGTTGAAGAGACGGGCGTCACCTTTGAAGAGAACGCATTCTTAAAAGCCGACAGCGGCTGCAAAGAGAGCGGCATGCCCTGCATCGCCGACGACTCAGGACTTGCCGTTGACGCGCTCGACGGCGCGCCGGGAGTGTATTCCGCAAGATACGCGGGCGAGCACGGTAACGACGAGAAGAACAACGAGCTCCTGCTCAAAAATCTGTCCAACATTCCTATGGACAAGCGCACCGCGCGATTCGTTTCGACCGTCTGCTGCTGTTTCCCGGACGGCAGGCACATGACCGTGCGCGGCGAGTGCGAGGGCAAGATTGCCTTTGAACCCGCAGGCGAGGGCGGCTTCGGCTACGATCCGCTGTTTTTGCCCGACGAGTTTCCCGGCAAAACGATGGCGCAGCTAACCGCAGAAGAAAAAGACAGCATCAGCCACAGAGGCAAGGCGTTAAGACTCCTTGCAAAAAAACTGGAGGAAATTATATGACAAGCAAAGAGAGAGCCGCGCTTCGCGCGCAGGCAAATTCGCTCGAGCCGCTTTTTCAGGTCGGCAAGGGCGGCGTCAATGACGCACTGATAGCCCAGACGCTCGACGCATTCCGCTCCCGCGAACTGCTCAAGCTCAAGGTACTGCTCGAGACAGCACCCAAGCCCCCGCGCGAGATCGCCGAGGAGATAGCGGCAAAGACGCAGTCCGAGGTCGTTCAGGTCGTTGGCGGCAGCCTGATATTCTTCAAGGAGAATCCGGAGCTGCACGAGCCGAAAGATAAAAAGAAAAAGATAACCGGTACGAAGAATCCGAACCGCCCGTCTGTGCGCAAAAAGATACACGAAAAGAAGCTCGCCGAGGAGAGAAAGACCGCGGCGCGCCGAAAGGCGGAGCGCAATTTCAGACGCAGCCGCGATATATAACAGCAAATTTTAAGTCAACCGGTTCAAAAGCAGGCGCATTTTCGCCTGCTTTTTTGTGCATCGGGACAAATCGGGAATTTTTTGTAAAAGCCTATTGACAGCGTAGGTATAAGAGACTATAATACGCTCATAGATACTGAACAGGGAGGAAGCATCATGAAAAAGTTTGACAGCAACATTATGATGATGGAAATGTGCATGTTCTCCATGCGCATGTGCATGTGCATGCCTTTTTCTAACGAGCTTCCGTCAAACGAATAAATCTGATATATGCAGAGATTCGGGGAGCTTCGTGAGGAGTTTCCCGTTTTTTATTTGCATTGAGGAGGAAGAAAAGTGCAGTATCTGAAATTATTCTCGCCCTTTGATATAAGGCATTGGCGAATGTGCCGCAAGGCGCATGATTAAAAAGTCCGTTTCAACCCAATACCTTATAAATTAAAATACAAAGGAGATAATCAACATGAAAAAGACAATATCGATCATTCTTGCAGCGGTCCTCGCGCTGGGCTGCATCTTCGGCTTCGCCGCCTGCTCTTCGGGCAGCAAGGGCATCACCATTGCCGTTCCCAACGACGCTACCAATGAGGCACGTGCGCTCCTTCTTCTTCAGGAGCAGGGCATCATCAAGCTCAAAGACGGCGCCGGCATCACCGCAACCGTAAGAGACATTGAGGACAACCCCAAGAACATCACCTTCAAAGAGGTTGAAGCCGCTCAGCTCCCCAACGTTCTCAAGGATGTTGACTATGCTGTTATCAACTCGAACTACGCTATCTCCGCGGGTCTTAACCCCGTAAAGGACAATCTCGCCATTGAAGGCTCCTCGAGCGCATATTCGAACATCCTCGCCGCCAAGAAGGGCAACGAGAATTCCGATAAGATAAAGGCTCTTTCCGCCGCTCTCCAGAGCAAGAAGGTCGCCGATTTCATCGCTTCCAAGTATAACGGCGCAGTTATCAGCGTTGTTTCGAACCCCGGTGACGGCTACGATCCCTCCGTCAACTACGACGCACTCAAGGGTCAGACCATAACCGTCGCCGCATCCCCCACACCGCACGCCGAGATCCTCGCCGTTGCCAAGGAGATCCTTGCCGCTAAGGGCGTCACCCTTGACATTAAAGAGTTCGAAGATTATGTCCAGCCCAACAATGTTGTTGAGTCCGGCGAGATCGACGCAAACTACTTCCAGCACGAGCCCTACCTCGACGATTTCAACAAGCAGAACAACACGAACATCGTCACCGTTTGCTATGTCCACGTTGAGCCCATGGCTCTCTACGGCGGCAAGCAGACCACTCTTGACGCAGTGAAGTAAATGTTATAAAATATAACGCCGGGCTAAGTTGCTCTTAATCGGGCTGCTTGCCGGCATTATCTTTTTATCCAGAAGTTCGGAGGCATAAAATGATCGAGATTAAAAATCTGTCAAAAACTTTCAAGACCGCCGACAGCTCGCTCGACGCGCTCAAGAATGTTTCTCTGACGATAAACGACGGCGATATTTACGGCATCATCGGCATGAGCGGCGCGGGCAAGAGTACGCTCGTGCGGTGCATAAATATGCTCGAACGCCCGACTGAGGGCCAGATACTCATAGACGGGGTCGATATGGGTTCGCTTTCGAGCAAGCAGCTCAGGGATGCCCGCCGCAATATAACCATGATATTCCAGGGCTTCAACCTGCTCATGCAGCGCAACTGCCTGAAAAACATCTGCTTTCCGCTTGAGCTTGAGGGCATGAAGAAAGAGGACGCGAAGAAACGCGCGCTCGAACTGCTCGAGATAGTCGGTCTGCCCGACAAAGCGAAGGCTTACCCCGCTCAGCTCTCCGGCGGTCAGCAGCAAAGAATCGCGATAGCCCGCGCACTCGCTACAAATCCGAAAGTTCTGCTCTGCGACGAGGCGACAAGCGCGCTCGACCCGAACACCACACATTCGATCCTCAACCTCATAAGAGACATAAACAAAAAGCTCGGCATAACGGTCATTATAATCACGCATCAGATGAGCGTTGTTGAAGAGACCTGCAACCGAGTCGCCATTCTTGACAACGGCACGGTCGTTGAACAGGGCGAAGTCAGCACCGTCTTTGCCCATCCGCAGTCGGCGGCAGCAAAACGCCTCGTGTTCCCCGACGCTTCGGATGAGATTTTTGCTCCCGCTTCGGACGAGCACAGGATAAGAGTCGTCTTCAACGGCGCGTTCGCGACCAACACCCCACTGATAACCAAGATGGCTATGGACGAGGGAATCGCGGCGAATATTTTAGCTGCCTCCACGCGCTGCATCGGCGATAAGGTCTACGGCAACATGCTCCTCGGCATCCCCGGAGGGGACAACGAGCTTGAACGCGCGTCGAAATATCTGCAGAGTATGCCGGAGATTCTTGTTGAGGAGGTTTAAAAGATGTTTGACAATGCATTCACTTCCGAGGCGCTGACGGAAGCCCTCGATATATTAAAAAATGATTTCCCGCTGGCTATCTGGGAGACGATATATGTCACCCTGCTCTCCACGCTCTTTGCAATAATCATCGGCCTGCCGCTCGGCGTGCTGCTCGTCGCGGGCGAAAAGGGCGGCGTTCTCCCCCTGCCGAAGGCTCTGATGAAGGTTCTCAATGTTATTATAAATCTTCTGCGTTCGGTGCCGTTTTTGATTCTGATGATTCTCGTCTTCCCACTGACCCGTCTTATCGTCGGCACGGCGGTCGGCACAGTCGCTTCTATAGTCCCGCTTGTCATCGCGTCGTTCCCGTTTGTGGCGCGCCTTGTTGAAAGCAGCCTGCGCGAGGTCAACCCGAATATAATTGAAGCCGCGCAGAGCATGGGAGCTTCGCCCATGCAGATAATTATCAAAGTCATGATTCCCGAGAGCGTGCCCTCGCTGCTCTCGAACTTCACGATAGCGATAACCACCATCCTCGGCTACTCCGCAATGAGCGGAATAATCGGCGGCGGCGGACTCGGCAAGATAGCCATAAACTACGGCTACTACCGCTACAAATATCTCGTCATGATCTTTGCGGTTATCCTGCTCATAGCGCTCGTTCAGATTTTCCAGAGTGTCGGCACCCACCTTGCAACAAAGACAGACAAGAGACTCAAGAAATAATTAAGCACATAAAAAGCACCCGGTCAGGAGAAATCCCTGCCGGGTGCTTTGCTGTATTTATTTTACGCCTTCGCTTTCGGGGTGAAAACCTTTGCGTCAAGCTTTTTCATCAGCGCGTCGAACACTATCGCCATAAGCAGCGTAGCGGCGAAGCAGAGAATGAAATAGTTCAGATTGTTGTTGACCAGTCCGAGTCTCTTGAATATCGTCATCGGGATGCGCTGGAGAATATAGACGCTGAAAACATGCTTGCCGAGCATCGAAAGTGCGGGATTGCCGATTTTTATCTTCATCGATGCGAGCACAACGATAAGCATGAACGCGCTCGCCCACGCCCAGTATACCGGGAGCCCTGCCGAGCGATATTTATGTCCGACAACAAAGGCAGCAACCGCGACCGTAATGCAGAGCATATAGATATAGTTGTTTTTCATCACGAATTTGTCTATATATTTCTTGAGATACGCATACCACATACCCAGCGGGAAGAGAATCAGCGTGTTGTAATACCACGCGGGCTTTCCGACTTTTATAAGCGCAAAAGCGAGTCCGCAGGTGAGTACGGTCATCGCGATAAGCCCCGGGATATGGTGCTTGCGGAAGATAAGAAACGACACTATAAATATCAGATAGAGGCAAAGAACCGCGGTAATATACCAGTTCGAGTTGCCTATGCTCTCCCATGTAGTGAACGCGAGCAGAGTCGTTCTCGTCTTCGTCTTTATTCCGAGTGCGAGGTTCATCAACAGGAACAGGAGAACCGCAATATCGAAATGCGCAAAAAGGCTCAGGAACCTGCGCCTGAAAATACCCTTGACATACGGCGTACCTTTTTTCATTATAGAGCACATCATGCCGTAGCCCGAATAGAACAGGAAGGTCACAACGACGAGCTGACCGAGCCAGCTTTTCAGGTCGAGCCATATCGTATCGGACGAGCCGCCGAGCTTCATATACCCGCTGATGTGGCACATGAAAACGAGCAACACGAAGATTCCGTTTATGGCGCCGGTCGTATCTTTTGACATATAATCGGAATTGAACTCACCCGATTTGACGAACTTTGCGCCGCACAAAAACACAAACAGCGCAGCTGCCAGAACATAGATCATATTTAATTATCCTCCGCAATATTTGAGACAATTATATCACAGCATTCCTATCCTTGCAACAAAAAAAGCGCGGGCGCAGTTTTCGCTGCACCCGCGTTTTTTGTTAGAAAGGTGATGTATCAATTAAAGGGGTTGTAGTAGAATGATCTGTTGTCCTGCTGGGTTGTCTGCTCCTGCTGCTGTTGGGAGGAAGAGGAAGCAGTGTTTCCGGTATCCTCGACGAGCTTTACCTTGACATTGAATTCCTTTGTCTGATAGTTGCTCGATATCCTGCACAGGGTCAGGGTCAGCGTATCGCCGACTTTGGCGTTTTCAATCGCTTCGAGCAGAACTTCCGAAGTGCTCAGCTCCTTGCCGTTGACCGCCGTTATAAGATCGCCGACCTGGGCGCTGCTGTTTGCAAGGTCGCTGTCCTCGTTGATGTCCGCGATTATGAGCGAGCCTGCCGGCAGACCCTTTATCTGCACTATCATGTTATACTGCTGATTCGATGTATTGGAGAAGTAGCTGATGCCGAGCTTCGGGCGGTTCGGCACTCTGCCGTAGGCGATAAGATCGTCGATTATCTCTTTTGCGGACGAGATCGGGATAGAGAATCCCATGAGCTCATAGCTGCTGTCGCTGATTTTAAGCGAGTTTATTCCGACCACCTGGCCGTATTCGTTTATCAGCGCGCCGCCGGAGTTGCCGGGGCTGATAGCCGCCGTATGCTGGATGCACTCCATGGAATAGCCTATCTGGCTGCTGACGGTTCTCGAAATCGCGGAGACCATGCCGTTCGTGAACGAGCCGAAGAACTCGGTGCCGCCGGGGTTGCCTATTGCATAGACTGTCTCGCCGACCGAAAGCTTCGTTGAATCGCCGAACTCTGCGGCGGTGAAGCCCGTAGCCTTTATTTTCAGCACGCCGATATCGGTGCGCGAATCGTAGCCAACTATCTCGGCGTCATACTGAGTGCCGTCATGCAGCTGAACGACGGCTTTGACGCCCTCGCCGCTGATAACATGGGCGCAGGTGATTATATAGGTATAAGTGTGATCTTTATTTTCGCCCATGACTATGCCGGAACCTTCGCCGGAAGCCGAGCTTGACGACTGGCTGTATACGACTATGCCGACATTGCTCGGCGAAACTTTTTCATATATCTGAGCCGAGGTGAGCACGCCGTTGCCCTTTGAAGTCGTTGTCGCCTTCGGGGTCTCGGCAATGTTCAGCTGAGCGTCGCCCTCGGAAGTGCCGGTCACAGAAGTGCCGCCGGAGCTGCTGTTATTATTTCTCTTTGCAAGCACGGTAACTGTCGCAGAGACCGCGATAACAACTGCGAGGATTGCGGCGAAAACCGCAACGCCTTTCTTCTTCGCGCTCATCTTTTTCTTCTTTTTCTCGGGCTGAGGCGGCGTGTAGCTGCCGGAATTATATGAATTCTGGCTGTTATAGCTGCCCTGCTCGGGCTGCTGCGGAGCAGAATAAACCCGATCCGGCTCAAGCGGTGCAGACTGCTGTGCGGTGTCTGCCGAGTTGTCTTCGGGCGGCGTCTCGCCGGAGCTGCCGAAGTTGTTCACATAATCATCATTGTACATAAACTGAATTTACCTCCATCCATTGCCTTCGGGATATCCTTCATCTTTTGACACTATTATGGACTTTCAATATTACGATTTCTTGAACGTCGGGTAAATAACCTTTGGATTTTTATTCAACTTTTTTCCGCAAAAATTCATCTCAGCGGAAGCCAGAACACGAACTGCGTATATTCGCCCGGCTCGCTGTTGACGGTTATCTGGCCGCCGTGCATATCGATTATGGTCTTGACTATATACAGTCCGAGACCCGCTCCCTTGACATCGTAGCTGCGCGATTTGTCCGTTTTATAGAAGCGCTCAAAGACTTTGCCCGCCTCTTCGCGCGAGATTCCCTTACCGCTGTTCTTGACGGAGAATATCATCTTCTCGCTGTCCGATTTTATTGCAACCTCGATATAGCCGCCCTCGTTCGTGAACTTCACGGCGTTGTCGATAAGATTATATACGACCTGATTTATCATATCCTCGTCGGCGCAGATGTTGAGCGGCTCGACCTTATCAAGGCCGCGTATCTCTATCTTCTTTTCATCTATCGCGCGCTCGAAGCCGAGCATCGTTTTGAAGGTCATTGCCGAAATGTCGAACTCCTTGGGCTGGATTTTTAACTGACCCGCCTCTATCTTCGACATATTGAGCATACCCGTGACAAGGCGAGAAAGGCGCTTGACCTCGTCGGAGACTATTCTGAGATAATATGTGCTCTTCGACGAATCTATCGTGCCGTCGAGTATTCCGTCTATGAATCCGCCGATAGTGGTCATCGGGGTCTTTAACTCGTGCGAGACATTCGCGACGAAATTGCGTCTCGAAGTCTCGATAGCCGAAAGCGCGTTCGCCATCGAGTTGAACGCCGTCACAAGCTCCGCGACCTCGTCCTCGTCGCCGCCCAGCACTTTATGATAGGGCACCGAGATTCGGTTGCTGAAATCGCCCTTTGCATACTGCTTTGCCGCCGCCGACATCTCGCGCAGGGGCTTTGTCATCTGATAGGTCATAACATATGTTGCAACGAATGCTATCGCGAGCGCGAGAATTGCCGAGAACAGGAACATCTTGAGCATCGCCCTGACAGGCTCGTGCAGCGAATCCGTATCCTGCGAAGCGATGACCGCGCCGCAAAGCTTGCCGGATGCCACTATCGGCTCAACGCTTATAAAATGCGAGCTCTTGTACATTCCGCCGAGCGTGCCCGTTTCGGTATATCCGCCGCTGCTGAGCTTCGACAGAGCTGTTTCGGGGACTGTATATTTGCTGTGGACTATGCACTCGCCCATGTACATCACGAGATTGGACTGCCATATATCCTTACAGCAGATTATCTTGCCGTCGGTGTCGCATATATAGATGTCCGCATCTATCGCCTGCGAGAGCTGGGCGGTCGAAACGCTCATGAGCAGAGTAGAATTCTTGTTGCTCTCTTCAAGCGAGTAGCCTTTTTGAATAAGCGCCGCGGCAGTCTGCGAGACGGTCTGCGCGTTCTGCTTTAAAAGCGCCGTCTTCTCTTCGGACTGGTAGCGCGCGATGAATATCAACAACGACGAGCCGAGAATGGTGAAGCCGATAAACAGTATCAGCACCGTCACATAGAAGTAACGGTGAAACAGACCCGAGCTTTTTGTTCTCGAGCCTGCGTTCTTTACATCTTTTATTTCAAACTTTTTGCGTGCTTTTTTCATGCACATCAATCCTTGGTCTCAAACTTGTAGCCTACGCTCCAGACAGTCTTGAGCTCCCACTTGTCGGACACGCCCTCGAGCTTCTCTCTGAGCCTCTTGACATGGACATCGACCGTTCTCGAATCGCCGTAATAGTCGAAGCCCCAGACTTCGTCGAGCAGCTGGTTGCGCGTGTAGACACGGTTCGGTGTGGACGCGAGGTGATAGAGCAGCTCCATCTCCTTCGGCGGCGTCTCGACGCGCTTGCCGTCCACGATCAGCTCGAACGAGTCGAGGTCGATGATCAGCTTGTCGAACACGAGGCGGCGCGGCTTCTCCTTGTCGCCGTCGCCCGCCGCGCGGCGGAGCACGGCCTCAATCCGCGCAAGCACCTCTTTCATCTCGAAGGGCTTCGTGATGTAATCGTCCGCGCCCTGCTTCAGGCCGGAGACCTTATCGGTCGTCTCGCCCTTGGCCGTCAGCATAATGACGGGCGTCTGGCTGTCCTGCCGGATGGCGCGGAGCACGCCCCAGCCGTCCACACCCGGCATCATCACGTCCAGCAGCACCAGATCGTAGCGGTCGAGCTTCAGCGCCAGCACCTCCTCGGCGCATGCGGCGCAGCGCACGTCGTGCCCGTCCTTGCCCAGCACGCGTCCCAGCAGGTTGCGGATCGCCTCGTCGTCGTCGACCGCGAGTATGCGGGCCATCGTTCCTCCTTCCGTCTCGCACGAGTGTAGCATGAGGCATCGGCCCCGTTCCTTCAGGTCGTCCGTTCCTATTCGCCGCTGCGACGCGGGTTCTCGAAGCGGTTCGCGGCCGCCAGCGCCACCGCCAGCACGACCGCCGTGATAGCCGTGCATGCGCACGTCACGGTCGCGTACGCCGCGACCAGAGCCTCGACCTGCGCCTGCGCTCCCATGCCCGCGGCGATGGACAGCTCCAAGGGAAGCGAAGCCAGACGCGAGGGCCACGCGAACGGCACAAACGCGGCCGCCCCGATGCTGAACGCTCCGCTGAACGTGCCGGTGACCAAGCCGTTCGCCAGCCCTCCCATCAGCGTCAGCGCCGCGATGAAGCCGAGCGTCCCCATCCCGATGGAGGCGTTGCGACCGAAGCGCAGCGCGACGCACCACAGGATGACGTACGAGCACAAACTGCCCAGCGCGATGCCCGCCGTCGCAAGCGCCACCGCAGCCGTATCGGGAAGCGAACGGCCCGCCAGCGCCAGCGAGCCGCAGAACAATGCGGCTGCGATAGCGGCAGCCATCAGGCACAGCGCCAACAGCGCCGCCAATTTCGCCGCCAGCGCGCCGCGCCTCGACGACACGCCCAGCACGTTCGCGCCCTCGCCCGCCCGCTGCTCGGCATCCGC
>ERZ773242.3109-NODE-3109-length-12410-cov-3.915257_pt1 | contig 12410 bp, 8 predicted proteins | sample MGYA00511077_ERZ773242 | MGnify/ENA primary metagenome ERZ773242 (study PRJEB29015, sample SAMEA2737754) | human gut metagenome | biome: human gut; feature: human-associated habitat; material: faeces | place: China | collected 2012 ... | reverse complement strand
AGCCACTCGTATCCCGTCTGCCCTGCTTCATGTAGTGCCGATGCCCGCTTGGGAACAGCGTAAGTTGATCATGGTTGCACCGTTGCAAAGGGGTTTTGACCTTCCCGCTGAAAAGATCATTCCTGGCGTATATCCGGTTATGATGTCAAACGGCATCGGAGCTTACCATAACGAATACAAAGTTAAGGGTCCCGGCGTTGTTACTGGTAGATCAGGCACAATCGGGAATCTTCAGTATGTAGAGTCAGCGTTTTGGCCTCATAACACTACTTTGTGGGTAACCAAATTTTATGGCAATCACCCTAAGTTCATTTATTACTTATATGAAAAAATAGACTTGAAACGGTATAAGGCCGGTAGTGGGGTGCCAACTCTTAACAGAAACGATGTGCATGACACCATGGTATTTTTCCCCGCGTCAAGGAAAGAACAGGAATTAATAAGTGCAGTTCTGACCTACCTTGATTCCCTCATCACCCTTCATCAGCGTAAGCGTCTATCTATTCGTCAAAGGAGTCCCGTGTGGTCATAAACACAATCAACGAAGAAATGTCGTTCTGCGATTACTACTCGCAATGGGTCGACGTCTACAAGGAAGGCGCGATTCGGGAAGTGACAATGAAGAAATACAAGCTCACACAGGCGTGGCTGAGAAAACTTATCCCTGATCTCAAGCTTTCCGAGTTCGATCGTGTGAGCTATCAGAAACTCATCAACGGATACGCTGAGCATCACGAGCATCAGACAACAATGGATTTTCATCACCAACTGAAAGGAGCCATCCTCGATGCCGTTGATGAAGGTCTGATTCAGAGAGACCCAACAAGAAAAGCAATCATCAAAGGAAAACAGCCGAGACAGAAGAAGGTGAAATATCTTAACCAGTTCGAACTTCATGCTGTCCTTGCTGATTTGAAGCTTGATCCGATACCTAACTGGGACTGGTTGATACTGCTAGTGGCAAAAACCGGGTTACGTTTCTCCGAAGCATTGGGGCTTACTCCTGATGATTTCGATTTCGTTCACCAGACTTTGTCCGTCAATAAGACATGGAATTACAAGAATGGAGGTGGCTTTGTTCCAACAAAGAATGCTTCTTCGGTACGTAAAGTACAACTTGACTGGCAACTCATCATGCAGTTGTCTGTTCTGTTGAAGAGCTTACCCGGTGGCAAGCCTATCTTCGTGGATGGCAAGGTATACAACTCAACCGCCAACGGTATTCTGGCCCGGCATTGCAAACAAGCCGGAGTACCTGTGATTTCAATACACGGATTGAGACACACCCATGCTTCACTCTTGCTATTTGCCGGCGTTTCAATTGCAAGCGTCTCTAAACGGCTTGGGCACGCAAGCATGAACACAACGCAGGAAATATATCTGCATGTCATCCGCGAATTGGAAAACAAAGACGTTGACATCGTGATGAGAGCCTTATCCACCCTTATTTAGCAAACCACAGACGCTTACGCTGATGAAGGGTGATGAGGTTGTCAATCTCACTCAACGCTGCGCCTATGGCAGCTTGCTCCGACAAGCCCGGAAATCTTACTTGTGTATCTTGCAGTGCGGCCTTTGAAACGGAAATCACCTTGATCCCCTGCATTAAAGGAAGAAGCTGTCTGTGATATGCATCGGAATTAAGGTAGTGCCCCAGGTAGCCCGTCCCAAAGAAGAACCGAGGCCGCGCCGGTATCGTATGTAACCCCGAGATAGTTGGCTCTTTGGGTAATTTTCGCAGTTCAACGCACTTGCCAGCCGCTTCGTCCTCTGCCGTGTCAGCGAAAATGACATCACCTTCGCGAAGTATCGACCCAGCAAATTTGGGAAGCACGGTATCGTCGGTAATGAACGGCAAATCGCTTCGTTCGCCATCGAGGCAATCGCCGAACTTAATAAGAATATCTCCGTAATGAACATTGCGAGCAGTGCCATTCTCGCCATTCAAACCGGCACGTGAAAGAGTGTTGCTCTTCAAGAACTCGAAGCAATCCCCAAACTTACGCTGTTCCCAAGCGGGTGTAGAATTATTGCATTTGTATTGCAGTTTGAAAGTGTAGAATGCAATGACGTACTCCGATCTGATTGAGCATGATGCTGGTGAAACAGAGATACGTTCGTATCTGGTAAACGGTGATGTGGTGCCGGTTACTATGCGTATCCCCGCTAATTTGCGAGATTCTGCTAAAGAGGCCGCATCTCTTCGCGGGATGAGCTTTTCGGCATTCGTGAGAACATGCATGATTAATGAACTAGCAAAGGGCGGCAAGTAATGATTGCTCTCACTGCTATGACCATACAAATTATTGACAACAATCCTGATGGCATTCGAATTTGTCGTGTGGATGGGGAGTCGCTTGTCACGGTTGTGGTGCCCCGGGATATGTTGAGTGAGGCGAAAAGTCTTCCCGATTTGCCGGATCGCGGTGTGTATTATCTTCTTGATGAAGATCATGGAGTTCTGAGCCGTGCGTATGTGGGACAAACCACGAAGGGGCTTAGTCGGCTTGATGCGCACAAGACTAAGAAAGATTTTTGGAACAAAGCCATCATGTTCCTCGATAATGATGTCAATATCGATCGTGATGTTTTGGACTCTCTTGAGTCAACAGCCATAGATTATGTGGACAAACATGGCTCTTATGAGACCGACAATGAGTATACTCCTGCTCCTCGCATGAATCCATACAAAGAGCAACAGGTGGAAAGACTGCACAATAACATCCTCTTTCGTATGCGAGTGCTCGGATATGACCTTGATCGAAAAGAAAAGACACCGGTTATGGTGAACGCCGTATTCCATACGAAGAAGAACGGTGTTCAGGCCACTGGGCGATATAGCCAAGGTACAGGTCGTTTCACTGTTCTTTCCGGTTCTGAAGTGGATCTCGTGCATCCAGTTATTAAAAACCAGGGAGCCGTGGCAGCTCGGCAGCATCTTTTCGGAACGCAGACGGGCAAGGCGACTCTTGCTGATGACATTGAACTGTCAAGCCCTTCCGCTGCTGCTGTATTTGTTCTCGGTGGCAGTCAAAACGGTTGGACCGAATGGGTCAATGAACAAGGACAGACCCTTGATTACGTGTACAGAAACAAGGAGCATATGAATGAATAAGCAGCAGCTTGCCGCCAAAATCTGGGAATCCGCCAATAAAATGCGTTCCAAGATTGAGGCGAATGAATACAAGGACTATATCCTCGGCTTTATCTTCTATAAGTTCCTCTCGGAGACGGAGATTGCTCGTCTGCGTGCTGAAGACTGGGGAGCCGAAGACCTCAAGGGCTTGGATGAGAATGATGCCGAAACTGTACAGTATGTACGTGATCTATGTGGCTACTTCATCTCCTACAACAACCTGTTCTCCACGTGGATTGCCAGCCAGGGCGATTTCACCATCGCTGATGTACGTGACGCGCTTTCCGCTTTCGAACGCAACATTGATCCGGCTCGTAAACGTGTGTTCGTCGGCATCTTCGACACGCTGCAAACCGGTCTGTCCAAACTCGGCACCGATGAAAAAAGTCGTAGCAAGGCTGTCCGCGACCTCATCTACCTCATCAAGGACATTCCGATGGACAGCCGGCAGGACTACGACACCCTCGGCTTCATCTATGAGTATCTAATTAGCAACTTCGCTTCCAATGCGGGTAAGAAGGCCGGTGAGTTCTACACGCCGAGCGAAGTCTCTCAGCTCATGAGCGAAATAGTGGCCTGGCATCTCGCCGGCCGTGAAGAAATCAATATCTACGACCCCACGAGTGGCTCGGGCTCGTTGCTGATCCATATCGGTCAGGCTGTGGCCCGTCGCAATGGCAATCCGAATGACATCAAGTATTACGCACAGGAACTCAAGGAGAATACCTACAATCTCACGCGTATGAATCTTGTCATGCGTGGCATACTGCCAGACAATATTGTGGCTCGTAACGGTGACACGTTAAAAAGCGACTGGCCATGGTTCGATACCGACGAGACGAAGGACGAGACCTATGAGCCGCTGTTTGTGGACGCCGTGGTCTCTAATCCTCCCTACTCCCAGAACTGGGAGCCGCCGGAAGCGGGCGAAGATATCCGTTTCGAATATGGCATTGCGCCTAAGTCCAAGGCTGATTATGCCTTCCTGCTGCATGATCTCTATCACCTGCGTGATGACGGCATTATGGCCATCGTGTTGCCACATGGCGTGCTGTTCCGTGGCGGTGAGGAAGGCGCTATTCGCCGGAATCTAGTGGAAAACCACCATATTCAGGCCATCATCGGACTGCCAGCGAACATTTTCTTTGGCACGGGCATTCCTACTATCGTGATGGTGCTGCGCAAGCACCGCAACGATGACCATGTGCTTGTTGTGGATGCCTCCAAATATTTCGCTAAGGACGGCAAGAACAACAAGCTGCGTGCGAGCGATATCAAACGCATCGTGGATGTGGTGACGGAGAATCGTGATATCGATAAGTTCAGCCGTTTGGTGAGCATTGATGAGATTCGGCAGAACGATTACAACCTCAATATTCCCCGATATGTGGATTCCTCTGAAAGTGCCGAAAGTTGGGACGTGTATTCCACCATGTTTGGTGGCATTCCCAAGCAGGATATCGATGCGCTCGGTAAGTATTGGAACGTGTTCCCGGGATTGCGCCAACGTCTCTTTGCTGAGGAGAACGGCCATTCGGCCAGGCTCGCTGTGCAAGATGTTCGCGAGGCAGTGAATGCTGATTCTGGTGTGAGTGCCTATATCCAGCGATATCGTGAGGTATTCACCGATTATCCTGCCTATCTGCGTGATGAACTGGTAGGTAACGCCGCCAACGTGAGCATTGCCGCCGAAGAGGAGGTTCTGGCACATGACCTGCTACATCGTTTGACTGATATACCGCTCGTAGATGCCTATACGGCATATCAGGTGCTTGACGATAGCTGGCAGAAGACCATCTCCACCGACCTTGAAACCATACAGAGCGAGGGCCATGACGCCGTTCGCAAAGTTGACGCCAACATGGTTGTTAAGAAGAAAGGCGGTAAGGATGTCGAAGTGCCGGATGGCTGGGCTGGACATATCCTGCCGTTCGATCTTGTGCAAAGCAAACTGCTTACTGCTGATCTTGCGGAAATTGTTACATATGAATCTCGGTTAAGAGAGATTAGTGGTGAGATTGCCGACATTCTTGAAAATATGGATGAAGACGACAAGAGCTCAACCGGTGCTATCAGTGAGGATGGTGATTCTTTTGTTGCCGCTGAGTTGAAGAAAGCAGTGAAGTCTATCGGCAAGCATCCCGAGACTGACTTTGACCGTGCTCTTGTGAGTGCACAGCGGTTGTTTGATGAAGAGCGTGAAGTCAAAAAGAACGTTAAGAATCTCCGTTCAGCGCTTGATGAAAAGACCCGGACCGTTATTGAAGGACTGAGCGATGAACATGCTGATGACTTGCTTGCTGCCAAGTGGGTGGAACCATTGCAGCGCAAGCTTGAGGAGCTCCCTCAGACGGCTGTTGATGAGTTGATTGCAGCGGTGAATGCGCTGAACGACAAGTATTCGACCACATACTCTGATGTGTGCGAACAGATCGAACAGGCTGAGGCAAAACTTGGCAATATGCTTGGTCAACTAACCGGCAATGAGTTCGATATGGCCGGTATTGCCGAGCTGAAGACCCTGTTGGGAGGCGAATGATGACTGAACAGGCGAAAGTACCCGCGATTCGTTTCGCTGGTTTTACTGACCCTTGGGAACAGCGTAAGTTCTCAGATATGTACGAGGTCAACAATGAGCGGAACACCGATTGTGAGCTTGGATACGATAGGACGCTTTCCATTGCGACGATGACTTTCAATGGCGGAAACGGTGCAGCCGACGATTCATTAAACAGCTATAAAGTCATTCGAGTCGGAGATATCGCCTTTGAGGGTCACGCCAACAAAGTGCACGCCTATGGGCGTTTTGTTCTTAACGACGCAGGTGATGGGCTTATGTCGCCGCGATTTTCGTGTTTGAGGCCCATCGTTGAACAGCGTTATAGCTTCTGGAAATACTACATTCCGCACGAAGAGACGATGAGGCCCATCCTCGTGAAGGCTACGAAAAGCGGAACCATGATGAACGAATTGGTTCCTGATGACCTCATGCGCGAATCTATTTTGGCTCCGTGTCTAGCTGAACAAGAGGCTATCGGAGACTGCCTTTCGCAGCTTGATTCCCTCATCACCCTTCATCAGCGTAAGTTGGAATTGCTGCAGAATATCAAGAAATCCTTGCTTGACAAGATGTTTGCGTGAAGGGAGGTAGAGCAATGGAGACATTCGATATCGTGAAGCTCGCCTCATATCGCGAGAATAACCGGATTGAAGCGAAAGCAGCGAAAGGCGGTCTCCCACGCAGCATGTGGGAGACCTACTCCGCCTTCGCCAACACCTATGGCGGTGTCATCCTGCTTGGTGTCAAAGAACGCGAAGACGGCACATTTGAAACAGTCGGGCTCACACCAGTGGAAGCGGAACATCTTCGCCAGGACTTTTGGAACACGGTCAGCAACCGGTCCAAGGTGAGCGCCGTGCTGCCCATCGAATCGGAAGTTGAAGTGCTCGAAGCGGATGGTGGGATAGTGCTGGCTATTCACGTTCCGCGCGCTCCGCGTGACGAACGCCCCGTGTATATCAATAATGATCTCTTCGGGGGAACCTACCGTCGGCGTGGTGAGGGCGACTACCGTTGCACGCGGCAGGAGATCTCAGCAATGCTCCGGGATCAGGGAGCTGAGACGATGGATTCCAAGGTGCTGGACGATCTCACTGTTGCCGACTTCAATACAGACACAGTGCGGGCATATCGCAATCGTTTCCGTGCGGTACGTCAGGGCAGTTCTTGGACCGATCTCGATGACGAGCGTTTTCTGCGTGCTGTTGGCGCGGCAATGGTGAGCCGAGAAGACGGTAAGCTTCATCCTACGTTCGGCGGTCTGCTTATGTTCGGCAACGACTATGACATCGTGCGCGAATGTCCGCATTATTTCCTTGATTATCAGGAGACTCTAGATCCGACGATTCGTTGGACTGATCGTGTCCATTCCGGCGATGGCATGTGGTCAGGCAACCTCTTTGATTTCTTTTTCCGCGTGAATCTCAAACTTGCCGAGTCTCTGAAGACCCCTTTCAAACTTAATGGCATCTTCCGCGTTGATGACACTCCCATGCATAAGGCAATTCGCGAGGCATTGGCCAACTGTTTGTTCAACGCTGATTACTATGGCGTGCGTGGTGTGGTGGTCAGACGCGCACCCGATAGATTGGTGTTCGAAAATCCGGGCGATATCCGAACGGGCGTTGAGCAGATGCGTCTTGGCGGGGTGTCCGATCCGCGCAACGGTCTTGTCATGAAGATGTTCAGCCTAATCGATGTGGGCGAGCGAGCTGGTACGGGTGTTCCCGATGTGTTCGCCACATGGGCGAATGCAGGACTTCCTGAACCGCAGATTGAAGAGAGCTTCGGCGAGGCTGATCGTACGGTGCTCACGCTTATGTTGGAGCCGGATGCCAAGCTCGATCAAAATGAGCATGTATTCATCCGTGGTGAGCAGATAACTGACAATAATGAGCAGTTAAATGGTTTGAATGAGCAGATAACCGAGAGACAGCGAATTGTTCTGCGTTTTGTAGAAAAGAGCCCCAGAGCAACATATGACGACATGGCACGTGCCGCGGGAGTTTCATCAGCGACTGTGCGGAGGGATGCTGAAATACTCATTGGGCGTGGATTACTTAAGCGCGTCGGCTCGCGAAAAGCAGGACAATGGAAAGTCCAAAGGGGAGAAGAATCATGATATTCGATAGCGAATCGGTGTTCGAGGAAAACGTCATCACCGTGCTTAAGCAGCATGGATGGAAGGATGGCGTCCTGCGCTATCCAACTGAGCGGGATTTGCTCGACAATTGGAAAGGCATACTGTACCGCAACAACAATGACATAGACAGGCTCGGCAAATACCCGCTGACAGACGGGGAAATGACCCAGATAATCGAGCAGATCGAGACCCTGCGAACGCCGCTCGCGCTCAATTCGTTCGTCAACGGGCGTACCGTGTCTATCACGCGTGACAACAAAGAAGATGTGGCGCATTTCGGCAAGGAAGTCAGTCTCTACATCTATGACCGCAAGGAAATCGCGGGCGGCAAAAGCACTTATCAGATCGCTCAGCAACCGGTCTATCCAGCCAAGAACAAGATGTTGAACTCGCGGCGCGGCGACCTCGTGCTCCTCATCAATGGCATGCCATTGATCCATATCGAGCTCAAGAAAAGTGGCATACCAGTCAGCCAAGCAACCAATCAGATCGAGAAATATGCGCACGAAGGTGTGTTCACCGGCCTGTTCCGTCTAGTACAGATTTTTGTGGCCATGAACCCCGATGACGCCGTCTACTTCGCTAATCCGGGTGTAGACAAATTCAATCCAAGCTATTACTTCCATTGGGCTGACTACAACAATGAGCCTATCTGTGGCGGGCAAAACCCTGGCAAAGACGAATGGAAGCTGTTCATCGGAGGCACCTCCGGTACCGCAGGCCTGCTGTCCATTCCCATGGCGCATCAGCTCATCGGCTTCTACACTATCGCTGATTCAGCGGATGGATGCCTTAAGGTGCTGCGTAGTTATCAGTACATCGCGGCAAACGCCATCTCTGATGTGGTGAGGAAATGTGATTGGGAACAGCGGCCAGCTACCCCAGGACGACCCGGCGGCTATGTATGGCACACCACCGGTTCCGGAAAAACCATGACCAGCTTCAAATCGGCACAGCTCATCGCCGATTCGCATGACGCCGATAAAGTCGTGTTCCTCATGGACCGCATTGAATTGGGTACTCAATCGTTGAAGGAGTACCGCAGCTTTGCCGACAGCGAGACGGAAGTGCAAGGCACCGAGAACACCGGTGTTTTGCGGGACAAACTCAACAGCACCAATGTCAACGACACCCTGATCGTCACCTCAATCCAGAAGATGAGCAACGTGAAAGCAGGGGAGCGAGGCGTCACCCAGACATGGCTGGATCAGCTAGCTGCACGACGTATCGTCTTTATTGTGGACGAATGCCATCGTTCCACATTCGGCGACATGTTGCAGGACATCCGGCGCTCCTTCCCGAACGCGCTGTTCTTCGGATTCACCGGTACGCCCATTCTGGACGAAAACCAGAAGAAGAATTCCACCACTGCCATGGTATTCGGCCGTTGCTTGCACCGGTACAGCATCGCCGACGGCATTCGTGACCATAATGTACTCGGATTCGACCCGTACATGGTGACCACGTACAAGGATTCTGAAGTCAGACGTGCCGTGGCTCTCGACAAGGCGAAGGCGGAGAGTACGGAAGATGCGCTCGCCGACCCGGTCAAGGCCAAAGTATTCCAGCATTACATGGATAAGTCTGAGGTCCCCATGGGTCCGATGGTTGATGGCGCTGGAAACTGTATTAGCGGCATCGAGGATTTCCTTGGACGAGACCAATATGGCATCGATTCCCCGCATCCGAACATGGTGGTCTCGGACATTCTCGAACAGTTCCCGGTGCTCAGCCATGCGGGCAAATTCCATGCGATGCTCGCCACTAGCTCCATTCCTGAAGCTGTCAACTATTATCACTTGTTCAAGCAGCAAGCACCTAAGTTGCATGTAACGGCGTTGTTCGATCCCAACATCGACAACAACGAAGGAGCAACGGACAAAGAAGATGCGCTGACTGAAATCATCACCGATTACAATGAGGCGTTCGGCAAAGAGTTCATCATCCCCACATGGCCGGCGATGAAGAAAGATATTTCGTCGCGACTATCGCATAAGAGTCCGTACGGCGGCATAGCAACAAACCGCAGTCAGCAGCTCGATTTGCTCATTGTCGTGGACCAGATGCTTACCGGATTTGATTCGAAATGGGTGAATACGCTGTATCTCGACAAGATTATCGACTACGAAAGCATCATCCAGGCATTCAGCCGCACGAATCGTCTGTTCGGACCGGACAAGCCGTTCGGTGTCATTCGCTACTACCGCAAACCGCACACCATGCATGGCTTCATTGAAGCAGCGGTGAAACTGTATTCGGGCGATCGGCCGCTTGACCTGTTCGTGCAGAAATTGCCGGCGAACGTAAAATCCATGGATACGCGGTACCGGGAGATTCTTGACGTGTTCTCGGATAACGGGGAATCAGACCTTATGCAGTTGCCGGAATCGGTGGAGGCCAGACGCAAGTTTGCCAAGGAGTTCGTGGAGTTGAACCGGTACCTTGAAGCGGCGAAAGTGCAGGGCTTTGACTGGAGTACCACAGAATACAAGGTCGATAGTACGGATACTGACGATACGAATGAGGACAATGATGAGCATGACGAGTCTGAAGTAGTGCGTCCTCAAATCGACGAACGTACATACCTCATTCTTGCGCAACGCTATAAAGAACTGTTCTATGGCAATAGCGGCTGCGGTGGTGATTCAGATGATGGCGTAAAAAATAATCCCGAAGCGCCATATGAATTGGATGGCTATCTTACCGAAATCAATACCGGACTCATCGATACCGATTACATGAATGCCAACTTCAATAAATGGCTGAAGGCGCTCAAGGAGAATAGCCCGGAATTGGCGGAGATGTCTGCGCAGCTACACCGTTCCTTTGCCGCGCTCTCGCGGGACGAACAACGACTCGCCGAACTGTTCCTGCATGACGTGGAGCGTGGCGACGTGGAGGTTGAAGCCGGCATTGCGCTACGTGATTACATCACTCGCTATGCTGCGCGAGAGAAGAACGAGCAAGTCGACAAACTAGTCGATCGGCTGGGCGTTAATAGGTCGGTGGTCGAGGAGTTCCTTGCCAAACGTATAGATGAAGCGAACATCAACGAGTTCGGGCGTTTCGATGTGCTGCGCTCCTCGATTGACGTACATCGAGCGAAAGCTTTCTTCGAGCAATGCGATCACACACCATTGCCGGTGTTCAAAGTACGCATGCGTGCCACAAATATGTTGAGGCGCTTTGTGCTTATAGGCGGATTCGACATCGACGATGCCTATGATACTGATACTCAAGACGGGATGGAGGGCAAGCACCACTAGATCTGTACACAAGAAAGGGCGTGCGGTTGGTCTGAGACGTGCCGGATTCCCTTGTGGTCTAGGCGCTTATGACGTGTCCTAGGATGTAGGGATACGTTGAAAGCTACTAGTGATGAAAGGTGATGTGGCTATGACGATTGCCGACAGTTTGTCGACTTACGCTTCGGCTGAGGCTGTGGGCAAAACGTTGCATGCTTTGCCCACTGATACCGTTCTGCATACTGAGGCTGATTTTGACGATTTCGAGCGTGAGATGTTGGATGATGATTGAGGTGTCTTAGGATACCAGCTTGGTTCCACTGGTCAACGTATGAGTATCGGATACGGTTCGGTGCGTATGTTTCGATCATTCGTTGATAGTAATCGCGTTCATTAAGAAGCAGGTCCACCAGATATCCGGGTTCGTTTGGGAAATTCTTTAGTGCGCGAGTATAAAGATTGTGGTGTTCGTCCAATACCAGAGCTGGAACGGAATCTAAACGCAAGAGTTCTTTAAACATGACGAGTCGCCCAATTCGACCGTTACCGTCGGAGAATGGGTGTGTGGATTCGAACATCCAATGTGCTTTTGCGATTGCAAAAGGATCATCTTCCAATTGTGAGTACAAGCTGAATACCTGTTTCATGGCAAGAGGCACATCCGCGGGGAGTACCGTATGAATTCCCTCAAGTTGGCTGATGACGTTGGGCACTATTTTGTATCCGCCGACGTTGCGGTTGGCGTCGAATTCTTGGCTGGTGCCGCGTTTGAGAATTCCATGAAGGCTGCATACAAGGCTTTTGTTTACTGGGTCGTCTACATGATCTAAGACCCAATTGAACGCATTGAAGTGGTTCGTTGTTTCGGCGACATCGTCTGCTCTGATTTCATCGTTGATGTTGTCGGGGAGCAAGGCACCCGTGTTGAACAGCTGCGCGGTTTGTTCTGGTGAAAGAGTGGAGCCTTCCATGTGGTTGGAATTGTAGGCAAATAGAATCTGTGAGTTGTAGTACAGGCCTCCGCCAACATGCTGGTCTCGCTCGCTCTTTAGCCAGTCGACAAGTCTGACGCGTTCCATGCTAGGCTCCTTTGGCATTTAGGCGAGATATGTTTTCATGCTACTGCGCACTGGAATATATTACTGGGTTTACTGCTAACATGCCTCTGAATAGAGAGGCATGTTAGCAGTGCTTGAAAAACGGGTGCCTTCCACCGTAACAAGTGGGAGGCACCCGTTTAATTCAATTGGAACTTAATTCAGCTCACTCCCCAGCAATCGCGGCCTTGAGCTCCTCGACCTTGTCGGTCTTTTCCCACGGGAACTC
>ERZ773242.3107-NODE-3107-length-12419-cov-3.289308_pt1 | contig 12419 bp, 4 predicted proteins | sample MGYA00511077_ERZ773242 | MGnify/ENA primary metagenome ERZ773242 (study PRJEB29015, sample SAMEA2737754) | human gut metagenome | biome: human gut; feature: human-associated habitat; material: faeces | place: China | collected 2012 ... | reverse complement strand
TGCCGTCCTTTTTATACATATTGCAGTCGATCATCCACCGTCTCCAAAGGTTGGTTGCGCGGTCGGTGTTGCGGCCGTCGTAGAGAATGACCGCCGTCAGAGGAGTGCGGGCGATTTCTCCCGCCTTAAGGTAGGAATTGAAGGTCTGCTGACGTCCCGAAAAGGAGGTGACGCCGTCTGAATATTCGAAATCGGTTTGCCATTGCCCCGCCCAGCTTGTGGCTATCAGGGCGCCGCCATTTCCGTATTCGAAATTATAATAAGGAAATCCCACCTCGGTGGAGCGTCCGTTTGAGGGGCAAAAACTGACGCTGTTTGTGTCCTCGAGAGAATAGCTCCTCGGGATAAAGGGGGCGGTTGCCTGGGTGTCGGCCTCGGTGTCGCCGCAGCTTGTGAGAATGACGGGGTTTTCGCCCTCGAATTTAAGCTCTGCCGAGCTTATGTCGGTCACGATAGGGGAGTTTGAGGAGGTTATGTTTTCAAAGTATAAAACCCAGTCAAAGGCGGCATAGTCGGGATAAAAGGCCGTTTTAAGGGTGAATTGCAGACCGCTTTTGTGGAGCAGCACAATTTCGGCCGTCTCGCTTTTTGCAACTTCGTCGGTTCCCGCTGTTTGCGAAAGCTTGGAAAAATCGCGGTCGGAAAAGCCGACATATTCCTTGTTCCCGACTTTCATTTTGGAGGGAAATTTTTCAAGATTTGTGATATAGCTTTGATAGGTTTTGCGGGCTCTGTTTATTTCGTCTTTCGTTGCGACGCTTTTTTCCGAAGTCGCGGCGGGCTCGGCGGTGACGGGGTCAAGGGGCGCCGAGATTTTACCCGAAAAGTTGACCGTCATATTCAAAAGTCCCGTTTTTGCCTTGCCGTCGGAAAAGATATATCCCTTGTCGCTTTGAGCGGTTTTTATTTCGGTTACGCCGTCAAAAACGAAGAGATATTCTCCCGGCCCGTAAAGGCCGTTTAAGGCAAAGGTATAATTGCCCTGCCCGTCGGGGGAAAGCTCGGCCTCGCAAAGGGCGCCGTTTTGCATGGAGCGGGCAAAGGAATATGTGAATTTGAAAAGTCTGCCGAATACGCGATCTCCCGCCTTTTCCGGCTTTACCGTCACCGAGGAAAAGTCCCCTTTAAGGTTAAGCCTCGCGGCGGTCTGCGCCTTGGCGGTCAGGGTGCTTTGCTCAGAAAAGGAGCCGAGCTCGGTTTCCGTACCGCTGAAATCCTCGCTTCTCAGGAATATTCTCGGGTTGATAAAATCGCCGTAGTCGCCGCGGTTGCTGCCGTCTACGCTTGAAACGCGAAGGTTCAGTTTTTTGGTGACGGCGGGAATTTCGGCAAAAATCTCGTCAACCTCGTTTATGTCCATTTCTCTCGAAACGGCGACGGTCTTTCCGTCGGCAAGCACAGAAAACACAACCGAGCTGCCCACCGTTCCGCCCACGTTTGCAAAGTCGTCCACGCCGATTGTCGAGCGGAAATAACGCACCTGCTTTTTGACGCCCGAAATGTCGATGTCGGCCGAAGCCTCGTCGGCGTCTCTGCCGTCCTCGGGACGGAGGGAAAAGCCGTTTAAGGTCTTTATGGTCTGCCCGCCCACCGAAAGCTCGGGACAGAATTTCGAAACGCCGGTTTGCCAATAGCTTTCGGCGGCCCCTAAAATATCGTGGGGGAAATCGGCCACGTCATAGTAATATTGCTTTTTCACCCGAAGGGATGTCGATGCCTTTCCGCTTTTGGGCGAAAGCTCGATGTCGTTAAGACCCGCGTCTATGGCAAAGGAGGTTATTTTTGCCGAAAAGCTGCCGTCGGGCAGAACTTCGGCGCTCCCCGCACTTTTCCCGTTCACCGTGACGGCAAGCGAGGTCTCTCCCACCGCCGTTCCGACAACGGTTATTCCGTCGTTTCCGACAATTGTTTTGTCGCTTTCAAGCGTCGGAAAGGTTACCGAAACGTGGCTTTGCTCGGTTTGCTCCTCCTTTTTTTCAAGGGCGGCGGCCGACGTCATGCAAAGCAAAACCGCCGCCGAAACAGCCGAGCAAATCAGTCTTTTAAAACTTGAATTCATACGTTTTTCTCCTTGTCGGAATATTCGATTTATTATATCATTAGGATTTTTTTAATACAACAAGTCAACAGTCACAAATATGCCGCCTTCTTTTTGTGCAAAACGAATAATGAAGAAAAAGGGCTTCGGCACAAAGCGTACCGAAACCCTTTAAAATTTATTTTTGTTCAGTTTTCCACGGGGAATTTGTCGATTTTTCCCACCGATTTTTGAAGAATGAGCAGCGCGTCGGTAACGGTGATTTTCCCGTCGCCGTCAACGTCGGCCGCAGCAGCCTGATCGTCGGTAAGTCCGATCTTTCCGACCGAACCCTGAAGTGCAAGCAGCGCGTCGGTCACCGAGATGTCTCCGCTGCCGTCGGTGTCGCCGTAAAGCACCCCGCCGCCGATCTTTTTAAAGTAGATTATGTCCGAATCGACCTTTTGATCCATTTCCTTTTCGGTAAGCGTCAGACTGACGCCGACAGACATAAGCTCGGCGCCGCTTGCGGTTACCGTGCCGTCAAAATCGGCAAAGGTGACCTCGTAAAGAGCGTTTTCCTCAAGCCCCTTAAGGCGGATGTTTTGGCTTTCGGGGGAGAACTCGCCGCCGTGATTAAAGACGAGGGCAAAGCCCTGCTGACTTTCGCTGTTTACATAGCTGTAGGCATACCATTCGTTGACGCTTGCGGTGTTGTTTGTCAGCTCATAGACGTCGTCATAGAAAAACTTGCTCAAATTTCTCCATTCCTTTTCGCTGTCCGAAACGATTTTCCGCTCGGCGTCGGACAGCTTGTCGAGGTGAACCTGACAGGCTATGGACTGGCGGTAGGCCGAACGCATATTGTATTTGCTTGTTCTTTCGGCATACTCTCCAAATCCGGTGTTGGCGCCCGCAAAGGGGAACCAGCAGGCAAGTCCGTAGGTGCCCTGGTGCTTGGCGGGCATATCGTTATAGTTGTAATCGGTGGGGTGAAGTGCGACGGAGCGGCGCATGGTCTCAAGGTCGAGACGGTGTCCGCCCGAGGCGCAGGTATCTATCATGTTGATGTTTTCGTTTGCAAGAATGTTGTCCCACAGAGCATAGTGTCCCTGAACATAGCGGTTTTCCACGATTCCCACGCGGTCGGCCGTGTCGGCGGCCCGCCAAATGCTCAAAATGGCGCCGGTGTTGAGGTCCTCGCGGTAGAAGGAAATTCCCCCCTCGTTCAAAACCTTGTTTATGCGGTCGCTCATCCAGGAAAGAGCCTCGGCGTTTCCGAGGTCAAACATACGGTATCCGTTGGGGCCGAGAGCCGTGTTGCGCTGTGCGTCATAGCCCACCATCCATTCTTTTTTGACTCCGTATTTTTCAAATTCCCCTCCCGTGAAGGAAAATGCGTTGCGTTCGGGCTCGAACCAAAGAATCGTTCCGCCCTTCATGTTAAGCTCGCTGCAGGCGTCGGAAATGGCCTTGAGACCGGTTTTATACCTTGTTCTGTCGACCTCCCAGCTTCCGACATAGCCCCAACCCTTGGTTTTTGCGTCGGGATACCAGCCTGCGTCCATCCACCAGTAATCAATGTTTACGTCATATTTGAAATAGTCCTTGATATTTTCGATTTGTTCCTCTTCGGAAAAGTCCATCATTTCCTTGGGAAGTCCCGCAATAAAGGGCTCGATGTTGGTTTTGCCGTCCTTTTTATACATATTGCAGTCGATCATCCACCGTCTCCAAAGGTTGGTGGCGCGGTCGGTGTCACGTCCGTCGTAGAGAATGACGGCGGTCAGCGGAGTCCTTGCCGTTTCGCCCGGCTTTAAATAGGAGCTGAAGGTTTCCTGCCTGCCGGAAAATTTCGTCTCATTGGCATTTTTATCGTAGCTGAAATCGTTTATCCATTGTCCCGCCCAGCTGGTCACCACAAAGGCGCCCTTGCCGCCGTATTCAAGATTGTAATAGGGAAATGCGGCTTCGGTGGAGCGGCCGTTGGTGGGCTTGAAGGAAAGGCTTTCCGACTGCTCTAAGTCAAAGGAGCGGGGGGTGTAGGGAGCGGGAGTCCCTGTTATGGCCTCGTTGTCCGAGCAGCTCGTCAGGATTATGGGGTTGTCGCCCTCGAAGGTCAGCTCGGCGGGGCTGAGGTCGGAAACCACGGGGGAGTCCTTGGCGGTCATGTTGGAGAAATAAATGACCCAGTCAAAGGCGGCATAATCGGGATAGAATACCGTCTTAAGGGTAAACCGGATACCACTCTTGGCGTGGAGAACCTGGGTGTCGGTGTTCTCGCTCTTGGTGGTTTCGTTTGTCTCGGTCTTTTGAGACATCATAAGAAAATCTTTGTCGGAAAAACCGACATACTCCTTGCCGTCAATGGTCATTTTGGAGGGGAAATTTGCAAGATTTTTCAGATAGTTATCATAGGTTTCTCTTGCTCTTGTCTTTTCGGCGTCGGTGGCCTCGGTCTTTCTGACCGTCGAGTCGGGCGCTGCAGTAGGCAGAGCAAGAAGGTTCGCGTTTTTACCCGAAAGGGTGAGGCTCATGTTGAGAGTGCCCTTGGAATATGCGCCGTCGGCAAAAACATAAGCGTTGTCGTTTTTGCTTGCCTTTACGGCGGTCACTCCGTCGAAAACAAAGAGATATTCTCCGGCGGTGTAGAGGTTGTCGAGGGCAAACTTATATTTTCCCTCCGAGTCCGCCGTGGCGGTAACCTCGCAGAGAGCGCCGTTCTGAATGGAACGGGCATAGGAATAGGTGAAGCTGAATATGCGGAGAGCCACCCTTTCGTTTGCCTTTTCGGGGGTCAGGGTGACGGCGGAAAATCCGTTTCTCACATTGAGGCGGGTGCCGACGGAGGCCTTGGCCTTAAGGTCGGCGGAAACCGAAGAATCATAAAGGTTTACTTCCTTGGAGCCGTAGTCCTCGGCCTTTATGAACACTCTCGGGTCGATCCAGTCGGCATAGTCGCCGTGGTTGCTTCCGTCGGAATTTTCCACACGGAGGGTGAGGGTCTTGGTTCCGGCGGGAATTTCGGCGGAGATTTCGACAGTTTCGTTCATGGTGACGGCTCTGCTCTTTACAAGCTCCTTGCCGTCGGCAAGTACCGAATATTCGGCCGAGCTGAGCACCGCGCCCGCGATGTTTGCAAAATCGTCAACGCCGATAACCGAATGGAAATAGGCAACGCTGCCGAGAGCCGACAAATCAAATGTTGCGTCGGCGGGAGCGGCATTCCTTCCGTCGGCGGGAACCACCGAGAATCCGTTATTTGTCTTGACGGTCTGGCCGCCCACCGAAAGGGTGGGGCAGTATTTGGACACGCCCGTGCTCTTAAAGACCTGTGCAGCACCGGTGACATTGTAGTCCAAATCGGCAAGATCATAGTAGTTTTGTTTGTTTACCTCCACCGAAGCGGAAGCGCCTGCGCCGTCGGACAGAACGATTTCGTTAAGACCCGACGAAAGGGCATAGGAAGGCACACTTGCGGTGAACTTTCCGTCGGCGCCCACGGTTGCGGTGCCAACATTTTTGCCCTCGGCCGAAACGGTGAGGGAGGAACCCGCCGCAGCGGTTCCGGTAATATCGATTCCGCTGTTTCCGACTACCTTTTTGTCCTTGTCGGAGGAGGGGAATTCGACGGCGATGGAATTCCCTTCGGAATCCGCCGCCAATGTTTCAAGAGCCGACGCGGGAAGAGCCACGGCGCTTGTCAGAATAAAGACAGCCGAGGCAGCCGCCGCAACGGCCTTTTTAAACTTGCTTAACATCCTTGCATCTCCTTTACAGAATACAGTTTACACTTCATTATAGCACACAAATTCCACTCTAACAACAACGTAATTTTAACCAAATCGCAATATGCCGTTTTGTGCAATCTGCCCACGTCACAAAAATCAAAATTCAAGATAGACCTTTTGGCAGAGAAGATGCGCGCTGTCGTGACCGATTTGAACGAGGAAGTCGCCGCTGTCGGCCTTTTTTTCCATGTTTCTGTGATAATATTCAAGCTGTTCGTTCTTTATATCCAGCCTTACGGTTTTTGTCTCGCCGGGGGCAAGGGTTATTTTTGCAAAGTTTTTAAGCTCCTTGACCGGTCTGACCCTTTCGGCCACAAGGTCGCTCACATAAAGCTGAACAACCTCCTTACCCTCTCTTTTTCCGACGTTTTTGACCTTGACCGAGGTTTCGATTTTGCCGTCCGAGGTCTTAACCTCAAAATCGGAATATTCAAACTCGGTATAGCAAAGGCCGAAACCGAAGGGGAAAAGCGGCTCAACGGGCGAGTCGGCAAAGCGGGCGGAATAGAGTGTCTCGCTGGCGGGACGGCCGGTGGCGGGGTGATTGTAGTATATGGGGCATTCTCCCGAGGTGTTGGGGAATGTGGCGGCAAGGCGGCCGCCGGGATTTGCCTTTCCGAAAACAAGGTCGGCGCAGGCGTTTCCCGCCTCGCTTCCCGCGTTCCAAAGCTCGAGCAGCGCGTCTGAATTTGCCGCCGCCTCGCCCACCGACATGGGACGTCCGTTTATAAGCACGGTGACGACGGTCTTGCCCGCCGCCTTAAGCTCCCTTATCATGCGGTTCTGCTCGCCCGAAAGGTCGAGGTTTGACAGCGCCGCGCCCTCTCCGCTCAGCACCTCATATTCGCCCACGGCTGCAATGACGGTTTTTGCGGGGTGCGCCTTTGCCTTTTCAAGCTCGGCCTCGTCTATCTTTGCCCCGGGAGCGCAGACGGCAATGTAATCGCAATTTTTCCCCGCCCTTTCAAGGCCGTCCTTTATGCTCACGGCGGAATTTCGGTCGGCGGCCATGCTCCAGGTACCCACCATTTCTGGGCCGTTTGCGCCCAAAGCGCCCACAAGAAGCACCGGCTCGTCTGTTTCAAGGGGAAGCGTATTTTTATCGTTTTTAAGCAGTACGGCCGACTCGCAGGCGGTTTTTCTTGCGGCGGCGCGGTGGCTTTCAAGGTCTATTTCATCCCAGGATATACGGTTAAAGGGATCGTCGAAAAGGCCGAGCAGCATTTTTATCGAAAGCACGTTTCTCACGGCCTCGTCAAGACGGCTTTCGCTCACCTTTCCCTCTTTTACAAGCTCGGGCAGGAAGTTGACATACCCGCGGGAATTCATGTCCATGTCCACGCCCGCGTTTATTGCGTACTCGCAGGCCTCCTTAAGATCGGCGGCCGAGCGGTGAGCCACAAGCTCCAAAATCGCCGTGGCGTCGCTGACCACAAAGCCCTCAAAGCCCAGCTTTTTCCGAAGAACCTCGCCGAGCAGATAGCTGTTTTCGGTACAGGGCACGCCGCAGAAATCGTTAAAGGCCGCCATGACGGTAAAGGCCCCTGCGTCGATTGCCGATTTGAAGGGAGGCAGATAGGTTTCGAAGAACTTTTGCTCGCTCATGTCGACGGTGTTGTAATCGCGGCCGCTCTCCCCCGCTCCGTAGGCGGCGAAATGCTTGGCGCAGGCGGCAACCTTGTCTCTCTTTGCGGGGTCGTCGCCCTGAAAGCCCCTGACCCTCGCGGCGGCGCAGCGGCAGCCGAGATAGGTGTCCTCGCCCGCTCCCTCGGCAATTCTTCCCCACCTTGCGTCTCTTGCAATGTCGACCATGGGGTCGAAGGTCCAGTTAAGGCCGTCGGCGGCCGCCTCCTTTGCGGCAAGAGCGGCATTTTGCTCCCACAAACCGTCGTCAAAGCTGCAGGCCTCGGCAAGGGGAATCGGTCCCACAACGCGGTGGCCGTGAATAACGTCAAAGCCGAAGATGAGCGGAATTTTAAGGCGGCTTTGCTCAACTGCGATGCGCTGAAGATGCTCTATATCGCTGCGGTCGTAAAGCCCGAGGAAGGAACCGATTTTCCCTTCTCTGACCCACTTTTCCTGTTCCTTAAAGCTCTCACGCGCATTTTTGGCCCGCTCGATGTCATCTTCCGTTATACGCCCGGCCTTAAGCAGCTTTTGCTGCTCCTCTTCGTCAATCGTAAAGCCGCCGAGAGAGGAGGGTGCAAGCTGATTTAACTGACCTGCCTTTTCCTCAAGCGTCATTTTTGAAATGAGCCCGTCGATGAATTTTTTCTGTTTATCATTTAATTCTTTCATATAATCACCTCAAAAAAGGCGCACCGAAACGGAATGGCCTCCCATCGGTGCGCCGAATGTTATCTTACTTTAGAACCGACATTAACGTCGTCGGCAAAAATGACCTTCACTCCGTCGCCGCTGTCGGCCGCAAGAATCATGCCGCAGCTTTCCACTCCGCAAAGGGTGGCGGGCTTGAGATTTGCAACCACGATGACGTTTCTTCCCGCAAGATCGTCGGGAGAGTAATACTGCGCGATTCCCGAGGCGACGATACGTTCTTTTCCGCTGCCGTCGTCAAGGGTGAGCTTTAAAAGCTTTTTGGCCTTTTTGACCGGCTCACAGCAGACGACCTTTGCCACTTTAAGCTCGATTTTGGCAAAATCCTCAATGGAAATTTCCGAAAGCTTTGCGACATTCTGCGCCTCGTTTGCGGCTTTGGCTTCGGCCTTTGTTTTGGCCTCTGCGGCCTCAAGCTCGGCAAGCTCCTTTGCGGCGTCGATACGGGGGAAAATCGGGTCGGTTTTGCCTATCTCGGCGGTGGGGCAAAGGGCTCCCCATTTGTCCAGCGACTGCCATGTGCGCTGTTCCTCGGAAAGTCCGAGCACGGCGGCGATTTTGTCGGAGGTGTCGGGGAGGAAGGGAGCAAGCATAATCGAAATGTGGCGCAGCGCCTCGCAGAGATTATACATTACTCTGCCCAGTCTCGGCGCGTTGCTTTCCTCCTTTGCAAGCACCCAAGGAGCGGTTTCGTCTATATACTTGTTGGTTCGCGAAACAAACTTCCAAAGGTCGGTCAGGGCGGTGGAGAACTGCATGGCGTCCATGCTTGCCTCCACAAGGGACTTTGTCTCGGAGGCGAGCTCGGCAAGACTGTCGTCAAAATCACCGGCGGCCTGTGCCTCGGGCAGCTTTCCGCCGAAATATTTACCCACCATGGAGGAGGTTCTCGAAAGCAGATTTCCGAGGTCGTTTGCAAGGTCGGAATTTATGCGGTTAATAAGCGCCTCGTTGGTGAAAACGCCGTCGGCTCCGAAGGGAACCTCACGAAGCAGGAAATAACGTATTGCGTCGACGCCGTAGCGGTCGCAAAGCACAACCGGGTCGACAACGTTGCCCTTGGACTTGGACATTTTTCCGCCCTCCAAAAGCAGCCAGCCGTGGCCGTAGACCTGTTTGGGCAGCGGAAGATCAAGCGCCATGAGAATGGCGGGCCAAATAATGGTGTGGAAACGGACGATTTCCTTTCCCACAAGATGAACGTCGGCCGGCCAGTATTTTTTGAAATTGCTGTCGTCGTCGGAGAAAGCTCCCATGGCCGTGATATAGTTTGACAGAGCGTCCATCCAAACATAAACGATGTGACCCTTGTCGAAGGTGACGGGAATTCCCCATGTGAAGGAGGTTCTCGAAACGCAGAGGTCCTCAAGACCGGGCTTTATAAAGTTGTTTATCATTTCGTTTTTGCGGCTTATGGGCTGGATAAAATCGGGGTGAGCCTCATAATACTCCACCAGTCTGTCGGCATATTTGGAAAGCTTGAAGAAATAAGCCTCTTCTTTTGCAAGGTGAACCTCGCCGCCGCAGTCGGGGCATTTGCCGTCCTTAAGCTGGGTTTCGGTCCAAAAAGCCTCGCAGGGGGTGCAGTAGTGACCCTCATAGTGACCCTTGTAAATATCGCCCTGCTTATAGAGCTTTTCAAATATCTTCTGCACCGCCTTTTCGTGGTAATCGTCGGTGGTGCGGATGAATTTGTCGTTGGAGATGTTGAGCAGCTTCCAAAGCTCCTTTATGCCGGCCACGATTTCGTCCACATATTCCTTGGGAGTGACCCCCTTGGCGGCGGCCTTTTGCTCGATTTTAAGGCCGTGCTCATCGGTGCCGGTGAGGAACATGGTATCAAAGCCCTGCATTCGCTTATACCTCGCCATGGCGTCGGCGGCAACGGTGGTATAGGAATGGCCTATATGCAGCTTGCCCGACGGATAATAAATCGGCGTGGTGATGTAAAATGTCTTGTCTTTCATATCAATTCCTCTTTCTTTAGAGTGTTATCACTTTATTTTATCACCTTTGCACCCGTATGTCAAACGGATATGCTGTCGGTTTTAAAGCTTTTTCAAAAGTTCCCCTTTTATGCCGTCGGAGCAAAAGGCGGCTCGCACGGCGTTTTTCAAAAGCTCGGCACGAAAAGAGCCGTCAAGCGCGCAAAGCTCGGACGCGTATTCAAATTCCCGTTTTATGCTTGTTCTTTCGATGGCCGGGTCGTCGGTGTTCACCGTGACCCCGACCCCGGTTTCGGCAAAAAATCTCAGGGGATAGTTTTTCATGTCACACGCTCCCGTCAGGCGGTTGCTGGTCGGACACATTTCGAGGGTAACGCCGCTGTCCCTCAAAAGCTTCACGGCTTTTTCGCTTTGTGCGGCTCTGACCCCGTGGCCGATGCGGGAGGCTCCCGCATTTACCGCTAAGATAACGTCCTCGGCGCCGCCCGCCTCGCCCGCATGAACGGTAAAAGGGATTTTTCTTCTTTTTGCCTCGGCAAAAATTTCGGTGTAATCTCCTGTCGGAAAAAGTCCCTCCGCCCCCGCAAGGTCAAGGGCGGCGACCCCCTGCTCCTTTGTCAGATATTTTTCGCAAAGGTCAAGGGTCTCGGAGTTTTGCCTGTCGTTTTCCTTTCCTCTCATCATACAAAGGATGAAATTTGAGGGAATGTCGGATTTTTCAAGCCCCTTTAGGGCCGCATTTATGACCTTCCGCTGAGTCAATCCTTTTTCGCCGTGCAGCTGCGGAGCAAAGCGAACCTCGGCATACACGGCGCCCTGCCTTTTCTGCTCGCAAAGCACCTCATAAACAGCCGTTTCGATACCTGTCTCGGTTTGAAGAAGGGAAAGCGGCAGCTCAAAGCACCGCAAAAAATCGTTGAGGTTTTTGCAGTCCTCCCCCACCGCCATGCGGCTTTCAAGCTGACCTTCGGTCAGACCGAGAGAAATTTTTTGCACCTCGCACAGCCGTTTTGCGATTTGCGGAGTTATAGCCCCGTCAAGATGAAGATGCAGGTCGATAAAGCCCTTCGGCTCTTTTGACATTTGAACGGGTTCCATGCTCACCCCTCCTTTTTGGCCATTTTATCACGTTTCATTTAAGCTTTCAACAAAAAAGAAACAGGGAATCGGTCGAAAATCGGCCGAAACCCTGTCTTATCCGTTATGATTTTGCGTCAGTCGGCAACGACGTTGAACCAATCGCCGTCCTGCTCGACATGATAACCCGCAGCCACAACGACCTCGCTGTCGCCGAGGGTGGGGTGAGAGGGATCATATTTATAGAAAGAACCGCCGCTTACGGTGATCTTGGCGCTTGAGCCGTCCTTGCAGTTGAGAGTGCGCTCGGGCTGAGCCGCCTTGAAGGTACCGCCCTTGATGAAGATCTGAGCGCTTCCGTCGCCGTAGATAAGGTCGCAGGGGTCGTTTTCGGGAACGCCCACCTGTCTGTAATCGCCGCCGTTAAGGGTAACCGTGCTGTTGCCCGCGGCGCTGACCGCCATTGCGGCTCCGAGCCCGCCGCCCTTGGTGTAGACGGCATAGAGATCCGCATTTACCGTGATGTTTGCGTTTCTTTCGGTCTGAACAACGCCGTAGCGTCCGTTTGCCTGAATATTTTCGTTAACCTCCAAAGTCTCGCTTGAAGAGGACACGGCCTTGAACTTGGTGGGTGCCTTTTCGTCATATGTATTGTCGATGCTGTCGCTTTCAACCGCCGCCTGAGTTGCATAAACGTCAACGCCGAGACGGTATACATAAGAGGCTTTGGTGCCTGCGTTGGCTACGTTTCCGACCTCGGTGGGCATATAGATTACGAGAGCCATGGGAGCGGTGGACTCCCCTGCCTTAAGGACGGGCATACCCTCCACAAAGGGCTTTAGGTTTTTGATTTTGTCGGCCGACGAGGCAACCGCCGCCCAAGCCTCCTCGCGGGTGGCGAGCTTTTCGGCAACCGTTGCGGTTCCCATTTTAAGATAGTCGCCCACGTTGTAGGTGTCGCCGTTGACATTCACGCCGTTTGCAAAACCGACCTGGGAATTAAGTCCCATGGTATATTTAAGAGCAAGAGTTCCCGCATTTTTAACGCGGAGATATACAACCTCGGTAACGCCCGGCTCCCAAAGGGTGCTGTCGCTGAAAAGCTTAGTCGAGGTTGCGGCGGGCTGCCACTCGACCATGTCGGTGCTGTATTCAAGCTCGACATCGAGACTTCCCGACTGAATTTTGTTGACTCCGGTGCTTGCCGTGTCGGTGAACCATGCAAAGGTGGTGCCGATAAGCAAAGCTACG
>ERZ773242.3104-NODE-3104-length-12429-cov-4.011961_pt1 | contig 12429 bp, 8 predicted proteins | sample MGYA00511077_ERZ773242 | MGnify/ENA primary metagenome ERZ773242 (study PRJEB29015, sample SAMEA2737754) | human gut metagenome | biome: human gut; feature: human-associated habitat; material: faeces | place: China | collected 2012 ... | reverse complement strand
CGCCCCCTACGTTTTCGATTGCACTTCCGGCGATGAATGTAGGGAAGGACAGCCCTGCCCGCCCGCGTTCCTTCCTAATCCAGCTCATCGAGCGTGAGTTGGAATGCATCCAGAAAATGCGCCATGAAATAGTCAAGGCACGGCAGGTGCATCTCGGTCAGGGCCTCGCGCGTCTGCCGCGCGGCGGATTCAAATTCGCGGTTGCCCGCCTTCAGCTCCTCCACGCACTTGATATAGGCGGACAGCTTGTCCGCCGCCTTAACGATGCGCGCGACACCCGGATCGGACTCGTGCAGCAGCGGACGATAGCTCTCGCGCAGCTCCTCGGGCAGCAGGCCGAGGAGCTTTTCGCAGCTCACGGACTCGATCTGCTTATAGGCGTGCTTGATGTCGGGGTTGTAATATTTGATGGGCGTGGGCAGGTCGCCGGTCAGGATCTCCGATGCGTCGTGGAACAGCGCCGCCGACGCGCAGCGATCCGGGTCTGCCGGTTCGTGCAGAATGTCGCGCTGGATGAGCGCAAGCCCGTGCGCCAGCACGGCGACCATGTGGCTGTGCTCCTGAATGTTTTCTTCAAACGTGTTGCGCATCAGACCCCAGCGGCCGATGTAGCGCATCCGGGAGATGAGGGCGAAAAAGCGGTGCTGCATGATGCTTCCTCCTGTGAGTGGTTTTCTGTTTTTTCTACATTTTATCATGTGGCGCGCGGATTGTAAACGTCATCCCGCGTTCCGGACTGGACAGATCGGCAGATCTGCGGTAAAATAGGCCAAACGCCCCGCGCAGGGGCGAACTCGCAGAATTCCATAGATCACAGGCAGGAGGCAGAAGTTATGGCAGAACTAGGACTTGGAACACGGTGCGTACAGGCGGGCTATACGCCGGGGAACGGCGAGCCGCGGCAAATCCCCATCATTCAGAGCACCACATTCAAATATGATACCAGCAGCGCGATGGGAAAGCTCTTCGACCTCGAGGCCGACGGTTATTTCTACTCCCGCCTGCAAAACCCGACGAACGACCATGTTGCCGCGCGCATCGCCGCGCTCGAGGGCGGCACGGCGGCCATGCTGACGGCCTCCGGCTCGGCGGCGACGTTCTTTGCCGTGTTCAATATCGCCTCGTGCGGCGACCATATCGTCTCCTCGTCGAGCATCTACGGCGGGAGCTACAACCTCTTCGCCGTGACGATGAAGCGCATGGGCGTGGATGTCACGTTTGTCGACCCGGACAGCACGCCGGAGGAGCTGGACGCGGCCTTCCGCCCGAATACGAAGCTCGTCTTCGGCGAGACGATCGCAAACCCGGCGCTGACCGTGCTCGACATCGAAAAATTTGCCGCCGCCGCGCACCGACACGGCGTGCCGCTGATCGTGGACAACACGTTTGCCACGCCGATCAATTGCCGCCCGTTCGAGTGGGGCGCGGACATCGTGACGCACTCGACGACGAAGTATATGGACGGCCACGCGGGTGCGCTCGGCGGATGCATCGTTGACTCTGGCAAGTTCGACTGGACGGCGCATGCTGAAAAATTCCCCGGACTCTGCACCCCGGACGAGAGCTACCACGGCATCACCTACACCGAGCGCTTCGGCCTCGCGGGTGCGTACATCACAAAGGCCACCGCGCAGCTCATGCGCGACATGGGCCCCGCGCAGTCGCCGCAGAGCGCCTATTATCTTGCGCTCGGCCTCGAGAGCCTGCACGTGCGCATGAAGCGCCACTGTGAGACTGCACAAAAGGTGGCAGAGTTTTTGCAGCAGAATGACCAGGTCGTGTGGGTGCGCTACTGCGGCCTGCCGGGCGACAAATACTATGAACTCGGACAGAAATACCTGCCGAACGGCTCCTGCGGCGTCGTGTCCTTCGGCGTGAAGGGCGGCCGCGCGGCGGCGGAGGACTTCATGGGCCGCCTGAAGATCGCGGCCATCGAGACGCACGTCGCCGATGCGCGCACATGCTGCCTCCATCCCGCGTCCACGACGCACCGTCAGCTGAACGCGGAAGAGCTGCTCGCCGCGGGCGTCAGTGAAGAGCTGGTGCGCTATTCCTGCGGGCTGGAAGATGCGGACGACCTGATCGCCGACCTCGATCAGGCGCTGCGCGGCTGAGGAGGACACCATGCCGATCAAAATACCGAACGGCCTGCCTGCGGCCCAGACGCTGGCGGGCGAGAACATCTTCGTCATGGACGAGACGCGCGCCGTGACACAGGACATCCGGCCGCTGCAAATTCTGGTGCTGAACCTGATGCCGACGAAGATCGAGACGGAAACGCAGCTCTCACGTCTGCTCGGCAATACGCCGCTGCAGGTGGAGCTGGAGTTCCTGCACACGTCGTCCCACAAGTCGAAGAACACGGCGAAAGAGCATCTTTTCAAATTCTATCAGGTGTTCGACCAGGTCAAAGACCGCAACTTCGACGGCATGGTCGTCACCGGCGCACCGGTGGAGCAGATGCCGTTTGAGGATGTGGAATACTGGCCGGAGCTGTGCGAGATCATGGAATGGAGCAAAACGCACGTCTATTCCACGTTCCACATCTGCTGGGGCGCACAGGCCGGGCTTTATTACCACTACGGCATCCGGAAATACGACCTGCCGGAGAAGCTCTTCGGCGTCTTCCCGCACACGGTCGAGCGGCGCAGCTCGATGCTCATGCGCGGCTTTGACGACACGTTCATGGTGCCCCATTCGCGCCATACCACGATCCGCCGCGAAGAAGTAGAATCGTGCGGCAAGCTGAAGATCCTGGCCTCCTCGCCGCAGGCGGGCATCTACGCGCTCTCGACCGAGGGCGGGCGGCAGATCTTCATTACCGGCCACTCGGAATACGACGCCGGGACGCTCCAGAAGGAATATCTGCGCGACAAGAACGCAGGTCTGCCGATCCATGTGCCGGAGAATTACTTCCCGGATGACGACGACACGCAGCCGCCGCGCGTCACCTGGCGCAGCCACGCCAATCTGCTCTATCAGAACTGGCTGAACTATTTCGTCTATCAGGCGACACCCTACGACCTCGATACAATCGAGCCGGTCTTCGCCAGCCTTTGAACGCAACCCCCCGCCGCAGCGGGAATATAAAACCCGAAAGGCAGCCATGATGGCTGCCTTTCGGGTTTTGCTGCGTCAAGCCTGCGGCTGCGCGGCGTTATTTCTGTGGTATTCGGTGGGGGAGCACTGCATAAACTTCCGGAACACCTCGGAATAATAGCTCGAGCCGCTGAACCCGACGCGGCCCGCGATCTCCGTGACGGACTGATCGGTGCTGCAAAGGAGCGGGAGACTCTTCTGGATGCGGTAATGCAGGAGGAAGTCAAACGGCGTCTGGTGCATGGCCGCCTTAAACAGACGACAGAATTCGCTCTTGCTCGTGTGGCAGGCCGAGGCCATCTCGTCGAGCGTGATCGGCTCGCTTTCTTATCGATGACAATTTTGCGGTTCATACATGACCTCCTTCTGATGCGAACATCGTTATGAAAACAGGGAAGATGGTGATTGCGCGGGCTGCGCCTGTTGTTTATCATGATACCATACCAATGCACCCTGCCGCCCGCGGCGCGTCCGGGGCGCGGAAACAGCCCGGGAGTGCAAGATTGTTGCAGGATTAGCGCAAAATTGTTATAGTACAGACCAAAATCAACGCCGGAGGGCCAAAAGGCTCCCCGGCGTTTCATATTTTTGAACAGAAGAATATCGTTATAAAGAACGGCAACAAGGTTATAGATAAAGCGGCACAATCCTTATAATGTCAGAAAAGATGACGTGCGCGTCTCCGTCGAGCTGGTCCACTACGGCAGCAAGGCGTCCATCCCTCCGCGCGGGTCCCCGTCGGCCGCCAGCAAATATACCGATGATCCCGGCGAAGTCCTCTCCATCGACCGCATCCACGAGATCCAGCGCCAGTTTGCCTACAGCGCGAAGCTGGCCAAGCAGTGCGGCATGGACGCCATTACGTTCCACGGCTGCCACGGCTATCTGATCGCGGAGTTCCTCTCCCCGGCGTTCAACAAGCGCACCGATGAATACGGCGGCTGTCTCGAGAACCGCTGCCGCTTCCTCTCCATTCCGGCGGCACCTACCCAAAACAGACCCTCCCATCATAAACAACCTCTTTTTTGACATGTCCCTCAGCCGCGCGGAATTTCGCCAGCACTCCCAAAAGCGGGAGTGCTGGCTTTCTATGTTACAGTCCGGTAAAATTTCCATCCGATGGATTGACTTCCCGCCGGATCTTGCGTATACTTAAAATCATAAAAATAGGCTTACTCTATCCTGAAGGAGGGATGCGACAAATGATCCGCAGAGGTTTGTCGATCCTGCTGACGTTGGCGCTGGTTCTGGCGCTTGCACTTTCGGCGGGGGCGGCGGGCACGCCCACAGTACGCATCGAAACACCGGAGACTGTCAAAGCCGGCCAGACGTTTGAGGTTCGCGTCGTGATCGAGAACAACCCCGGCCTGAGCGCGATCCAGTTCACGGTCAGCTACGACCAGAAATCGCTCCGCTGCGACAAATGCAGCACCGGCTCCATCCTGAGCGGGACGCTGAGCGCAACAAATGCCAGCGGCGAAGACGGCGCAGTGCTTGCAGCCGCAAGCGTCAGCCCCGTCAAAGCAGACGGTGCGCTGGGCGTGCTGAAATTCACGGCGCTCTCGGATGGAACGCCGTCCTTCCGCCTGACCGATACGGTCTTCGCCGGCTCAGACGCAAAAGAAGTCGACGTGACGGTCGCCTCCGGCAGTACTTCGCAGCAGCCGGACAAATCCGGCGAGACCGGCGATAAGACCTTCACCGACACCGACGGCAGCTTTGCCGAAGACGCAATCGAAGAGGCCGCAGACCTCGGCCTGATCCTCGGCTACGAGGGCAAATACCGCCCGGCCGACGCAATGACGCGCGGCGAATGTGTCACGATCCTCTATCGCGCGATGGGTTCGCCCAAGGTGGAGAAGGCCGCGACCTTTACCGACCTGACGCATCAGTATTATCGCGACGCCATCGCCTGGGCCGAGCAAAACGGCGTGGTCAACGGCGTCGGCAATGGAAAATTCAACCCCGGCGGCTCCGTGACGCGCGCCCAGCTTGCGACGATTCTCTACCGCCTCTCCGGCGGCGAGAGCGGCACGGAGCAGATGCTCACCGGCATCTACGACCGCACATTTACCGACGCAGCCGACGTTCCGTCCTATGCCCGCGCGGCGGTCTATTGGGCGGTTTATAATGAGATCTGGTGCGGGACGGACAGTCTCGCCGCCGGAACGACCCTCGCCCCCAAGGCCCCGGCCACCCGCGCGCAGATCGCCGTCATGATCACCCGCTATCTCGAAAAATTCCCCACGGAATAAAATAGCCGCGGCGATCCAAAGGCTCCCCTTGATTGCATCAAGGGGAGCTGGCCGAGCGAAGCGAGGTCTGAGGGGATTAAGGCCCCCAATTCTGCTCCGCACCGCCCCCCGCCGCAGCGGAAAGCCCCTCTCTCCATAGAGGGAAAATAAAAATGGCGAGAATAAAAATCAACATAAAGGAGAGGACGAGATGAAACGAACGATCAGGCTCCTCGCGCTCATCTTAACGCTGACCCTTGCGCTGAGCGCAGCGGCCATGGCGACAGAAATCGACTATGGAAAAGGCGAAACGAACGCAACCAAGAGTGTCAGCGCTGTATCGCTGGTGAAGGACGGCTGCAAACTGAAATTTGACGGCGACAAGCTGAAGGTCACCTACACGAACAGCTCCCTCAAAGAAGGCGACATGGTGATCGTCTTCCTGCTGGAGACGAAGGATAAAGACGGCAAAATCACGGAGGTCAAGACCGAAGAAGCGGCGCAGACGCTCATCGTGCCGACCGCCGAGAACATCAAATACATTGACCAGAGCGTCGCAAAAGCCACGGCTTCGAACGGCTCGGTCTCCTTCGACATCTATCCGCAGAATCACACGAGCGCGCTCGTCCGCATCATCAGCGTGAACGCGGCCACCAACAAGGTGACAGACGAAAATATCGCCGCCGTAAAGCTGAACTACACCCTCGGCGACGTAACTGGCGAAGGCGAAGTAAACGCCGTCGATGCGCTGAGAATTTTGCAGTATGCGGCAAATGTTGGAAATCCAAAGTATGAGTTTAGTGCGCCTTGGGCAGCTGGAGACGTCGATTTGAACGGCGAAATTAGCGGTGTTGATGCTGTGCGGATATTGCAGTATGCGGCAAACGACGGAAATCCGAAGTACGCACTTGGAAAATAGGAACAGGCATAGAGGAGGAAAACAGCCATGAAGAACATCATCAAACGCGGGACATCGCTGCTGCTCGTGCTGGCGATGCTGCTGTCGTTTGCGGCGGTCGTTGGAGCGGAAGAGCCGACAACGACAACGTCGGAAAAGATCCTGACCCTGACGGTAGAAGATGCCGTGGTCAAGGCCGGTGAGACAACCTATATTCCGGCCTATGTGCAAGGGAGCACCGACAACATCATTATGTCGATGAACCTTTCCGCAATTAGCGAGAACAGCGCGGTTCAGATCACAGGCGTCTATCCGGCCAAGCCGTTGCGCTGGGACGGTGACGACTGGGAGTATGATGAGAGCACGAAAGGTGTGCTGACTCTCTCTGGCGCAACAGCGGCAGCCCCGGAAACAAAAAAACCGTTGCTGACATGGGCGGTCTCAAAAAAGAAGGATGGCTTTACAGCCACTGCGGAGAAGCAGCTGCTTTGCTATATCGAAGTTTTGGCAACGGAAACCACAACGGCGCAGGTCAGTCTGTGTGCGAAGCCGGGTGCTGAGGAGAGCATGTTTGCGACATATGTCGAAGGTGCACATGTAGATTCTCACAGCAAGAATAAGGTTGAATTTATTTCCGGCACAGCCGTTGTCATCCCCGCCGACGCCACCCTCCCCACCGTCATTCTGACCCAATCGTCCTTCGCCGCCCCGACGATGGCGACCTATGACCCAGAACAGGGCGTTGATTTGTTGAATTACCTCAAGATCGTGGACAAGGACGGCAATCTGCATGATGCCAGCAGTGCCGCAGATACCTCGATCACGGGTAACTATGTTTCTAATGGAGCGCTGAAACTCATGCCGACCAGCGGCAATTCCGGCAATATCATTGTCAATAACCTGCATGCGGCGGATGATGCAAGCATCACTGCCTCGGCCACGCTGACGTACACGGTCACGAAGGACACCGTGCGCACACCGTGGAGAGCGGGCTTCTCGACCCACAACGGCAAGTATAAGACGCAGGCGGATTTTGACGCGGACTTTGCGAATCACCCGCCGAAAGCTCCGGTGTATAATGGCGGCGCGGAGCATAACAGCACGTCCGTTTACCCCAATGTGTTTGACCAGTATGGCAAGGTCATGGAGGGCTATTCGTTTGTACCGCTGGTCACGCTTTACAACGCGGCTGACCATACGACACCGCTCGCCAATGAGGCGGGGAACGCCGATCCTGCTTATTCTGCGGTCCATTTCAATCGCAATCCAACGACCGGCAAGTGGGCCTCGGATACGCTGTATTATACGAAGGAACTGAAAAAGGACGTCTGGTGCAAGATCGAGCTGGGCGTGATTGACCCGGATGGCGAGAAAGCCAATATTCCGGCGGACACGCTGGAATTCCTGATTCAGAGCCAGTATCCGCAGGCGGCGAGCGCGACGGTCGTGCTGGGCGATATGAACGGCAATGAATTCCCCAGCGGGCCGGTCACGACGATCGATATCCCCTACGGCACGACGGAAAACAAGACGTTCTCAATCATTGTGAAGGAATTCCGTCAGGCGGACGGCAAGACGATGCCCGAAGGGACAGAACCGTCCGCAACGGACGTGACCATTGCGCTGGACGGCACGTATACAGGCGTGTCCATCAGCAATGACAACAAGCTCGTCATCGACAAGACGGCTCAGGCGGGCACGGTCACGGTCAAGGCGACGCTCAACGGCAAAGAGCTTGGCACGCTGACGCTCACGCTGCAAAAAGCCGCCTCCAAGGCGGCGGACGCAGGGGTGTACGACCGCGAGAACAAGACGGCGAATACGAACAGCAAGGTGCTCCCGACGCTCAGCGGCGTGGATGCCGCCGGCAAGGCGACGCTCCCCGGCATCCGCGAGGGTGATAAACTGGTTCTGACGTTCGGGCCGGGCTGCGTGGTCGACCAGTACGACGAGATCTATCAGGTGGAGGGCAAGAACTTCCTCCGGCCCAGCCAATATGCGCTGTATAAGCAGAGCAGCACGAACCCGGAAACGTATGAGCTATGCGCTGAGGCCGAGAGAAGCGTGAACGCGGAGGGCGTTGTCACGGCCACGATCAAGAATTCTCTGGACAGCGACGGAAATCTCCGCGTCCAGCCGGGCACGTATAAGTTTGGCACATACAATGATAACTTCTTTAATGGCACGACCAGATTTGACCTGAACCAGCTGCTCATGAGCGAGCCGTTTGAGCTGGTTTACGGCGAATCCGAGTATACGGGCACGGCATCTTATACCGGCGGCGCTGCAGGAACCACAGCACCGACAGTTGAAGTGCCGTATCAATACGGAACTGAGACGAAAGCAAACACAATCACTGTGTCTGCGGACATCAAGGATCAGTACAACACGACGCTGGTTAGCGATCCCTATACGTATACCCTGGACGAGGGCAGCATCAAACTGAACAACAAGCAGATTGAAACAGGCGACATTACGTTTGACGGGGAAAGCGGTTTGTTCACCGTAAACTCCTCCGCAGCAAAGTATTTCGGGGACAAGACTGAAATCGAGCTGAAGGCGAAAATGACGGCCACCTACGGAACCGGTGCGAACGAAAAAGTCGAAAACATCCCCATCTCCATCACCCTCCGCAAAGACGCCTCGAAGCTCGCGCACCTCAAGGTCACGGGCACGGCCAGCGATGGCACAACAGGCTTTACGAAGGAAGCCACGATCCTCGACGATGACGTGACGGCCTCCTACAACCTGATTGTTCCGAACGAGGGCAGCAGAACCTATACCATCGCCCTCTCGGACGTCGAAGACCAGTATGGCACTGCCCTGACCGATAAGGTCTCGCGCGCGGTCGTGACGTCGGGCCTGACGGCAGCGGACGCGCTCAAGTATGATAAAGCAACGAAAACGCTGACCGTCAGATCGGATGCGGCCGGTGGCAAGGCAGTCCTGACCTTTACCGAGAGCGGCACGACAACCGGCCATAAAGTCGAATTGACCCTCAACTTTGCCCAAATGAGCTTTGTCAACAGCGACGGCGCTGACTACAAAGTCGGCATGTGGCTGAACACGAATCCGAAGGACTATGCCGGACAGACGTGGGCAGAGCTTTACAACCAAATCAAGTGGGGCGCAGCAGCCGACCCGACCGTCCATATCGAAAATGAGGACGGAACAGCCGGACAGGATGTGACCAGTTCCGTCAAGGTCGTCGTCAAGAAAGACGGCGCAGAAGTTTTCGATTCGTCCAAGACCTATACGGAACAGCCGAAGGCCAACGCCGGAACCTACACCATCGAACTCATCTATGTGAAGGATGAGGGCGAAGGCAAGACGAATAGCTACCCCATCGACAGCTTCACCAACTTCACCATCAGCCCGAAGACCGTCAAAATCACGGTCAACGGAGCCATCACGAAGGAATACGATGGCACGGCAAATCTGCCCGATGTGACGCTCGCCGTCACTGCGTATGAGACGTTGAATGTCGACAAGAGCGTGTTGAAGTTCGCACAGGAGAACGTAGGCACTGATATTAATGTTGAATTGACGTCGGCGGACGCGAATTGCCTGAAAACGGCCAGTGGCGAACCCGCGACGAACTACACCGCCGACCTCTCCGAACTTAAAGGCACAATCACCGCGCGCAAACTCATTGTAACGCCGAACAAGCAGACGTTTACGTATGGTCAGGACACGGAAATCAATGCTGCGCTCGCGAGTGAGTATACCGTCTCCAATAACCTGGAGGGCACAAAGGCCGCGAAAATCACCGGCTCGATGAAGCTGACGGATACCACGAGCGGCGCAGACGTGACTGTTTACAATGCGGGCACGTATAATGTTGCGCTGGGCAACTTGAGCCTGACGGGCACGAGCGCCGGGAACTATCAGCTCGAGCTTGCAAGCGGAACGCATTGGACGATCAGCAAGAAGTCGGTCGATCCCTTCAATGTGACGCTGGAAGCGGAATACGGCATAAACGGCAGTGAGCTGTATGCGATGATGAAAGCTGCCAAGGTTACGGTCGACGGTCAGGAAGTCAACCTCAATACGCTATATAACGTGGAGGCTCTTTACATCAAGGACGTGGACGGAAACAACGTGCCCAAAACGGATGCTCTGGTCAATGCCGGTGAGTATACAGTGACCAGTCTGCCAGCCACCACCCTCGGGATCGCGAATTATGAATTCAAGACTGCTCCCACCCTGAAAATCAAGGTCAATCCGCATACGCTGACTTCGGCTGACATTCAGAGCACTGATAATTGGGGCGCGAAGGATTTCACCGGCGAAGAACAGACATTCACTGCCTTCAAGGTTTCCTTCACCTACAATGAAAGAACGATTGATCTGGTAGAGAATCAAGACTATGTGATCGTGGATAATTCGAATAAGGGAATTTATAGTGTCGTCACACTGCGGATTAAGGCAGCGGACGGGAGCACGAATTACACAGGCGAGGCGCGCGCACCGCAGTCTTGGAGTATCCGTGCCTTTAAGGTGCGAACGGGCGACCTTGAAATCTATCAGACAAACACGCTTACCTACGACGGAACGCCAAAGACAGCAGAGTTCGCGGTTCGGGTGATAAGTACAGATCAAACCAGACAGAAGGTGCTTAGCCACTTCACAATTGCAAACAACATTGTTGACATGTGGGGTAATACGGCAACCGATGCGGGCGAGCATACTGCGGGCGGATCTTTTGCGAAGGGATTTTCCAAAGCGGATGGTGGTGTAAACGAATTTACCTGGAAAATCCTCAAGAGCGACAAATCGCCAATCCAGAATCAGACAGCCAGCACCAAATATGGTCAGCCCGGCTCTGCTGAGATCTCGGTTTCCGATGGCGCAGCGAAGGGCTTGGATACTTCGAAGCTGAGCGTTTCGATTGTGACAGATACCGACAACATTATCAGCGGAACGCCGAGCGTAAAGTTCGAAAACGGTAAGATCACCGTGAATTGGCAGTTGCAGGGTGACGCGACTACCATTGATAAGAGTGCAAAGCTCCGCGTTACAGTTGCAGAGACGGACAACTATAAGCAGTACACCTTCGATGTTGACGTGACGGTCACGGCAAAGACACCGCAGATCAACTTCGGCTTCACCACCGCCACGGATGCAACCGTCGGCTACGCCGAAGACACCTACAACAACCCGGTGCAGAACGCAAAGACCACTCCGGCGTATACGAGCAGCAACCAGAACGTTGCCACAGTCGCCAGCAACGGCGTCGTGACAATCCTTGATGTTGGCACAACCATCATCACCGCAAACGCTCCGGAGAATGGAGAGTATGCCTCCGCCACAGCCAGCTACACCCTGACGGTTGTGGCCTCCCCGCTGACCGTCACGGCCAGCAGCGCCACCATGACCGCCAATGACTCCGTCCCGTCCTTCACGGCGAGCGTCACCGGACTCAAGCGTGGCCAGACGACCGCGCAGGTCTTCCAGACCCTCACGGCCTCCGCCGCCACCGACGGCAAGACCGCTGGCACCTACGCCGTCAACGCAAGCGCCACGCTGAAAACGGACTTTGTCCCGCGCTACACGCTGCGCTTCGTCCCCGGCACGCTGACGGTCAACCCGGCTCAGACGGCCATCGATGTGGTTTTGCCCATCATCATCGGCGGCAATACCTGCGCGAACGGGTATGCCAACTGCGCCTGTGAGAGCTTCTATGACCTCGACGCAAGCCGCTGGTATCATGAGGCCATCGACTGGGCGTACAGCCTCGGCCTGATGAACGGCACGACGAAGTCGACCTTCGGCCCGAACGCGGCGGCGACGCGCGCGCAGACCTGGACAATGCTGGCGAGAATCGCTGGTCAGGACACGCGCCGCAGCTCCACGTGGTACGAAGTGGGCCAGAAGTGGGCCATGAACCTTGGCATCACCGACGGCACGAACCCGATGGGTTCCCTGACGCGCGAACAGCTCGCCGCGATGCTCTATCGCTACGTCGGCAGCCCCGCGGTGAACGGTACGCTGACCTTCACGGACAGCGCGAACGTGAGCGCCTGGGCGCGCAACGCGATGATCTGGGCTGTGCAGAACGGGATCCTCGACGGTGTGGGCGGCAACCGCCTCAACCCGAAGGGCACCACCACTAGAGCACAGGCTGCGGCCATCTTCATGCGCTTCAGCAAGCTCATCAACAAGTAAAAACCCAAAAAACAGGACAGGGTTGACCCT
>ERZ773242.3099-NODE-3099-length-12440-cov-3.300767_pt1 | contig 12440 bp, 13 predicted proteins | sample MGYA00511077_ERZ773242 | MGnify/ENA primary metagenome ERZ773242 (study PRJEB29015, sample SAMEA2737754) | human gut metagenome | biome: human gut; feature: human-associated habitat; material: faeces | place: China | collected 2012 ... | reverse complement strand
AGCAGGACCGGCGCATGGCGGCGATCCTTGGCATCAATACCGACCGGGTGATCTCCCTGGCGGTTGTCATCGGCGCGGCGATGGCCGGTCTGGCCGGCGTGCTGGTGACCATGAACTACGGCACCTTCGACTTCTATATCGGATTTATTATCGGCATCAAAGCCTTCACCGCCGCGGTGCTGGGCGGGATCGGCTCGCTGCCTGGCGCGATGCTGGGTGGTCTGTTGCTTGGGGTGGCCGAAGCCCAGTTCGCCGGGCTGGTGAATTCGGATTACAAAGATGTCTTTTCCTTTGCGCTGCTGGTGGCGATCCTGATTTTTCGCCCGCAGGGGCTGCTGGGACGTCCGCTGGTGGCCAAGGTCTAAGGAGGCTTTATGGGTGAAATTACGCGCCAGCCTGCGCGGGCTTATCGAACGCACCCGCAACAGCTGGCATGCGAACAAAGGCGAATACGATTTCTCGCATGAGGTAAAAGAGGCGATGTCCGGCTGCCTGGCGTGCAAGGCGTGTTCAACCCAGTGCCCGATTAAAATTGACGTACCGGAATTCCGTTCCCGCTTCCTCCAGCTGTACCACACGCGCTATCTGCGCCCGATGCGCGATCATCTGGTGGCGACGGTGGAGAGTTACGCGCCGCTGATGGCCCGTGCGCCAAAAACCTTTAACTTCTTTATCAACCAGCCGCTGGTGCGCAAACTGTCTGAAAAACATATCGGCATGGTGGATCTGCCGCTGCTGTCGGTGCCATCGCTCCAGCGTCGGCTGGTGGGGCATCGCTCGGCGAACATGACTCTGGAACAACTGGAAGCATTAAGCCCTGAGCAGAAAGCGAAGGTGGTGCTGGTGGTGCAGGATCCGTTTACCAGCTATTACGATGCGCAGGTGGTGGCCGATTTTGTCCGACTGGCCGAGAAAATCGGCTACCAGCCGGTGGTGCTGCCGTTCTCGCCGAACGGCAAGGCGCAGCACATTAAAGGCTTCCTCACCCGCTTTGCGAAAACCGCGCAGAAAACTTCAGATTTCCTGAATCGCGTGGCGCAGCTCGGCATACCGATGGTGGGCGTCGATCCGGCGCTGGTGCTCTGTTACCGGGATGAATATAAGCAGACACTCGGCGATAAGCGCGGTGAGTTTCAGGTCTTACTGGTGCACGAGTGGTTGCCTGCGGTGCTGACGCAAACGCCTTCTCAGGAGGTCAGCGGAGAAGCCTGGTATCTGTTTGGGCACTGCACCGAAGTGACGGCGCTGCCGACGGCGCCTGCCCAGTGCGCTTCTATCTTTGCCCGGTTTGGCGCGAAGCTGGAAAGCGTCAATGTGGGCTGCTGCGGCATGGCCGGAACCTACGGCCATGAAGTCAAAAACCACGCTCATTCGCTCGGCATTTATGAGCTGTCGTGGCATCAGGCGATGCAGCGCCTGCCACGCAACCGCTGCCTGGCGACGGGCTACTCCTGTCGCAGCCAGGTGAAACGGGTGGAAGGTAACGGCGTCCGCCATCCATTGCAGGCTTTACTGGAGATTATAGGATGATCTGGAAACGTGCGGTCACGCTGGAGGCCTTAAATGCCATGGGCGCGGAGAACATGGTCGGTTTGCTGGATATCCAGTTCACGCGCATTGGCGACAACGAACTGGAAGCGACGATGCCGGTAGACAGACGTACTCATCAGCCGTTTGGCCTGCTGCACGGCGGCGCGTCCGTCGTGCTGGCCGAAACGCTGGGGTCGGTGGCGGGCTACCTGTGTACGGAAGGAGAGCAGAAGGTGGTGGGGCTGGAGGTCAATGCCAACCACATCCGCTCCGTTCGCAGCGGGCGCGTGCGCGGCGTCTGCCGGGCGCTGCATGCCGGAAGCCGTCATCAGGTGTGGCAGATTGATATCCTGGACGAGCAGGATCGCCTGTGTTGTTCATCCAGGCTGACGACGGCCGTTGTGTAAAGTTTCCGGATGTCTTGCTTTTGGTCAAAAATTAGCCGCTCGATTGTGATATACTGGTCACGTTTTGAACATAAGCGAGGACATCATGGATACTGAAATAACCCCAACACAGCTGGCAATTGAATATTTACGTCGCGATAAAAGCAATCTGTCTCCCGCCCAGTACCTGAAAAAGCTGAAACAGCTTGAGCTGGAATTTACGGATTTGCTGGCGCTCTCTTCAAACGAACTGAAAGAAGAGATCTACTTTGCCTGGCGGTTGGGCGTTCACGTCCATTAAGCAGTGAAGAAAAGGCCGCAAGCGCGGCCTTTTTTGTGTCTGACAGTCAGTATCTGGCAGGCAGTTTGTTAATTTTAATCAGCCGGCCTTCTTCCATTTCGATGAACCCGCCCGTTTTCAGATCAGCCAGAATACGCATTACGCCGCTGCGGGAAAGCTGGGTTTTATCCCTGATATACCTTTCCGCCGTCACGCTGCGTCGGTAGCTGTCATCTTCCTGCATCAGCAGCACGAGCTGCTGGCGAATCATCTCGTACGCGGTTGGCGCGCCTTTCGGCATGACGTTGTGATAAAGGCGGTTATAGATAAACATCAGATGATTAGAAAGCAGCCCCCAGAGCGCCTTCTCTTTGATAATTTCAGCCACCCGATCGGTCGTGAGCACACCAATCAGGCAAGGCGTTACCGTTCGAAGGTAGTCGGTAAAATAGATGTCCGTCAGGTTAGCGAGACCAAACAGGGCGGGACTGCGCGCCGTCGAAAGCATCATGTCGTCGCTTCTTCTGTATATGGCGACCGTGCCGTCAAGAATTAAATAACACATGCTCTGCCCGTTAACCTGGAGATCAAGTTGCTCGCCGGGATCGGTTCTATGCGTGGCGCAGTGCGGCTGTAAATGAGAAATCAGTTCCTGAGCATAGGGAGAGCCGCGATGCGATGGTTTATCAGAAGACATAGCGTTAACCTGGAAAAAGACTGTACTCTCTATAGTGTCGCTCTTCTTTTCCACCTTCTCCAGAGATAAATACAGCCTCAATACTTACGGGGTAAGTGATGGATCTCCACTAGCACGCCACGCTCCATGGTGATGTATTTTCCCGTCCGCAACTCCGCGAGGATCCGCATAATGCCGCTGCGTGAAAGATAGGTGCGGCTTTTGATATAGGCTGCGGCGGTAATGTTTTGTCTTATGGCTTCCGGCTCCTGCATCAACTCGACCAGCTGAAAGCGAATAATGTCATAAGCCGACATTTGCGATATCTGGGCGCAATGTTCGTAGACGCGCGATGCGGTATAGATCAGCAGGTTTGAGAAGTGCTCCCATAAATTCTGTTGTGCGACAATACGATTAAAACACGCCAGCGAAACGCTGGCCACCTCTGAGGTTTCCAGCGCTCTGACGTACAGGTGTTCAGAAGAAAACTGGCTGCTCACGCCGAGTATAAATGGCGCGGATTCAGAATTCAGGACGATACCGTCCCCGCGACGGTGCAACGCCACGCTGCCATGTAACAGTAAAAAGCACTGACGACTATCGCCGGAGTAATAATGGATAATTTCCCCTCTGGCAATAATGCCTCTCTCCGCATGCGGCAAAACATTATCGATTATTTTTTCAATGTGCTTAAAAGGCTTAGCGCCGAGCACCGTTGACTTATCAATTTCTGACACAGGCGCGAATCGGGTATTCATTTGAGACCTCACTGACTGACGCGATCATTTTTTGATCGGCATAAAGAATTATCTTAAAAAACAGCAGGTCAGGGAATGTTTGCAGCGAGTCTAATTATAGACTTATCTGTTTTTAGGTGTTAATTAATTGAAATTGCGAACTTTTTTATTCAGGTCTAAAAGTAGACTGCGGCCATTATTCTTAAGGTATTTCCGAGTGAATATGTTTTGTATTTGTTAAAAGGGGGTCTACAGCTAGACCTCAAAATTGATTGTATGCCGAAAAAGAGTTGTATAAATTTTGACTCGTCGGAAGGGGTTTTATTTCTGCAACTGAATGTCGGTAATAAATAGAGTAATACGGGATATAAAATTATGAATAAAAAATTGATGATGGCAATGGTAGCAGCAGGTTCTGTACTCACCATGACCAATGCATTCGCAGCGGCCGGTACCGTTAATTTTAACGGAAATATTCTGGATTCTGCCTGCGACGTTGATGTGGCATCCCAGAATCAGGTGGTGGTATTGGGCGATTATTATAAAACGGAATTCCCGACAACCGGGGCGAGAACGGCTGCGACGAAAAACTGTCCGGTAACGGTCACCAATGCAAAAGTCCGTTTTGACGGCACACCGGATTTAACCAACGCCAGCCTGCTGGCGATTGATACGTCCGTGGCGGGGGCGGCCACCGGGGTGGCGATTAACCTGATGACGGCAGATAAAGCCGATCTGCCGCTGCACGGCAGCAACAGCTATATCTACCCGCTCAGCAGTACGGCTGATAATACGCTGAACTTCTACGCGCAGTATATCTCCACCGCGGCATCCGTTACCGCGGGCCCGGCTAACTCGGTCGCAAACTTCTCTGTGGTGTACAACTAAGTCAATGGCAGTAATTAGCGGGGGGCCGCCCGGCCCCTTGTTTTATGAGGTAAAAAAATGCGTTTTATCACGACAACGGGCCTGGCTATGGCGCTGTTACCGCTGACGTTAACATCCGCCAGTGCAGGCGTAATTATTGGCGGCACCCGTGTTATTTTTGATGGGGCTAAAAAAGAGGCGTCAATAAATGTTTCGAATCCTGATAGCGTTCCTTATTTAATCCAGTCGTGGATAGATGTTCAGGATGAACAATCGGGTAAAGCGCCTTTTATTATTACTCCTCCGCTGTATCGGCTGGACGGTGGGCAAAAAAACCTTGAGCGTATAGTCATAACAGGCTCGCTATCTCAGGGGCAGGAGAGTTTATTCTGGCTGAACATCAAAGCGATTCCGTCAGCCTCAAAGCAGATGAACTCGCTGCAAATTGCCGTCAAAACGCGCATCAAATTAATTTACCGGCCAGAGACGCTTCGTGCGTCTACCCCTGAGGAGCAGGCCAATAAATTAACCTGGCGTCGTGCGGGAAATACCCTTCAGGTTAATAACCCTACGCCGTACGTTATCAATTTCAATGAAATTACGTTGGGTAATAAGAAACTTGACGATGTCACGTACGTGATGCCTTCAGGCTCAGCCCGTTTTCCGTTACCGAATGGAAGCACTGGCAATACGCTGACGTTTAAAGTCATTAACGATTATGGCAGCCCTGGCGAATTACACAGGGCCAGTTTGTGATCCTTCTGCGTTAATCAGGTGCTCGTCATGACAACGGCATTGAATACAATGCAGCCTGCGCGTCTGGCAATATTTATTGCTCTCGCGCTTGCTGGTGTCTCTCCCACGCTGCATGCCAGTGAGACGTTTAATACGGAACTGGTAGAGCTGGATAATCCCGGAATGGGAAAAGCAGATTTATCTGCCTTTGAATCCGGCTCACAGGCGCCCGGGACATACCACGTTGATATTATTCTTGACGATCGGCTGCTGGAAACGCGGGATATTCGTTTTATGGCAGTGAAGGATGCTAACGGCAGTGAAACGTTGCAGCCGTGCCTGAGTATCGGGCAGTTAAAAGCGTGGGGCGTGAAAACGGCGCTTTTCCCGCAGCTCGCCGCCGGGGAAGGTAAATGCGCCGATCTCAGTGCGATTCCACAGGCCAGCGCGGATTTCCAGTTTGGCGCCCAGCGCCTGGCGATCAGCATCCCACAGGCGGCCATAGACCTGCCAGCGAGAGGTTACGTTCCGCCGGATATGTGGGATGAAGGCATTACCGCGGCCATGCTCAACTACAGCCTGAGCGGGGCGAACAGCCGGGCAAGAAGCGGGGCAGGCACCCGCAGCGACAGCCAGTATGCAAACCTGCGGCCGGGGATCAACGTTGGCCCCTGGCGGTTACGCAACTATACCACCTGGTCCCGCGATGCGTCCGGCCAGGATAAGTGGGACAACGTCTACACCTTGATGCAGCGCGCGATCATTCCCCTGCAAGCCCAGTTTACGCTCGGGGACAGTTCCGCGCCTGCCGATGTCTTTGACAGCATGCCGTTTCGCGGCGTCCAGCTGGCGTCCGACGACGATATGCTGCCGGATTCCCTGAAAGGCTATGCGCCGGTGGTGCGCGGTATTGCGCGAACTAACGCGCAGGTCGTGGTGCGTCAGAATGGCTATCAAATCTACCAAAGCTATGTGGCGCCGGGCGCGTTTGAGATCGCGGACATGTATCCCACCGGCGGCGCGGGCGATCTTGATGTCACGATCGTCGAAGCCGATGGCAGTGAGCAACATTTCACCCTGCCGTACGCTTCGCTGCCGGTCCTGCAACGGGAGGGACGCCTGAAATATGCCCTTACCGCCGGGCAGTATCGCTCGTATAACCGTAGCGTGGAGAAAACCCCCTTCGGGCAACTGACCGGAATTTACGGCCTCCCGCACGGCATCACGCTTTATGGCGGCGTTCAGGGGGCAGATAAGTACCAGTCAGCGGCTCTGGGGGTGGGCAAGAACATGGGCGATCTCGGGGCTGTATCCGCAGACGTCACTCAGGGCTGGTCAACGCCGGAACATACCGCGAAAACAAGCGGTCAGTCGTGGCGGGCCCGATACAGCAAGAATTTTATCACTACCGGGACGAACTTTTCGATTGCCGGGTATCGCTACTCGACCCGCGGCTATTACGGGATGCAGGACGTCCTCGATTCGTACGGCGACAGCAGCGCGCTTCAGGACAGGCGGCGTAACCGTGCCGAGCTGACGATGAGCCAGACGCTGGGGGACAACCTGGGCGCGCTTACCCTCAGTGCGGCGCGGGAAGATTACTGGAATGACGGTAAGTCGATGGCTTCGTGGAGCGTCGGTTATAGCAACTACTGGCACAACATCAGCTATGGCCTGACATGGACCTACAGCAAAAATGTCCGCTCAGCGTCAGAGACCCGCGACAGCCAAAAAAACGCTGACCACGACCAGCTTCTGGCGTTCAACGTCAGCATTCCGCTGGATAAATTTTTGCCGCAGACATGGGCTAACTATGGCATGAACGCCAGCAGCAATAACGGGACGACGCATAACGTCGGCCTGAACGGAGTGGCGCTCGAAAACCGTTCCCTGAGCTGGAACGTACAGCAGGGATACGGCACAGAGGGCGTGGGGAATACCGGCAACGTGAACGTGGACTATAAAGGCGCCTGTGGCGAAGTCACGGCAGGTTATGGTTATGACAAAAACAGTGAACGCCTGAATTACGGGCTGCAAGGCGGCATTCTCGCCCATGCTGATGGCATCACGCTTTCCCAGCCGCTGGGGGAGACCAGTGTCTTAATCAAAGCCCCTGGCGCCCACGATGTGGATATCCGCAATCAGCCCGGTGTACGGACCGATTTTCGCGGATATACGGTCGTGAGCAACCTTTCTGTCTACCGGAAAAACGATCTCACCCTCGACCCGGAAAATATGCCGGACGATGTCGAGCTGGAGATCAACACCCGCACGGTGACGCCGACGCGGGGAGCGGTGGTGAGAGCCGATTATCTGCCGAAGTCAGGACGCCGGGTGCTGATGACCCTGACCGACAACGACCGCGCCGTTCCGTTTGGGGCGGTGGTCACCCTTGTGGGTGATGACAGCGGCAGTTTTATTGTCGGCGATCGCGGTCAGGTCTATTTAACCGGGATGCGCGAGCAGGGAACGTTAGTCGCCACATGGGGAAGTCAGGCCAGCCAGCAATGCCGCGCTGTTTTCACGCTGCCGAATCACTCAACGTACGGTGGGATCGCTGATATGCGCGCCACCTGCCGTCAGGAACGCTAACATGAAATGTCTTAAGACGATGCTGCTGCTCTGTTTGCTCGCGGCGGCAAATATGGCTCGGGCCGGTACCTGCACCACCATCACCCCGCAGCTTTCCACCCTGTCCGTGGGGACGATCAACGTGCAGCGCGATGCGTCTGTCGGCACGGTGGTATTTTCCGGCGCGGCGTCAGCCACAGGCTCCTATCTTACCGGGTGTACGAATCCGCTGATGCTGGGATTCAGCATGCGCTACAACGGCGCTACGTTGAGCAGCTACGGCAACCATGTTTACAACACGAACGTCAGCGGGATAGGGATACGCTTTTCTTCCAACGGCTATTTTGAAAACCCGAGCAATACGTTCTCGTACAATGCGCAGACCTCCTATGTGGACTGGTACGGCGGGAGGATTGAGCTGGTGGTGACGGGGCCGGTCTCATCGGGGGCATTAACGCCGGGTGTGATTGGCGTCGTAACGCTTCAGGGAAGCGACGGCCTCTACCGTGACGGTCTGACCACGCAGCTCACCTCCGGCACCATCAATGCTCTGGCGTGCACGGTAAATACGGCCCAGCTGACGTTTCCGATAGGGCAGATTCCCGCTTCGGCGTTCGGCTCCACAGTGGGCACCACGCCAGCGGGAGCACAGAACACGCAAAACCTGGGTCTGACCTGTGCCGCCGGAACCAATATTACGGTCTCGCTCAGTGGAATACAGAATCCGGACAGCGCCAATACCAGCGTGATGGCCTTAACCGGGCAGGGAAATGCCGGCACTGCGAAAGGGGTAGGGGTGCAGCTTATCTATAACGGTGCACCGCTGGTGATGAACAGCCGACTGTTTTTGCGGCAGTCTGCCGGGGGGCAAGAGACATTGCCACTAACGGCCCGATATTACCAGACGTTAACCCGCGTGGAGTCAGGTTCAGCGAATGCCTCCGCCACCCTTAATGTGACCTACCAGTAGCAGGTAAGAAGATGAAAATAAGATGCTGGACACTGCTTTTACTTGCCTTACTCAGCGGGAAGGTATGCTCCGCTGATAGCGTCAACATCGGTGTGACGGGAAATATCGTGGCGTCGCCGTGCATATTTAATGGCGGCAGTAACAGCCTCGATGTCAACCTGGGCAATATTCAGGCAACCAATATGGCGACGCCGGGCTCAACATCGGATCCGGTGCCTTTCAGTCTGCTGTTTACCCAGTGCCCAACGGGAACGCAGAGTGTGACCGTCGCTTTCACCGGCAGCCCCGATCCCGAGGCGGGCGCGGACTATTTTATGAACAGCGGTTCGGCCACGCATGTGGCGATAGCCATGCGCGATGCCCAAACCGGTGCGCTTAAAGGAACAGGCTCCAGCATGACCCAGACCATTGCCGCGGACAGAACCGCGACATTGGCTATGCTGGCCTCGGTAACATCCATGACGGGCGGCGCCACGCCGGGAAGCATCAGTGCGGTTGTTATGATGACGATGCAGTACAACTGAATGCCGGTGATAAGCCTTTTTTAAAGACGTTGGTGTGAACTATGTTAAATATTCTGATTCAGGAAACGGATCTGTTTTTTCAGGCTGGGCTACAGAGCTTTTTCGACGATTTTTTTAAGCATAACTTTCATCGCTCCATTACATTTCACCTGGCGCTGACCAATGAAAACGTCAGCCAGGCCGATATTATTGTTCTTTCATTATGTCAGGGGGAAACGCTGACCTGTTTTCCGGAGTTACTGGCCAGGCAAAAAGGCATTGTGATAGGTCTCGTTGACGATGAGCAGCGCTTTTCGGCGCTGCCTTCCTGCTTTCAGGACATCATTTTTCTCCCGCGCCGGGCGTCGCTTGATCGTATAAGCGGCGTTCTGTTTATTGCGTGGTTCGCAACGCAATTACCGGGTTACACCTGGAATAAAAAGACCTGTTTCGACTGCCAGCATAAAGGTTTATCCCGGCAACAGATTCGTATTATGGTCAATTTTTACCGGGGGCTGTCGGTGGTGCAGACCGCAAACGCGTTGCAGATGAGCGAAAAAACGGTCTTTACCCATAAATATATGATGATGCAGAAATTTAATCTGCGAAGCGATTACGAGCTGATCGTACTGTTGAGAAGGCTGATGGAGAAAAAAAGCCGACCGAACCTGCTTCGCGATTACCTGGAAAATAATTATGCACAACAAATAGCCTGAAACGGCAGCGGATAGCGGGCCGGGCAGCGATAGCCACCCGGCAATGCAGTTAAACGTTAACCGCAGCGATCAACCGCGTCTTCATGGTCTGGTATGAGGAAGCCGCAAAATCCTCCGCCCGGCGCTGGTCCTCGATCGCCTCCAGCTGCACGGCGCAATACTTCGTTTCCGGCGTTCTGGAGATCGGGTCGAGATTATCCTGCGTCAGCTCATTACAGGCGCCAATCCACCACTGGTAGGTCATATAGATTGCTCCCGCATTGATGCGCTCGCTGATGCTGGCGCGGGTGATCACTTTACCCCGGCGTGAACGCACCCAGACCAGCTGGCCCTCGGCAATCCCCCGTTCATCCGCGTCCGCCGGGTTGATCTGCACCCGGCCCGGCTCGTCGGCCAGGCTTTGCAGCGCCGCGCAGTTCCCGGTCATTGAGCGACAGGAGTAGTGACCCACTTCGCGCACCGTGCACAGTACCAGCGGGTAATCCGCATCCGGTATCTCCGCCGGGGCGCGCCAGGGGGCGGCAAATAGCTGGCCTTTGCCAGTGGGGGTGTCGAACTGATTATCCTTGTACAGGTAGGGCGTGCCGGGATGATCGAGGGTTGGGCAGGGCCACTGCACATGGCCCATCTCGCCCATTTTTTCGTAGGTCACGCCGTAGAAGAGGGGGCACAGCTCGCGCATTTCGTCCCAGATCTGCTGGTTATCCTCGTAATGCATGGGATAGCCCATCTCCGTGGCCAGCAGGCTGATGATCTCCCAGTCGCGCTTCACGTTGCCGCTGGCCTCAATGGCTTTGCCGAAACGCTGGAAGCCGCGATCGGCACAGGTGAACACGCCGGCGTGTTCTCCCCATGAGGTGGCTGGGAGCAGCACGTCAGCCACCTCTGCCGTTTTGGTCATAAAGATGTCCTGAACCACCACAAAATCGAGCGCCTCAACGCCGCGGCGGACCAGACCCAGATCGGCTTCTGTCTGAAGCGGATCTTCCCCCATGATGTAATATGCTTTGATCTTACCTTCCAGCGCGAGATGCGGCACTTCGGTGATACGCGTTCCGACGCGATCGTCCATCCGGTTGACATTGATTTTCCACGCATCGGCAAATTTCAGTCTGACCGCCGGATCAGTGACGTCCTGGTAGCCGGGGAACATATTGGGCAGAACGCCCATATCGCAGGCACCCTGAACGTTATTTTGCCCGCGAACCGGACCCACGCCGACGGCAGGGCGGCCCAGATTGCCGGTCAGCAGCGCCAGGCTGGAGAGACCTTTCACCACATCGACCGCCTGACCAAACTGCGTGACGCCCATTCCCCACATCACCGTCGCTGAAGGCGCCGCCGCGAACATGCGCATTGCCTGACGAACATCCCGCGCGGGGATCCCCGTCAGATGTTCAACCTGCTCGGGGGCGTAATCTTTTACCGTCAGCCGGTACGCCTCAAGCCCTTCGGTAAAGCGGGCAACGTAGTTTTTGTCGTACAGTTCCTCTTCCAGCAGGACATAGCCAAAGGCATTGACCAGCGCCATGTTACTGCCATTTTTTAACTGAAGATGAAGATCGGCAATGCGTGCCGTTTCAATATGACGCGGATCGCAGACGATGATTTTGGCGCCGTTGTCCCGGGCCTTGATTACCCGGCGGGCGACGATGGGATGGGAGTCGGCGCAGTTGTAGCCAAAGACCAGCAGGCACTTCGAGTTTTCGATGTCGCTAATCGAGTTGCTCATCGCCCCGTTGCCCAGCGCCTGCTGTAGCCCGGCGACGGAGGGGCCGTGGCAGACGCGGGCGCAGCAGTCGACGTTATTGGTGTTCAGCACCGCGCGGGCGAACTTTTGCATCACATAGTTGGTTTCGTTGCCGGTGCCGCGCGAGGAGCCGGTGGTCATGATGGCGCGCGGGCCATGCTTCTCTTTGATCTCCCTGAGCTTGCTGGCGGTATAGCGAATCGCCTCCTGCCAGCTGACCGGCGTGAAGGCGCCGCCTTTCTGGTAGCGGATCATCGGTTGTTTAAGACGGGGCGTCAGGAGCTGCGTATCGTTAAGAAAATCCCAGCCGTAGTAGCCTTTCAGGCACAGCTGGTTCTGGTTGGTGACGCCGTCGGCGGCCTCCGCGCGAATGATTTTATTGTTGTCGACAACCAGTTTAAGTTTGCAACCCGCCCCGCAGTAGGGGCACACGCTCGTGATTTTTTTCATCAGTAACAGACCTGTTAACAGTGAACTGAGGATCGCTGTCGCGCCGGGCCCGGCGGGCAACGATCGCGGTATCGCCTGGTGGTGATGCAGACGCAGGCCTGTTGCGCTATGCAGGTCTTGTGCCAGAATTTAAACTCTTGATCTGTATTGAAAAATGAAAAGAGATTGATGACGGGAGCATGACCTCGTCACTAATGACGATGACGCAGAGCGCCGACGTCAGACGCTCTGCGGGAGTAAAACGCGGCTAGGCGAGAGGGCGGCAGCGG
>ERZ773242.3097-NODE-3097-length-12447-cov-9.667043_pt1 | contig 12447 bp, 14 predicted proteins | sample MGYA00511077_ERZ773242 | MGnify/ENA primary metagenome ERZ773242 (study PRJEB29015, sample SAMEA2737754) | human gut metagenome | biome: human gut; feature: human-associated habitat; material: faeces | place: China | collected 2012 ... | reverse complement strand
GGTTGAAGCCAAACCTTCTCCAGATGCACAGTTCCTATGTGGTCACTGACCCGAACGGTTATACTATAAGCAGATAGATAAAGGGTGTGTTTCACAAGCACGACCGATGTTTATCTGCTTAATTACATATAGAAGGGAGGTAAAACCGTGGCAAAGAAAGAAGAAATCAAAATTACAGCTCTATATGAGCGTTTATCAAGAGATGATGAACAGGCTGGAGAATCAAACTCCATCCAGAACCAAAAGAAATATCTTGAAGAATATGCCCGTCAGCATGGGCTGAGAAATATCCGGCACTTCTATGATGACGGCTATTCCGGTACGAACTTTAATCGTCCCGGTTTTGCCGCCCTGCTGGAAGAAGTCGAAGCCGGACGAGTGGAGACCCTTGTGGTAAAGGATCTCAGTCGTTTTGGTAGAAACTATCTGCAAGTTGGCTACTACACAGAAATCCTTTTCCCGAAGAAGGGCGTTCGGTTCATAGCCATCAACAACAATGTGGACAGTGCCACCCCACAGGACAATGACTTCACGCCGTTCTTGAATATCATGAACGAGTGGTACGCCAAGGACACCAGCAACAAAATCAAGGCAATCTTCAAGTCCAGAATGAAAGACGGAATGCGATGCAGCGGCTCTATCCCTTATGGTTACAAGAGAAAGCCGGACGATAAGCAGACCCTCATCGTGGACGAGCCAGCCGCAGAGGTTGTCAGAAAAATCTTCCGTCTGGTTTGTCAGGGTAACAGCACCACCGCCATTGCGGAAATGCTGACAGCGGAGAAGGTACTGATTCCCTCCGCTTATGCAGCCTTAAATCAGCCGAAGAATTGCAGACACAAGAATGTGGCAGACCCCTACCGATGGAGCGCAACCACCGTTGGCTACATCCTTGATCGGCAGGAATATCTCGGTCATACTGTGTTGGGCAAGTCCATCTGCGAGAACTTTAAGACCAAGCAGCGTAGAGCCGCAACGCCGGACGAGCTGATGATTTTCCCCGACACGCATGAAGCTATCATCGACCAAGATACATGGGATATTGCCAGGAAGATACGCTCAAAGAAAAAGCCCAGAGTGGCAAACGGCACCTACTCCCACCGTTTGTCCGGTTTGGTGTACTGTGCGGATTGTGGTTCTCGAATGGGATATATCAGTCCCGAAGCAAATCATAGCAAAACGCACTATGATTCAGATTCCGCTTTTCAATGCGGCAATTATCGGAGCAAGAGCGGAGAATGTGTTTCCCATTATGTAAAAACATCGGTTCTGGAAGCGGCAATTTTGCAGGCAATTCAGGCAGTAAGCAAATATGTCCTTGAAAATGAGGACGAGTTTATTCAGCAGCTCAAAGCCGTTTGGAATGAGCAACAGACCAGAACAGCAAACAACGGCTATCAGGAACTTGCCGAAGCAAAGAAGCGAATGGCTGAGCTGGACGAGAAAATCAACAAGCTCTATGAGAGTACCTTGAGCGGCTTGCTGCCAGAGCGACAGGCACAGCGCATGATTCAGCAGTACGATGAAGAACAGATTTTGCTGGAAAGGCGTGTTGCAGAGCTGGAAAATCTGGTTCAGCAGGACGAAATCAAGCAGGTGGACGCATCCCGTTTTGTCGCTCTGGTCAAGAAATACCGAGACTGCGAAGAACTGACCGACACCATGCTCTATGCGTTCATTGACAGGATTGAGGTTCACGAAGCCACAGGTGGTCGAACCATCTACCGCCAACAGAACATTGATATTCATTTCAACTTCATCGGCAACTACTATCCGCCAGTCGAGACCGTATCCGAGGAAGAACGCATTGCCGCCATCGAAGCCGAGCAGCTGCGAAAGAAGCAGGAAAAGGGTAAGAAATCAGCAGAGCGCAGAAAACAGAAGCTGGTCGCTCTGCGAGAAGCTGCGGAAGCCGGAGACCCGGAAGCTATCGCACAGTACGAAGAACATCTGGCATATCAGCGTGAACGGAATCAGAAGCACCGTCAGAAGCTAAAGGAAGCCAGAGAAGCCAGCCCGGAATATATCAGTCAGTTAGAGGAAAAAGAGCGCATCAAGCGTGAAAAGATGCTTGAAACTGAGCGTAAGCGGGTGGAGCGAGCCAAAAAGAAAAACAAACTGACACGGGCTGAATTGAAAGAAAAGGCAAAGACAGACCCCGAAGCAGCCAAGCAGCTGGAAGCAATGAGAGCCAAGGAAGCCGAAGCCAGACAGCGCAAAAAGGAGCGTGAAGAAGCAAGAATGGCAGCTGATCCAGAGTATGCCGCCATGATGGAAGCCCGAAAAAAGGAGTATATCCGCACAAGGACTGCCAAGCGCAAAGCGGAACACGAAGCCCTTGTAGAGCTTGCCAAGACCGATGAAGAAGCCGCAAGAAAGCTGGCTGAGAAGCGGAAATACCAGAGTGAAGCCACCGTTAAGTGCTATCAGAAATTGAAAGCCGATGCGGAAGCCGGAGACCCCGAAGCCATCAAACGATACGAAGCCCACCTTGCCAAGCGCAGAGAGGACTACCACAAAAAGAAAGCAGAAAAGGAGGATATTCCAGCATGAATGAGTTATGGATAGTCAGATTTGTCCGCAAGGACAGCAAGCCGGACGAAGAATATTACTATCGTTCTCTTGCCGAAGCAGAGTATCACAAGAACCTGTTTCTGGACGATGATTCCGGGCTGTATGAGCGCATTGAAATCATCAACGACAAACATTAAGGAGGACACTATGGAACTGAACTTCATTAAGAGCGGAGATTACTATATCCCCGACATTCAACTGCAAAACCCGAATATCCGTCTTGGAAAGTGGGGGCTGATGCGAAAGTCGTATCTGCGGATAGCACAGCCGTTTCTCTTTTCGGAGATGGTGCTGAGCGAAACGCTATATCCCCATTGTGCGGAGATTGAAGCCGCCGCCAAGAGCCGTATGAACATCATCCTTCCCCAACTGATGAAACACTACGGCGTGACCGAACAGCTCAAAGCCGCAAATCAGCTTGAATGGGTTCGCCAGATGAACGCTTGTGTGGCACAGGCAGAGGAAGTCATTAAGGACGAGCTGATTTACAGCTAAGCAAGGAGGAAACCATGGGACTGATAAAGCTAATCTTTAAGCTGCTGGTGCTGCCGATGATTGTGGCAGTCACCTTGATACAATGGGTCGGTATCTTCTTCACGCAGTTCTCGACCGTTATCTTCAATCTGCTTGCCGGGCTGATGTTCCTGATAACGATTGCCGGATGGATGTTCGGCATCAGCGCAGGAGCAGAAACGCTTCGACTGCTGGCAGTTGCCTTTGTGGTCTTTATCATCCCTCACATTGCGGAATGGCTGATTATCAGAATCGCCGTTATTAACTACGGACTGCGTGATTTTATCAAGTCCTGACCCAACAATTTTATATTGTCAGCAAAGCGACAGGTATTTCCTTGCGAAGTCCCTGCCGCTTTTATTTTATCAAATCAAAGGAGAACAAAACTATGACAATGAATCAGAAGAAAGCACTGTACGCTTTTGGCAGCCCCGACCGTGAAGCAACGGTCAACCGTTTCTGTACGCTGGCAGAACTTGTCCCCGATCCTGCCGTAAAGCATTTCTTCCTTGCAATCGCAAGGGAACTGAACGCCCCAACCGCCGACCGTTGGTATCGCTGTATGTTCTTCAATCTCCGCTTAGAGATGGAAGCCTATCTGCGCTACGAAAAGGCTTTTGAGCGCATCGTGAGTGGCTGTCCGGCAGATGAATGGGAGGATGACGAGTATGACCTTGACGAAGTATGAGAAAGAGACCATTATCCTGTTCAACGAGGGCGAGGACCCCGCCCACATCCAGACCTACAATGCCGGACTGCGGAAGCGGCTGGCAGCGTTCAGCAAGAAGCACCCCGACCTTTGCCGCTTGGAAAAATCCTTCGCCCAGGGCGGCGTGATCTATGTGCTGGACAAGTCCAGACTGTCTATCCGACTGCAAGCACCGTACAGCGAGGAACGCAGACGGAAAGCAAGCGAGAACGCAAAGCGAACCGGGTTCAAGAGCCGGACAGAATAATGTAACAGTTAGGGGGCGATATGCGGTCAAAATGTCGGGTTTGCATCCGATGTTTTGACCGCAATTATATATAAGCGCAAATAGCACTTTTAACAAAAGAAACGCATGTTTGATGAAAGTTTTTGCGATTTAATAGATTTTGAAAATGAGAGGGCTATTGATGCTTGAAAGGGTTGATTTTTGGGCCATTAAATGTTAATATAAAATCATAACTTTTGAAAGGCTGGTGATGCAGATGTACCTGTCGAAAGTAAAAATTCGAGAGGCCATGGATAGGCAAAGAATCAAAACCTATACAGAACTTGCTGAGCAGCTTGGAATTACCAAAAATCAATTATCTGTTATGCTATCCGATGATTACAACCCTTTGAAAACGAGGGTTGAGGATTTGTGTCAGTTACTTTCAGTTGCTCCAAATGAAATCATGGATTTTAGCACAGATACGAAAGGAATCGATACATCGATGATTAGAAACGATGATGTTACCGCCATAGAATTATTCGCAGGAGCTGGCGGCTTGGCTCTCGGCCTTGAAAAAGCAGGGATTAAAACAGTCGAGCATGTAGAGTTTGACAAAGCTTGCTGCGAAACATTACGAACTAATCGGCCAAATTGGAATGTCATTTGTGATGATATCCACAATGTTGATTTTACACAATTTAGAGATAAAGTGGATATCGTGACGGGCGGTTTTCCGTGCCAAGCGTTTTCTTTTGCTGGAAAAAAGCTTGGATTCGAAGATACAAGAGGAACTTTGTTTCACGAATTTGCTCGCTGTGTCAAGGAAGTTAATCCAAAGATATTTATGGCTGAAAATGTACGAGGGTTAGTCTCGCATGATAAAGGGCGCACGCTCACTACCATTATCAATGTACTTGAAGCACTGGGATATCACACTCAGCAAAAAATTCTCAATGCTGCATATTTCGGAGTGGGACAGAAAAGAGAGCGCATCGTTATAGTGGGCATTCGCAATGACACAGATATTGAATTCAGCTATCCGAATGAAGAAGATAAAATGACAACACTGCGTGAAGCTCTTAAAGGTTGTCCTAAAAGTGATGGCGTAGAATACAGCGAGAAGAAGAAAAAGGTATTAGCACTGGTTCCGCCGGGAGGATGCTGGGTGGATCTGCCAGAAGATATTGCAAAAGAATATATGGGGAAATCATATTATTCTGGTGGAGGACGCAGAGGAATGGCTCGCCGTATTAGTTGGGAAGAACCTTGTTTGACGCTAACATGTAGTCCTTCACAAAAGCAAACAGAAAGATGCCATCCCGAAGAAACACGCCCATTTACTGTAAGAGAATCCGCAAGAATTCAGTCATTCCCTGATGACTGGACATTTTGCGGTGGCATTGGTGACCAATACAAGCAAATAGGTAACGCTGTCCCTGTCGAGATGGCAAGAAGAATCGGTATTCAGCTTAAAGAAGCTGTTTTATCAGAGCAAAAGGGTTAAGCATTGTTTTCATCGATCTCATGAGCAAGACGCTGAATAATTTGATCAATCATTGCAGAACTATCCATTTCATCGGCAACTTCGGCAAAAGCATCGATAAGATCATAATAGAAATCACTGTCACCAGTTAGCCGATGCCAAAACTCTTTTCCAACATATACGGGGTATTCTTCATCAATACGCTTATATGACTGGGAAAGAGAACTTTCAGTACCATAAAAAACGCCAACAATGCAATCGGTGATATTTAAATCCAAATGATTGGTTCGTGCCAAATTGCGGATAGCAGTGAAGTGCCGCTTGATAGTATCAACATCATCGTGGTTAATTGTGGTCGGCCCGGCTTTTACTTGGCAATACTTGCGACGGCCATCAATAGCATCAATGAATTCAATATCAATGCCAGAAGTGGTAGAAGCGTATGACGATAAGACCTCATTACAAAAGTATTGTAACTGCGTGCCAAATGTCGTTGAAATTGAAGTGCCCAGAACCCGAGGATAAATCAGTGCTTTTGCCATACTCTCGGGAGAGGAATCACCAAAAGCAAATTGAGCCAGATACTTATGAGTGAACGGATTGATATTAAACTTTGATAAACTGGTAAGCTTCTCTGTGTTGGCTTTATGGTTTTCTGCAATACGAGTCCGAAAGAAGGTCTTTGCACTACTAAGTATTGCTTGGCGTTCGGCTTCGGTCATGCCAATCACCCTCCTTTATAAAAATCTTCATTTTCTATTGTATCATTTTTGTCATGCCGGGCCAAGTCCCAGCACTATAATCAAGGCAATTTTATAAATACGATTAGAACATTCTAATGACCAAGCCAAAGGCGATCAACCGTAAAAAGTTGGTCGCTTTTGTTTTGCCCATTATCAGAAAGGAGAAGTTGCCCATGAGCGAAGAATTGGAAAAGCTGAAACACAAACAGTATGTTGCGGAGCGAAAGCTGACCGCAGCCAAGCACAAGGAGAAACGATTGCAGAGCGAGCTGAAACGGTTGACCAGAAGCGAGAGAACCCATCGGCTTTGCACTCGTGCCGGAATGTTGGAGATCTTTTTGAAAGAGCCGACCGTCCTGACCGATGAGGATGTGATGGAGCCGCTGACCTTCATCTTCCAGAGCGAAGCGGTTCAAAAGAAGCTGAATCTGCTGATTGAGAGCCGGAGAGAAACACAGGAAGCGGACGAGGGCGAAAACCCTTGACGGAGACAAGGGTGCAATTATACACCACCTACTATCGCCACTTTACCGTGATAAATTTTGCAAAACCATATTGACGCACCCACGCTTCCATGATACCCTTTATTCCAAATCCTGCCGAAAAGTGGTGGTGCTCACCGTGATAACCACCACTTTCAGCGGATGATTGCCCAGGAAGAACGTACCGCCCCGCAACACACCCGATCATTTTGCCGCCGTTTCACCCCGACAAAATCCTTCACCTGTACTGCGTGGGCGGTATTTTTCTTTTTAACAAATAAAATCTTATGTAGTTGTACGAATCTCCGAAAATCGTTTTTGGTTGTTGACAGCACAACTTCAAAGTGTTATTCTTGTGTTTGAAAGAAGTAGGTTGTAGTGTCTGCACTGCGCCCGACTTTCTTCATACTGAACCTTGAATCCTTCATAAGCCGTCTGAACGTGATATCGTGCCATGACCTCACACTTTCTGTGGGTGAGCCGGACAACGCCGCTGCAAAACAGGGGCAGGAACTTCGTTCGGAGCAAACGGTAATCCCCTTACATGAGCAGTACCACCTCTACTTATTTTTGCGCCTTAACAATTCGGAAACATTTGTTGAAAGTTGATTTTGAGCGCAGCGGTAGAGGGCAAGAACCGTCCCGTGGCCACAAATTTTCAATTCTTGAAAATGTTGTGCTCCATCGGGACTTCACTTCTTCAATGCATCTGCATTTCCGAAGTGATCTTGTTGGGGCGTGCCTGCCCCAAACCCTGCTCATATTCGCACCTTGCGGTGCGAAAGAACGGCGTGTCGTGCTTACATAGCTCCACCGAGGAGCTAGCGAAACGACAGGAGGTTCAATGAACAAAACGAATGTCAAAACGAAACCCAGCACGACCCACCGCCACGACACGCCGAACAACAAAACGCACATCATCAAGTTCCGTGTGACGGAAACTGAAAAGATGGAACTCCAATGCACAGCAAAACTCCTTCATCTCTCCCTGTCCACCCTCATCCGCCGTGCCATCCACAACGTCAAGATCGAGAAAACAATCATCGTTGCAGGCGGCGGCGAAGAAACCCTGACCGCCGTTTCCACCCTGCTTGCCCAGTGCAGCAGGGTGGGCGGCAACCTGAACCAACTCGCACGACACTTCAACTCCGGCGGAGCAGACACCGAACAGCTCCGGGCGAAACTTCTGGACGAACTTGCAGACCTGACTGCCTTCCGGCTCAACGCCGAGAAAGTTCTGGGTAAACTGTATGGCAACGCTGAAGCATATCGCCTCTAAAAATTCGGACTACTCTGCCGCTGAGACCTATCTGGTTTACCAGCACGATGAATTTTCCGGCAAGAAAATTCTGGATGAACAGAGCAGACCCAAGCTGCGGGAATCGTACATTCTGGACACCCTTGAATGCGGCGAAGCCTCGTTTGCAATGGCCTGCCTGCTGGCAAACCGGAAGTACGACAAGAACAACCACCCGGATGACATCAAGAGTCACCAGTATATCATCAGCTTCGACCCGCGGGATGCAGCCGAAAATGGGCTGACGATGGAAAAGGCACAGGCCCTCGGCCTGAACTTCTGCAAAGAGAACTTTCCCGGTCATCCTGCTATCGTCTGCACCCACCCGGACGGACACAACCATTCGGGAAATATCCATGTCCACATCGTGATCGGCAGCGTCCGGACACGAGAAGTGGAGCGCAAGCCCTATATGCAAAAGCCCCGTGACTGGCGTGAGGGCATGAAGCATTCCAGCACAGCCCAGACCATGCGGCACCTGCGTGTCGCAGTCATGGAAATGTGTCAGGATGCCAAGCTGTACCAGATCGACCTGCTCAGCTCGAAAAAGCGTGTGAGCGAGCGTGAATACTGGATGAAACGGCGCAGTCAAATGAAACTCGACCGTGAAAACGCTGCCCTGCTTGCCGCCGGACAGCAGCCTACACAAACGGAGTTTGAAACCGCAAAGGAGACTTTGCGGAAACAGATCTCGGATGTGCTGGACAATGCAGCGAGCTTTGAAGATTTCTCGGACAGGCTCTTGCAGCAGTACGGCATCACGGTCAAGAAAAGCCGTGGGCGGCTCAGCTACCTGCCAGCCGGAAGAAAGAAGTTTATCCGGGCGCACAGCCTCGGTGACAAGTTTGAGAAAGAACTCGTGCTTGCCACCTTGAAAGAAAATGCCAAGAGCCAGCCCATTATCCTCCACAGCAATCTTGAGGAAAAACCCGACCGAATCAAGAAGCTGGTGGACATTCAGGCAAAACTGAAGCAGGGCAAGGGCATCGGCTATGAGCGTTGGGCGAAGAAGCACAACCTCAAAGCCATGGCGCAGACCTTGATTCTTTTGCAGGAGAAAGGTCTGCTCAACGAGGACGCACTCGACCAGAGAATTGCAGAGCTTGACACCAAGTTCCATGAATCGCTGGCCGTAGTGAAAGACCTCGAAACCCGCATGGCAAACAACCAAACACTGCGCCGTTATGCTGCTTCCTACAAGCAGTACCGACCGCTCGCGCAGAAACGGAACGCTGCCAAATCCCCCGCAACCTTTGAAGAACAGCATCGTGCAGAGCTGACAGCATACCGGACAGCAGCAGCCTATCTCAAGGCAAACAACATCACTAAACTGCCAAGTCCGAACAAGCTGGAAGCGGAATACTGCGCTCTTGCTTCCGAAAAGGCCCAGTTCTATGAGCAGTACAAGGAAGCCAAGATCGAACTGCTCAAGCTGAAAGATGCAAAACAGAATGTTGCCCTGTTCTTCCGGGAGGACGAACGGACGCAACATCACGAGAGATAAGGAGTTGTGCGTATGATCAATCTGAAAATCGACCCGGAGTTCCAGAATCAGATCCCGCCGCTGACGGACGATGAGTACAAGCAGCTTGAAGAAAACATCCTCAAGGAAGGCAAGCTGCTCTCTCCTTTGATCGTCTGGAACAACACCCTCGTTGACGGCCACAATCGTTATGCAATTCTCCAGAAGCACCCGGAGATTTGCTTTTCCACCATGCCGCTCCGATTTGAAAGCAGAGAAGAAGTCCTCGCATGGATCTGCAAGAATCAGTTGGGGCGGCGCAACCTCACCCCGGAGCAGAAGCTGTTCCTCATCGGGAAGCAATATGAAGCGGAAAAATCCTCTCATGGCGAAGCCCGCAAAGAATCGCATGATGAAAATGGCCGATTTCACCGGAGTTCTCAAACTGATAACTCCGGTGAAGCCATGAAAACCTGCGAACGAATCGCAGAGGAAAATGGTGTAAGCAAGGCAACTGTACTTCGCGCATCGAAGTACATGAAAGGTGTTGAAATTGCTGAATCCCTGATTCCCGGTATGCGGGAGAAGATTCTGAACAAACAGGTAAAAGTCAGCAAGGCTGATATGCACCGCCTTGCACGAGCCAACTATGATGCCCGCGCACAGACCTTGCAGGAAATCCTGCACCCGGAACTGAAAGTTGAACCGAAACCGGATGCCGATGGCATCATCCGGGAACCGGGAAAGGCACCTGTATTGCCGTTTCAGAAAATCGAATCGGTTTACGACAGCGATGCTTACCCGGAAGAAGTGCGGCATGATTATGTCGCACTGGAACACGTTACAACACGTTTCCGCACAGAGTTTGACTATCTTCTGAGAACTATGCCAGACACAGCACAGCGAGAAGTCATTCTCGAAATCATCCACAAGCACAAGGAGTACCTTGCTTCGCTGGAATCTGCGCTCGCAGAGGATGAGCAGACAGCATAACAACAGGCACATTGTATGCTGTCAACAGAAATCCAAAGGAGTGTGCGTTTGAACAAAAAGAAAAAGTCCACAAATATTTCCCCTTACCCCGATGAAGCCATCGAACGACTGGCACGGGCATTCTATCCGGCGATCCTTGCCTGCTGGAACAGCGAGGAAGGTCAACGGGAATTTGCTGCATGGCAGGCGGAACAGGCTCATATCGCAACCAAAGAAAAACAGGAAGTTCCCGTCGGGGAACTCCCTGCCTTACTTATCGTGTGTGGATTTTTGCAGGGTGCGTCCGGCAGGGCGCACCCTGTTTTTGCGTTCAGTCCTCTAATCCGTGACTTCCAGCCGCATTTCTCAGATACTCCTCTGGCTCACCGTTCAAAATTAGCTCTGCATACGCCAGCGGGTCATTGTAGATGAGGTAGTCCAGTTCAGACCTCTGCGCCATGGTAACATCCAGTGCATCCTCGACACCGGTGCAGTTGATGGAAATTTTGCGCCCATCCCGGAGCAGCAGCTCCACACAGCCGGTGCCCATGTTAAACTGACAGGCTCTTGCATCGTACTTCATAATCTTGCGTCCCTTCTGCCTTACGGCACTCTTACTGTTGTGACCTTCGTGATACGGTCTTTCTTCTGATAAGGTTTTGGACACACAGCCGTAAGGGAAGAGCCATTGTTCTCGTTTCCGAAGAAAACAAAAAATCCGAGCCCTTCTCCTATCGAGAAAAGGTTCGGATTTTCATGGTTTGGTGCGACCGGGAGGATTCGAACCTCTGGCCTTCCGGGTCGGAGCCGAACGCTCTATCCAGCTGAGCTACGATCGCACGATTTGTACTGATGAATCAGTACAATATAGTATAGCACAGCCTCTTGAAAAATGCAAATAAAACTTCAGCGGCGATTCCGCAGCCAGATGCAGTACAGGCCGTCCGTGATGAGCGTCTCACGGTAGAGGATGGGCGTGCGGCAGGCGTCCCGGATGGCCGTGGGCAGATTGCCGGTGGCGTAGAACTTCGTCTCAGGGCCAAGCTCGGCGCAGAAATGGTCAGCCAGCCCGTCCAGCATCCCGGCAGTGCCGAGGACAAAGCCGTTCTGCAAGCAGGCGGCGGTGTTCTTGCCCAGTACAGAGGCGGGCGCAGGCGCGGAGAGGTCGATCTGAGGCAGCTGGGCGGTGTTCTGCACCAATGCAGCCAGCGAAAGCTGCGGCCCCGGCAGGATGACGCCGCCTACAAGTTCCTGTTTCCCGTTGACGGCCATCAGGGAGATGGCTGTGTCGGCAGAAATGACCACCAGAGGCCCCGAGCCCTCGGCCAGTGCGGCCACCGCGCCGCAGAGCAGTTCGGCACCCAGCTGGGCGGGATTGTCCAGCCGGAGGCGGATGCCGCTCTTGAGTCCCGGCCCGACGGTCAGGATACGCACCGGGCAGAGCATCTGCAAAGCGGCCAGCACCCGTCCCGTCAGCGCAGGCACCACACTGCCCAGAATGCCGCCCTCAATTTGTTCTGGCGAAGCGCCGTGGAGCGAAAGCAGATTCAGCAGCCGCAGGCCGTATTCATCGACGGTGGCGGCGGGGTCGGTGTGGAGCCGTCCGCAGAATTTCAGGTCGTCGTGCTCGTAGCCGCCAATGGTGATGTGGGTGTTGCCGAGATTGACGGTAAGTATCATGGTTGGTGCCTCCCTGCTTGCTTATAATGTATATATAATATATAACACCTTCGTCTCCCCTTGGCAAGGGGAGACGCTGCGGCCATGGCCGCAGCGGAGGGGTTGGAGCCTGCCGGAAGATGAATTTTGGAGAAAGAAGAAAAAACCTGAAAAAACTTGCAAAAAAGTGTTGACATCCGGCCCGGCGTATGGTATTATACTTGAGCGCCAAGCGCTGAGACAAAAGAATGACTTCTGAGTCCCAGCTGGAAGTAAAGCGAAAAGAACCAATAGACGTCCGAAAGTTCCGGCCAGCGCCGAGAAACCGAGAACGCTCCAAGTTCG
>ERZ773242.3094-NODE-3094-length-12458-cov-2.299686_pt1 | contig 12458 bp, 9 predicted proteins | sample MGYA00511077_ERZ773242 | MGnify/ENA primary metagenome ERZ773242 (study PRJEB29015, sample SAMEA2737754) | human gut metagenome | biome: human gut; feature: human-associated habitat; material: faeces | place: China | collected 2012 ... | reverse complement strand
CCGCCTCAGACATGTGCTGCTGAAGCTTTTTTGCCGCCGCGTCGCTGGAGATGACCGTGCCCGCGCCCGCGATGCACCCGCCGGGGCAGGCCATGCCCTCGAGCAGGTATCCGTCAAACTTGCCTGCCTTGGCAAGCATCAAAAGTTTCCGGCATTCGCGAAGGCCGTCCGCGCGCTCGCGCGGGCCGATGCCGCCGAGCTGGGGGAGGATGCGGCGAGCGGCTACAACGTGTACGTGGGGCCGCACATCCACGCGTCCTGCTTCGAGACGGGCGCCGACGTGCGCAAGCGCTTCGAAGACCGCTTCGGTTCCTCCTGCATTCCCGACGAACGCCATGTCGACCTGCTGGAGGCGTTGACGGTCGGGCTCGAAGAGGCAGGCATCGATCGCGCGCGCGTGGCTGATGCGGGCGTGTGCACGGTATGCTCGTGCGACGAATTCTTCTCGTACCGCGCCGCGGGCGGCATCTGCGGGCGCCATGGCGCGGTGGCGTTTCGAAAGGCTGGGTGAGCGGCATGGGATTCAAAGAGCGCTACGAGCGCACGGTCGCAGAGGCGGCCGCCTGTTGCGAGGCGTGCGGGCGCGATCCGAAGAGCGTGGTCGTAGTGGCGGTGTCGAAGACGGTGGGTGCCGACGAAGTGGCCGAGGCCATCGAGGCCGGCGCGCACGACTTCGGCGAGAACCGCCCGGACTCCCTCGAGGGGAAGCGCGCTCGCTTTCCGCAGCAGACCTGGCACTTCATCGGCAACATCCAATCGCGCCGCATTCCCGACATCGTGCGGGATGCCGCGCTCGTGCACTCGCTGTACCAACAGCGTCACGTGCCGAAGTTCGACGCCGCAGCTGCGGCGTCGGGCAAGGTGCAAGACGTGCTGCTCGAGGTGAACGTGTCGGGGGAGGCGAGCAAGAGCGGTCTCGCGCCGAGCGAGGTGGCCGGCATGCTGGAGTACTGCGCGGGCTTTCCGCACGTGCGCGTGCGCGGGCTTATGACGATGGCGCCGCAGGGCGAAGCGCAACGGGCTCGCGCATGCTTCGCCGATCTGGCGCGTTTGCGCGACAAAGTGCGGCTTGGGCTCGACGGGGAACAGGCCGCCGTATTCGATGAGCTTTCTATGGGCATGAGCGAAGACTGGCATGAGGCGATAGCCGAGGGCGCTACCATAGTGCGCATCGGGCGAGCCCTGTTCGACGACGCTTTCGAGGGCCCCGCGCACGCGTGAGAGCGCGACGCAGCCAGGACGCAGAACGCAGCGGCGGCGGGACCGCCGGATCAGAAACGAAGCAGGTGAACGGTATGGAGCTGCCAAAGATCAAGAAATCGGAGCACGGAATGCTCGAGGGAATCAAATCGAAACTGGGTTTCGCAGACGCCAACCCGCATTACGACGACGGCTACTACGACGAGGGGTTCGACGACTACAGCGAGGAGTACGGCGAGTACGGTCCCGACTACAACGAGGACGATTTCCCCGCCGACGATGCTCCCGGTTCGCGTTATGAGCCCTATGCGCCCGTGACTTCGCGTCCTGCGCGCGCCTCGCACGCGCGCTCCTCGGCGCGCAGCTCGTCCGTGGGATCCGCGAAGCTCGTGTCCATCGACGACGTGCGCGCGCACACCCAGGTGCCCGAGAGCCTCAACCGCGATCCGTTGCCGCCTCGCCGCGTGACGTCGCCTTCAAGCGGCTCCTACCGCGGCGATCGCACCATGGTGGAAGCGGCGCAGCCCGCCCCGGCGAACACGCCTATCGCGCGTGCGGCCGCCGCAGCGAACCGCGAGCGCTCCGAGAGCCTGAACTCGCTGTTCACCTCCACGTCCGACGATGCGCCGAGCGTTTCTGGGCCTTCTGGCTCGGGCGGCGCGGTTCAAACGGCAACCACCGCTTCGGGCGCTACCGTGGCAACCGCCACGGCGACGACTGCGGCGTTCGATCCGTTCGACGCCTACGCGGGCGCCGGGGCGGTCAAGCACAACCCCTCCCGCTCGGTCACCGTGCTCAAGCCGGCCAGCTACGCCGAGGTCGAGCGCATCGCGAAGGCTCTCAAGGCGGGGGATGTGGTGGTGCTCGCGCTGCGCAACACGCCCGACAATCTGTCGAAGCGCATCCTCGACTTCTCGTTCGGCGTGTCGAGCGCTCTCGACGCCAGCGTGGACTGCGTGGCCGACAAGGTGTTCGTCATCTCGCGCGGTGCTGCGCTCACCGATGCCGAGCGCATCATGCTAACCCCGCAGGATCGTCTCGGCACCTGCGAGCAGGTTAAAGCGCTGGAAGCCCGCGGCTATCAGGGGGTGTACGCTTTTGAGCCCTTCGCCCCCGAGCTGGCGCAATGGAGCGAAGCGGATATCGAGCGCGAAATTGAGCAGAGCATCGCGCTCATCCAGCGCCACTGCGCCTGAGACCCTCACGGTACAGCGTGCGCGGCGCGTGACGATTTTCCCAACGCCGGACGACGAGGTTGCCTATAATCGTCGCAGGATAAATGGAGGAATCGACCATGAGCTCACCCCTGTTGATTGCGCGCACGCTGGATAACGCGCTCTATTTACTGCCCGCGATGGCCAACCGCCATGGGCTTATCACCGGTGCGACCGGCACCGGTAAAACCGTCACCCTGCAGAAGCTGGCTGAGTCGTTCTCGGAGATTGGCGTGCCGGTATTTATGGCCGACGTCAAGGGCGACCTGACCGGCATTGCCGCCGCGGGGCAGAGCTCAGAGAAACTGCAGGCGCGGCTGGAGAAGATCGGCGTCAGCGACTGGGAGCCGCACGCCAACCCGGTGGTGCTCTGGGATATCTTTGGCGAGAAGGGCCACCCGGTGCGGGCGACGGTCTCCGATCTCGGCCCCCTGCTGCTGGCGCGCCTGCTCAATCTCAACGAGGTGCAGAGCGGCGTACTGAACATTATTTTCCGCATCGCGGACGACCGCGGCCTGCTGCTGCTCGACTTCAAAGACCTCCGCGCAATCACCCAGTTTATCGGCGATAACGCCAAGTCTTTCCAGAACCAGTACGGCAATATTAACAGCGCCTCTATCGGCGCCATCCAGCGCGGGCTGTTGACCCTGGAGCAACAGGGCGCCGAGCACTTCTTCGGCGAGCCGATGCTGGGGCTGCGTCTTAACGCCAGTACGGTGTGGCTGGATGCCAAACAGACTAAAACCGCTAAAGGCGCAACCGATGGTAAAGATGCCATCGGGGTGGCTAATTTCTACGCGGTGCTCGGCGCCGAGTATGATATTAAGCCGGTGGAAGGCCTGACCGCGACAGCGCGTGTCAATCATAGCGGCTCGCAGTATGCCGATGCGGCCAACACCAAGAAGCTGGATAGCTACACCACCCTGGATTTAGGCCTGCGCTATCGTATGCGCCTGAACGCCGACCAGAACGAAATGACCTGGCGCATCGGGGTGACCAACGTGACCAACGAGAAGTACTGGTCCGGCATTGACGATACCGGTACTTACCTGTTCGAAGGCGATCCGCGTACCGTCCGCGTCTCAATGAGCTACGACTTCTGACGCTAAAAAAAGCGGGGCGGGCGGCTGACGCTCGCCCCACGCAACTTGCGACAATCCCCCCTAAGTGATAAAAGGTGCCCCTTCGCAAAAACACACAGGGGAACGACGTGAAAGACGCGTCAACGTCGTCGGATGCCGTAGAAGAGAGCGGCCCGACGCTTCATCGCGGTTTACAGAACCGACATATTCAACTTATCGCCCTTGGCGGCGCGATTGGCACCGGCCTGTTTCTCGGCATTGGTCCCGCGATTCAAATGGCCGGCCCGGCGGTCTTACTGGGTTACGCCGTGGCCGGGATTGTCGCTTTTCTGATCATGCGTCAGCTGGGCGAAATGGTGGTGGAAGAGCCAGTATCCGGTTCCTTTGCCCACTTTGCCTATAAATACTGGGGGCCGTTCGCCGGCTTTCTCTCCGGCTGGAACTACTGGGTGATGTTCGTGCTGGTAGGGATGGCGGAGCTGACCGCCGCCGGGATCTATATGCAGTACTGGCTTCCCGACGTGCCCACCTGGGTTTGGGCGGCGGCTTTCTTCATCATTATTAACGCCGTCAACCTGGTCAACGTACGCTTGTATGGCGAAGCGGAGTTCTGGTTCGCGCTGATCAAGGTGCTGGCGATTATCGGCATGATTGCCTTCGGCCTGTGGATGCTGTTCGGCGGCCACGGCGGCAGCAAAGCCGGGTTCGACAATCTGTGGAAACACGGCGGCTTCCTCGCCACCGGCTGGCACGGACTTATTCTGTCGCTGGCGGTGATCATGTTCTCCTTCGGCGGGCTGGAGCTTATCGGCATCACCGCCGCCGAAGCGCAAAACCCGGAAAAGAGCATTCCCAAAGCGGTCAATCAGGTGGTCTATCGTATCCTGCTGTTCTATATCGGTTCGCTGGTGGTGCTGCTGGCGCTCTACCCGTGGGTGGAGATCAAATCCGACAGCAGCCCGTTTGTGATGATTTTCCATAATCTGGACAGCAACCTGGTGGCCTCCGCGCTGAACTTCGTCATTCTGGTGGCCTCGCTGTCGGTGTATAACAGCGGCGTGTACTCCAACAGCCGGATGCTGTTCGGCCTGTCGGTGCAGGGTAATGCGCCGAAATTTCTCGCCCGCGTCAGCAAGCGCGGCGTGCCGGTGAACTCCCTGCTGCTCTCCGGAATTATCACTTCGCTGGTGGTGGTGCTGAACTACCTGCTGCCGCATGAAGCGCTGGGGCTGCTGATGGCCCTGGTGGTGGCGACGTTGCTGCTGAACTGGATCATGATCTGTATGGCGCATCTGAAGTTCCGCGCCGCCCAGCGCCGCAAAGGGCGCGAATCGAAGTTCAAAGCGCTGCTGGCGCCCGCCAGCAACTACTTCTGCATTGCTTTCCTTGGGCTGATCCTGGCGCTGATGTGCACTATCGACGGCATGCGTCTGTCGGCGATCCTGCTGCCGGTGTGGATCCTGTTCTTGTTTATCGCCTTCAAACTGCTGCGCCGCCCGGCGTAAGCGAGATGCCCCGCCGTCCGGCGGGGCTGCCTGCCTTTTTATTGTGATCCTCTTCGCAGGCGGCGCATTTGCCTGGCGATCTTCTCTTTGTAATCGATTACTTTTGTTTTGAGCGGTTTTGTAATCGATTACTTTTCTGAGGGCGAGCAACATGGTCACAACAACAGAAGGTCGGGAAAGTGTCCGCGTGAGCCACCGTTTTCTGGTGCCGCGGCTGTCGTTAATGATGTTTATGCAGTTTTTTATCTGGGGCAGCTGGTCGGTGACCCTGGGGCTGGTGATGACCCGCTATGAGATGTCATTGCTGATCGGCGATGCGTTCTCCGCCGGGCCGATCGCCTCCATCTTGTCTCCCTTTGTGCTGGGGATGCTGGTGGATCGCTTTTTCGCCTCGCAGAAGGTGATGGCGGTGATGCACCTGGCCGGGGCGGCGATCCTGTGGTTTGTCCCGCAGGCGCTGGTGGCGCAGAACGGCGCCCTGCTGATTGGCCTGCTGTTCGGCTATACGCTGTGCTATATGCCGACCCTGGCGCTGACCAACAATATCGCCTTCCACAGCCTGGCCAATGTCGATAAAACCTTCCCGGTGGTCCGCGTGTTCGGCACCATCGGCTGGATTATCGCCGGGATCTGCATCGGGGTGACCGGTATCTCTGATACCACCGGCATCTTCACGCTGGCGGCGCTCTGTTCGGTCGCGCTGGCGCTCTACAGCCTGACGCTGCCGCACACCCCGGCGCCGGCCAAAGGCATGCCGGTTCAGTTTCGCGACCTGCTGTGCGCGGACGCCTTCGCGCTGCTGAAAACCCGCCATTTCCTGATTTTCTCCCTCTGCGCCACCTTAATTTCCGTGCCGTTAGGCACCTATTACGCCTATACCGCGTCGTATCTGGCGGATGCCGGCGTCAAAGATGTCAGCACCGCGATGTCGTTCGGTCAGATGTCAGAGATCGTCTTTATGCTGGTGATCCCGTTGCTGTTCCGTCGCCTCGGGGTGAAATACATGCTGCTCATCGGCATGGCGGCGTGGTTCGTCCGCTACGCCTTTTTCGCTCTCGGAGTCAGCGAGGAGGGGCGCTTCCTGCTCTATCTGGGCATTTTGCTGCACGGCGTGTGCTATGACTTTTTCTTTGTCGTTGGCTTTATCTACACCGACCGCGTGGCGGGCGAGAAGGTAAAAGGCCAGGCGCAGAGCATGATTGTGATGTTCACCTACGGGATCGGCATGCTGCTGGGCTCGCAGATCTCCGGCGCGCTGTATAACCATCTGGTGGCCGGCCAGAGCGTGCCTCAGGCCTGGGTGACCTTCTGGTGGATCCCGGCGGTGGCCGCCGCGGTTATCGCGCTGATTTTCCTTTTCTCTTTCCAGTACAACGAGAAAGAGCCGCACTAATTTTTCAGGAGGGGGTATGAAAACGATTAAGGGACCGGGCATTTTTCTGGCGCAGTTTATCGGGCCGCAGGCGCCGTTCAACACCCTGGCGGGGATAGCGCAGTGGGCCGCCGGCCTGGGGTACAAGGCATTGCAGATCCCCTGCAACCACCCGGCGATTTTTGATGTCGAGCGGGCGGCGGCGAGCCAGACCTACTGCGACGAGGTCAGCGGCATCCTGGCGGAGCATGGGCTGGTGATCAGCGAGCTGTCCACTCACCTTGAAGGACAGCTGGTGGCGGTGCATCCAGCGTATGACGCGGCGTTTGATGCCTTTGCCCCGGCGGCGCTGCATGGCGATCCGCAGGCGCGCCAGCGCTGGGCGGTGGAGAAAGTGCGCCAGGCGGCGGTAGCCTCCGGCCGCCTGGGGCTGCAGGCGCACGCGACCTTTTCCGGGGCGCTGGCATGGCCCTTTTTTTATCCGTGGCCGCCGCACAATCAGCCGCTTCTGGATGAGGCCTTTGCCGAGCTGGCACGGCGCTGGCGGCCGCTGCTGGACCTCTTCGACGAGCAGGGGGTCGATGTCTGCTATGAGATCCACCCCGGCGAAGACCTGCACGATGGCGTGACCTTTGAGCGTTTTCTTACGCTGGTGGATAACCATCCGCGCTGCAATATGCTCTATGACCCGAGCCACCTGCATCTGCAGCAGATGGACTACCTGACCTATATCGATATCTATCATGCGCGTATTAAAGCGTTTCACGTCAAGGACGCCGAATTTCGCCGCAACGGGCGCAATGGCGTCTACGGTGGATACCAGCCCTGGCAGCAGCGGGCCGGGCGTTTCCGCTCTCCCGGCGACGGGCAGATCGACTTCAAAGGGGTGTTCAGTAAGCTGACCGAATATGATTTTGCCGGCTGGGCGGTGCTGGAGTGGGAGTGCTGCCTGAAGGATAGTGAGACCGGCGCGCGCGAGGGCAGCGAGTTTATCCGCCGCCATATCATTCCCGTTGCAGGACGGGCCTTCGATGACTTTGCCGCCGGCGGGAGGGAATAACATGATTCAGGTCGCGATTATCGGGGCAGGGTTTATTGGCCCGGCGCATCTGGAGGCGCTGCGGCGGCTGGGAGATGTCGAGGTGGTGGCGCTGTGCGACAGCTGCCTTGAGGCGGCGCAGCGCAAGGCGCAGGCGTTGAACATTGCCCATGCCTACGACAGCGTGGAGGCGCTGCTGGCCCATCCGGGGCTGCAGGTGGTGCATAACTGTACGCCGAACCATCTACATGCCCAGATTAACCGGCAGATCCTCGCCGCCGGGCTGCACATCTTCTCGGAAAAGCCGCTGTGTATGACGGCGGAGGAGGCGCGGGAGCTGGTGGCGCTTGCCGCCCGGGCCGGCGTGGTGCATGGCGTCAGCTTCGTCTACCGCCAGTTCGCTATGGTCCAGCAGGCGGCGGCGATGATCCGCCATGGCGAGGTCGGCAGAATCTTCGCAGCGCACGGCAGCTATCTGCAGGACTGGATGCTGCTGGAGACCGACTACAACTGGCGGGTCGATTCGGCGCAGGGCGGCGCGTCGCGGACGGTGGCCGACATCGGCTCCCACTGGTGCGATACCGTGCAGTTTATGACCGGTCGGCGGATTGTCGAGGTGATGGCGGATCTGTCTATCGTCTGGCCAACGCGTAAAGCGCCGGTCAATGGCAAAGCGACCTTCAGCGCCGTTCACGAGGCGCAGGCATATGAAACGCGGCCTGTCGATACCGAGGACTTTGGCTCGGTGCTGTTGCGTTTTGACGATGGCAGCAAGGGCAGCTTTATGGTCTCTCAGGTGAGCGCCGGGCGGAAAAACCGTCTGGCGGTGGAGATTAACGGCAGCCTCTGTTCTCTGGCCTGGGATCAGGAAGTGCCCCAGCGGCTGTGGATCGGCCACCGCGAGCAGCCGGATCGCCTGCTCAGCGATGACCCGAGCCTGCTGCGGCCGGAAATCGCTGACAGCGCCCATTACCCCGGCGGCCATATTGAGGGCTGGCCGGACGCTTTTAAGAATATGATGGGACATTTTTATCAGGCGGTGCGCGCCGGGAAGATGCCGGCGGCCGGGGCCCGGCGCTTCGCCGCTTTCGACGACGGCGCCGATGTGATGTACATCATCGAGGCGATCGTCAAAAGCCATCAGCAGCAGCGCTGGGTCAGCGTCGAACGCTGAGCGCAGGCGGGGCGCAGGATTATTTCACCCCAAGATAGCCGTCGAGATAGGCACCGGAGAGCTCGTTGCCGAACAGGACGGCATCTTTATTTTCCATCGCATTATCCCATTTGTCGCTGGCATTGCCGGTGAAAGCGTGCTCGGTGCGGGTGCCCTGCGCCGCCTGCTGTTTGATGGCGTCCGCGGTGCGGCGGGCATCGCTTTCGCTCATGCCAGCGGCTTTATCCTGCTGTCCGCGGGCATACATCGCCGTAAAGGTCGGCAGGTTTAAACGGTAATTTTCCTGGCGGTTGACGGTGAAATTGCCGCCGACAAAATCGGAGCGGTGGGCGACGAAGGCGTAGGCATGGCGTTCCGGTGACGATTTTGACGAGGTGCAGCCGGTGATCGTTGCCAGGGCACAGCTGAGGGCGAGAATCGCGGTAGAGAGCCTCATGGGGATATCATCCTTAATCATAAAAGAAAAAATGGGGCGCAGGCGGTCTGTTGCGCCTCCTGCGCTAATGAGAATATGAAACGGCAAAAGGATGCGCGTTAACGGGGCGGGAGAGAAGCCCTGATTATTAATAGTTTTCCGGGACACCGTCTCGCTGAGCTACGCTTTCGCGCCAGGCTGGCAGGCCAATCAGAGGTCATTTATGATAGCCTGCAGGATCCACCTCTATCGCAGGAAGTGCAGGGTTTATGTCTATTCAGAAAATTGCTCGTCTGGCCGGCGTCTCGGTGGCCACGGTGTCGCGGGTGCTGAACAACAGCGATACGGTAAAAGCCAAAAACCGTGAGCGCGTGCTGCAGGCGATCAAAGAGAGCAACTATCAGCCGAACCTGCTGGCGCGTCAGCTGCGAACCGCCCGCAGCAATATGATCCTGGTGATGGTCTCCAATATCGCTAACCCCTTTTGCGCCGAGGTGGTGAAGGGGATAGAAGAAGAGGCGGAGAAGAATGGCTACCGCATTCTGCTGTGTAACTCCGGGTCGGATCTGGCCCGCTCGACCTCGGGCCTGCAGCTGCTCTCCGGCAAAATGGTCGACGGCATTATTACCATGAACGCGCTCTCCAGCCTGCCGGAACTGACCACCATGATTGGCGATGCGCCCTGGGTGCAGTGCGCGGAGTATGCCGACACCGGCAGCATCTCCTGCGTCGGGATTAACGACGTCGAGGCGGCTCAGGGGGCGGTGTCCCGACTGGCCGATAGCGGCCGCCGCCGCATCGCGCTCATTAATCACGACCTCAGCTATCGCTATGCCCGTCTGCGCGAGCGCGGCTATAAAAGCGTGCTGCACGTGCACGGTCTGGCGTATCAGCAGGTGACCTACGCGCAGGATCTTAGCGCGGCGGCCGGTAAACGGGCGATGGAGCAACTGCTGTCGCAAGACGAGAAGCCCGATGCGGTGTTTGCCGTTTCGGACTCCCTCGCCGCCGGGGCGCTGCGGGCTATCGCCCAGGCCGGACTGCGGGTGCCGGAGGATATCGCGGTGATCGGCTTCGATGGCACCGAGCTGGCGGAAGTGGTCTCCCCGCAGCTGACCACCGTCGAACAGCCCTCCCGGGCGATCGGCCGTACGGCGGTGTCTCTACTGATGAAACGCATCGACGATCCCGACGCTGCCGTCGAGCGGGTGATGATGGACTGGCGCGTGATAGACCGCGCCAGCGTCTGAGGATCAGCGGGAGAAGGCGCCGGTCAGCGCGCGAATATCGTTGCCGGTGGGCGTTTGATGAATGCGTAAGCCAAACTCATCCACCACAGCGAAGACATGGTCGAAAATATCCGCCTGGATCCCCTCATATTCCGCCCATACCACGGTGTTGGTGAAGCAGTAGATCTCGATCGGCAAGCCGTTGGCATCCGGCGCCAGCTGGCGCACCATCAGGGTCATATCCTGGCGGATGCGCGGATGATGGCGTAAATACTCCTGCAGATAGGCGCGGAAGGTGCCGACGTTGGTCATCCGCCGCTCGTTGAGGATCGATTGCTCCCCGGCGTACTGCTGGTTCCAGGCGCTAATCTCCTCGTGGCGTGAATCCATATAGGGTTTAAGTAACTTCGCCCGGATCAGGCGCTGCTGCTCCTGTTCATCAAGAAAATGAATGCTGGTGGTGTCGATGTTAAGGCTGCGTTTGATGCGGCGGCCGCCGGAGGCCGACATGCCGCTCCAGTTTTTAAACGAGTCAGAGACCAGCGACCAGGTCGGAATGGTGGTGATGGTATTGTCCCAGTTGCGCACCTTGACCGTGGTGAGGCCGATATCGATCACCGCGCCGTCGGCGCCGTACTTCGGCATCTCCAGCCAGTCGCCAAGCTTGAGCATATCGTTGGCAGAGAGCTGGATACCGGCCACCAGACCGAGGATCGGATCTTTAAACACCAGCATCAGCACCGCGGCCATGGCGCCGAGCCCGCTAATCAGGATCGCTGGCGACTGGCCTATCAGTAGCGAAATAATCAGAATGCCGATAATAATCGCCGTCACCAGCTTAATTCCCTGGAATATGCCCTTCAGCGGCAGCTGTGAGGCGGCGGGAAATTTCTGCGCCAGCTTTAAAATGACATCCAGCAGCGAGAAGAAGGACAGCATGGCATATATCATCACCCATAGCTGAGCCACGGTGATTAATATTTCCGCGGCCTCGCTGCCTTTTTGCAGCCACAGCACCGCCTGCACATTGACGATGATCCCCTGCAGGGTAAAGGCCAGTCGGTGAAAGAGTTTATTCTGCGTGATGATTTGCAGCCACAGATGGCTGCTGGCCAGCGCCCGTTTTTCAAATGCGCGCAGGACCACTTTGTGCAATATCAGATGCACGACCACGGCGGTGAACAAGATAATGCCGAAGATAATCATCAGCGAGCGGGTGGGGGTTATTTCGATTCCTAAGGCGGCAATTTGCGATATTAATTCCTGCATAACGTCTCCTGAATATCCAGCGGGTATGATGACCGCTGGATAGCTATTATGCAAATTACCGCCGCCGGTATTACGAGGCCACCGTCGCCGGCTGTCGGTTGAGATGATGGCGTAGCCACAGCGCTATCGCCCCCAGCAACAGCATCATGGCCACCTCGACCAGCAGAAAATCAATCAGCGCCTGCGGATAGTTTCCGCCGCCGCGACGGGCCAGCGCCAGGAACAGCGAACCAAGGATAGCCGGTCCGAGACCGAGGGTCGCCTGCTGCAGGGTGCTGAGGATTGCGCTCCCGGCCCCGGCGTCGCTGGCGCTGATATCGCGCATACCAATCCGATAAAAGCTGTTGACGATCAGCGCCTGGCCATAGCCGATCAGCGCCGTGGCGGGAACCAGCGTCAGGGCGTTGGTGGCGACGCCGAAGCGGGAGAAGGTGGCGCACAGCAGCAGGAGACCGGCGATCTGCACCGCCAGACCGGTCAGCAGGATCCGCCCCATGCTGTAGCGGGCGATAAGCCGCGGGGCATACAGCGCCGAAATAAAATAGGCCACGCCGAGGGCGATAAAGCTATTGCCGGACTGCCACGGCGCCATCCCCAGCCCCTCCTGCATGGTCAGCGCCATGCAGAACATAAAGCCGGACCAGGCGCTGAAAAACAGCAGGGCGATGGCCATCCCGAAGCGGATGCTGGTCAACTGCAGCAGACGCGGCGGCAGCAGAGGATGGTCGCCACGCTGCTGCTGGCGCAGGGCGCTCTGACGCATGGCGAACAGCAGCGGCAGGACCGCCACCAGCATCAGCTGCAGCCACAGCGGCCAGTGCAGCTCCGGACCGAGGGCCATCGGGAACAGCAGGCAGCAGAGGATCAGCGCGAGGTACAGCGTACCCTGCCAGTCAATCCGCGACGGCGTCTCGCGACGGGTTTCCGGCACATAGCGGCGGCTCAGAGCCAACACCAGC
>ERZ773242.3093-NODE-3093-length-12463-cov-36.189152_pt1 | contig 12463 bp, 4 predicted proteins | sample MGYA00511077_ERZ773242 | MGnify/ENA primary metagenome ERZ773242 (study PRJEB29015, sample SAMEA2737754) | human gut metagenome | biome: human gut; feature: human-associated habitat; material: faeces | place: China | collected 2012 ... | reverse complement strand
GCTGCCCGCGGCGGCGCTGGCCGCGCCGGCCACGGACGCCGCGGCCGCGAGCACGACGGCCGGCACGACCATCACACTGCAAGGCGCAGACGGAGCAAGCCTGGCCGGCCACACGTTCGACGTGTACCGGATCGGCACGTACACGGACCAGATCCTGAACGGCACGCAGATCAGCAGCCTCGGCGTGCGCGGCGACACGGCATCCAACGCGTGGGCGGCCGACGCGATCGGCATCGCCAACGCTTACGATCCAAGCACGGCCGACGACATCGCCAAGGTGTACGGCTACGATGACGCGGGCAACATCGCCAACATCAAGATGGACTCCCAGACCAGGCAGCTGCGCAACATCAGCAAGGCCCTGGGCCAGTCCACTCGGAAGCCGGCCGCCATCCAGGGCGGCGCGAACCTGACGACCACCCGGTCCACGCTGACGATCAACGTGCCCTCCGAGGGCCTCTACTACATCACGGACAGCGCGGGCAACCCGATCATGGTCGGCACGAAATCCGGCAACGCGAACATCATGAAGAACGACGCGAAGGACCCACAGTGGCGGACCCTGGGCGTCGCGGTCGTCAAGGCGAAAAGCGTGAGGGTCGACAAGAAGGTCCAGGTGTCGCGCGACGGCACCACGGTAGGCAAGGACGGCACCGCCACCAATCCGGTCGGCGTGACCGTCGGCGACACCGTCACCAACACGGTCGAGGTGACCGTGCCGAACAAGCAGGCCGCCGGCGCGGTCAAGTTCAAACTCGTCGACCAGCCGAAGGGCCAGACGTACGTGAAGGGCTCGCTGAGCGTCCGGTTGAAGAACGCGCCGCAGACCGACATCACGGCCGACGCGATCGTCTACGACGGGACCACGCAGAACAACGCGAAAAGCATCCCCGGCGACCCGGCCCTGAAGACCGCCGACAACCGGCCCGCAGACCCGGATCTCGCGATCCCGGCCGGCGGCTGGGGCATCGACGGCAGGAACATCCTCGACAAATACTCCAACAGGACGATCGTCATCACCTACAGGATGACCGTCGACAAGGCGAGCATCACCGACCCGGCGAACAACACCGTCCACACGTACGGCACGTTCACCGACGGCATCCGGTTCACCACGATCACCGACCAGGACAAGGTCGACATCAAGGCCTACGACTTCACGCTGCGGAAGGTGGACGCGGGCAACGTGAACACGCTGCTCGACGGCGCCCGGTTCCAGATCCAGCGCAACGGCAAATGGATGAAGCTCGACCAGAACACCGGCAAATGGTCGGACGCGGCCGACCAGGATTCCGCCAGCGTGTTCATCACCGGCGACTCGAACCATGACGGGACGGTCGACAACAGGGACGACGCGAGCCAGAGGGGCCTCATCCGGTTCAAGGGGCTCGGCTACGGCACGTACACGGTCACCGAAACGAAGGAGCCGGCCGGCTACGCCAGCTACGCGAAACCGACATTCACCGTCACCATCGACGACGCAGGCGCCAACATCCAGTACAGGGGCACCGGCACCGTGCCGAACCTGACCAGCAGGCTGGACAACAACACGGTGCAGATCAAGAACGTCGCGAACCTGACCCAACTGCCGCAGACGGGCGGCGTGCTCGCGTTCGCGTTCTGGCTGGCCTGCGCCATGCCCCTGCTCGCGACCGGCGGCATGATGGCCGTGCGCGGCGCGCGCAACCGCCGCGACGCGCTGACGCTCACGCATGACGGCGGCAATCCGGCCGCCTGACACATGTCCCGGCCCTCCAGGCCGGGGTTCCGCCGATAGGGGGCGGGGTCGCGTCCCCTATCGGCCTCTCATCACCGAATGATTCTTTTTTATCCGGCCCGCCACGAGGGGTTCGTACGGGTCTTGGCCCATCCGTCGGAAGACATTGCGAGGGATGGGGGAAGGAAAACCGATAATGCGCACATGGCTGAAACGGATGGTCGCCGTCATCGTGTCGGCGGGCACCCTGATGGGCGGCGGGCTCCTGACGGCGGGCACCGCGAACGCGGACGAGATCCGCATGCCCGACATCGGCAAGACCATCACATCAACGGCGAGGACCATCGCCGGCAAGTCCGGCAGCCTGCCGACGGAGCTCGTGAACGGCTCGTTCTCCTACAAGGGCCGCCAATGCCTCGACACCGCGAGGAAGGCCGCAGGCAATGATTACCAGTCCGACTGGAATTTCGCCAACATCGACTATGTGAAGGGCGATGCGGGCGCCGCCAGGAAGTGGGCGCACATCGACGGCTTCCAGGCCACCGGTTTCGGCTGGAAGTCCAACCAGACGGACACGGCCGTCGACGGGCGAGCCCCCATCGCGGAAATCCAGCAGTCGAGGGACGGCTCCAACTATTACGGGGAGATCACCGCAAGCCAGGCCAACACGTACCTGTACCAGGACATCAATACGCGGCATGACTTCAGCACCGTGTACACGGTCAAGCTGAAGCACGCGAGCCGTACCCTTGCCATGGGCACGGACAGCCTGCAGGTGCTGGTCGGCACGCCCGGACACGAGCGGCCGGTCGAACTGACCCGCATCGCCAGCGACGGCAAGGACCAGGTCGGCGAGAAGTCGAACGTCGTGGCCAGCGCGGTCTCGGGCTGGAACGGCAAGTGGGACACCTACACGGGCAGCGTGACCATCCCCGCCAACCAGCCGGTCACCCGCTTCACGTTCAAGTCCATCACCGGCATCGACAACGTTGCCGGAAACCTGATCGACGACGTGCGGTTCGCCTACGCGTACCCGCTCTCCTATGACGCGAACGGCGGAACCAAGCAACAGGCCAGCCAGATCAGCTCGAAGACCTTCGGCAAGGCGTCCGAAACGGACGGCAAGGCGAAGACCATGCAGGACGCCTCAGGCCTGCCGGCCAACGCGGTACCGGCCGCCGACGCGGGCCAGGAGAAGCTGACGAACGGGGACTTCGAGTATCCGGGCGCCAGGAGCCTGCACATGGATCATTCGATAAACTGGTCCGCCGTGGAACGCAAAAGCGGCGAACGGTTCGAACCCAATGCCGGCAAGTGGGTGAAGCTCGACGGTTTCGACGCCAACCGTTTCGGCTGGGATTCGTCCGAGACGGACGGCCCGAGCGTTGGCGCGCCGAACCAGCGCCGCGCCAACGAGGTCGAGCTCCAGCTCGACAGGAACGACAACATATATGCGGAGCTCGCCGCCAACCAGGCGGGAACCTCCATCAGACAAACGATCAGAACCGTCAAGGACGTGGCCTACACGGTCTCGCTCAAGCACGCCAGCCTGACCGACGAATACGTGGATCGCATGCGCGTGGTGATGATCGCCGCGGACGGCACACGCACCGTCGTTCCCATGACCCGCACCGTTTCCAACGGGCATGGAGACAAGGTCGGCGAGAAATCCGAAGTGATCGCCACGAAGGTGACGAACACCGACACGCGCGACCACGCGAAGCAGTGGGAGACGTACACGGGCACGTATATAGCCACCGGCGGTTCGACCACGTTCACGTTCGAAAGCGTGGATAGCCGCCAGGCGAACCTGGGCAACCTGCTGGATGATGTGAGCTTCAAGACCGCGTACAAGCTGGACTATGACGGCAACGACGGCAAGGGCAGGGTGCCCTCCTCCTCGAAGGCGGATTCCACGCAGCCGGCCGCGTTCAAGGCTCCGGCCGCGAGGACGGAGGCCATCGCCTCCAGGGCCGCGGGTGATGAGCTGGCCGTGAACGGCGGGTTCGACACCCCGAAGTGGAGCATCGCGAAGGAGGGGCAGGGCCTGCCCTGGGTGTATGTGAAGCCCAATGCGGGCACGATCCGCTCCTACGCGCAGGCCATGGCCGGACAGACGGGCGTGAAGGCCGGCGGCCTGACCGCCGCCACGTTCGCCTGGCAGGACGTGGACGCCACCGGCGGCAACCAGAACTTCGAACTGCACCGGGAGAGGGACGGGAACACGGCCGCCGACGTGCATGCGGGGCGTACCGTCGCCCAGACCGTCGCCACGACGCCGGGAGCCGCCTACACGTTCGGCATCCGCCACTCCGGCCGCTCCAAAGGCAACGCGGGCGGTGTGACGCTGCTCGTCGGCCCCGACAAGGATCACCTCACCCCGGTCAGGCTGACCCGCACCAGCGTGTCCAAGACCGGAGCGAAATACGGTGACAGGATCGGCGGCGTGGGAACCGTAGCCTACACGCACTCCGATTCCATGGACGCCACGGAAGGCAGCCACGACCCGTGGGATCATTCCGACGATTGGGAATCCTACGAGGGCACGGTCGTCATCCCAGCCGGCCAGACCAAGACCATGATCGCCTACAAGGGCGTCGGCCGGGATGGGTCGGATGCGCGCGCGGACAGCATCATCGATGACCTGAGCTTCCGTCTCGCCTACAAGCTGGATTATGACAGTAACGGCGGCAAGGGCAGTGTGCCCTCGCATACCGAGGCAGGCAAGGTGGAGACCGTTTCCTCCACGTCCACCAGCAGCGTCCGCACCATCGCCGACACCACCGGTTCGACGGACGGCGAGACCGCGCCGGGTGTGCTGACGGACACCACCGTGAACGCCGGCGACGGCTCCAGGCAGCGTACGATCATGCGTGCGGACGGTTCCGTGCGCGTGGAGACCGTCGCCGACACGGGTATCGTATCCGGCTGCCAGGTCTACTATTCGGCCGGCACCAGGATCACATTGGCGACCGCGAAGATGGACTCCGACTGCTGGGATTCCAGCCAGATCGGCAAGACCAGCCGCACGTTCTACGGGTGGAGCGCGAACACGGACTCCAACGACAGGGACGTGCCCGTCGCCGACACCATGGACCGGAACACGCTGGACGCGAACGCCAGGACGGAGATCGTCATGCCCGCCAGGGCGAAGACCGTATACGCGTTGTGGGCCGTCAACCCCACCCTGTCGTACAACGTGAACACGCCCGCCGGATCCAACGCGCCCGGCACGCCCGCCAGCCGGACCGTGCCCTACAACACGGCCGCATCCGATACGAGCGGCTGGACGACGGGCGATACGGGCAAGATTCCCGGCTACCGGTTCGACGGCTGGTACACGGCCCCGAACGGCGGAAACAAATACGATTTCAACACGCCGCTCACCGACAACGTGACCGTGTACGCGCATTGGATCGGCAACGGGTACACCGTCAGATTCGCCGGCAACGGGGCGACCGGCGGCAACACGCCGGACCAGGCGTTCCAATACAACATCGGCCAGAACCTGCGCCGGAACGGGTTCACGCGTGACGGGTACACGTTCACCGGGTGGAAACGCGCCGACAACCAGCAGGCGTACGGCGACGGCCAGTGGGTCACGAATCTGACCACGCAGCCGGACGGGATCGTCACCATGGTCGCCCAATGGTCGGCCAACGAGGCCCACATCCGCTACAATCCGAACCCTCCCGCGGGCAAGACCGCGGGAGGCAACGGCACCCCGAACTGGGACGGCCACACCGGCGACACTCCCGCCATCGGAGGGAACGGCTGGACGATCGACGGGTACACGTTCGCCGGCTGGACCACCAGCCCGGACGGCGGCGGCACGAAGTACGCGCCGGGCGCCAGTTGGACGGCCAGCGGGACGCTGACCCTGTACGCGCAGTGGACGCCCGGCGAGGCCGGCCTGACCTACGACGGCAACGGCGCGACCGGTGGTAAGACCGACCCGCAGAACGGGGTCACCGACCAGAAGGTCAACGTACGCCAGAACGGGTTCACGCGCGACGGATACACGTTCGTGCGTTGGGACACCCAAGCCGATTGCAGGGGCAAGGCCGTCAACCCGGGCGACAAGTGGACGCTGCAAGGTTCCAGCACCCTGTACGCCTGCTGGACCGGTAACATGCAACCCCTCACCTATCACGGCAACGGCGCGACCGATGGTAACACGGCGGCGCAATCCGGCAAGACCGGTGACGAGCTGACCACAAACGCCAATGGTTTCACCCGCGACGGATACACGTTCGTCGAATGGAACACGAAGGCTGACGGCACCGGCGGCCATTATGGCAAGGGCACGAACGGCGTCGCCAAATGGACCATGCTCCCTGTAGGCAACGACCTGTACGCGATCTGGCAGGCCAACCCGGCCAGCATCCGATACCGGGATGACTGGGGGGCCACCGGTTCGACGCCCGACACGACGGGCGTCACCGGCCAGAACGTGACCATCGCCCAAAACGGGTTCACCCGCCCCGGCTACACGTTCACCGGGTGGGCCAGGGACAGGCGCACGGACCCGAGCCTCCAGCCCGGAGGCCGGTACACGCTCACCCCCGGCACCACGACACTGTGGGCCCAATGGAAGGCCGATCCGGCGCACCTGATCTACAACAGCAACAGCGGCTCCACCAGCCAGACCCGCAGGACGGACGGCGTGGTCGACCAGACGCTCACCGTCATCGCCAACCCGTTCACCCGCTCCGGCTACACGTTCACCGGCTGGAACACGCAGGCCGATGGCAGGGGCAAGGCGTATGCGGCGGGCAACGGGTTCAGACTGGTCGCCGACGCGAAGAGCAGCCCGGTCAACACGAGCGTTCTGTACGCCCAGTGGAGGATCAACAGGGTCGCCCTGAAGTTCGACCCGAACGGGGGCACCGGCGGATACCCTGACATCACCGTCGACGCGTTCACGACGGTCACCATCCCGGCCGACGCGAAGGAGCCGAAGGTGCAACGGCCCGGCTTCCGGTTCACCGGCTGGGCCATGAAGCCCGCTCCCGGCGCCGGCGACACGATCCTCGGCCCCGGCAAGGGCACGGTCGCCATGCCCGACCAGGGCAGCATCACCGTGTACGCGCAATGGGCGCCGGCCATGACCACGCTCCCGTTCACCGGCGGCCACGCCCAGGTGCCGACCATCGGCCTGTACGCTGGCCTCGTGTTCATGATCCTCGCCATGGGAGCGCTCATGCCCGTGATCCGGCTGCGCATGGGAGCCGGTAGCAAAGGCCGTCACGCCGGAACGCCGACCATTGGAAGGCATTCCCGGTGAGCATGGCCGTAGCGACATCGCGAGACGTGTGGGAGTCCATGCGTCTCGCCGTCGATGACAGGCGGGCCCGTGACAACCGGGCCCGCCTGCTCATCCGCCGTTCCCGCATATACGCCACCGCCGCTCTCGTCTGCCTGGCATTGGGGCTGATACTCATAGGCATGCCCCGAATCCAGCAGCTCATCGGAGATAGGGCGACCGACGCTCAGGCGCGTTCCGTCAGCCAGGCCGCATCGCTGTTTCCCGAGGGTAGCCGTCAGAGCGCGATCAGATCAGCGGTCGAATACAACCAGCGACTTTACGAGTCGGGCCAGCCGCAGATCGGCGAACCCGTGTTCGACGGCAAGACCAAGGGCGACTTCGAGGGCGACGACGAATACCGGCGCCAACTGTCCGCCAACGGACTGGATGCGATGGGTGAACTGCTGGTCCCGAAGATCAGCGTCGACCTGCCCATCATGCACGGCGCCGGCCAGGACGTGCTCGAACATGCCGCCGGCCATCTCGCCGGCACCAGCCTGCCGGTCGGGGGGAAAAACACGAGGGCGGTGATCACCGGCCATTCGAACCTGAAGGGAGCGACCCTGTTCACCCGTTTGGGCGAACTCGAGAAGGGCGACCCGTTCTACATCAAGGTCATGGGCAACACGCTCGCCTACCGGGTCAACGACATCCGCATCGTCAGCCCCACGGACACGAAGGCGCTGAAGATCCGGAAAGGACGGGACGAGGTCACATTATTGACCTGCACCGGGCAGGGCAACACGCTCCGCCTCCTCGTCACCGGGGAACGCAACAGCATGCCCGACCAGGCCCCATTGCCCGGCGCATCGCCGGGCGACACGAAACAGGCTGCTCTTGTTTCCGGTGTCACTGTGACGGGGGTGTTGGCTGTTGGTTTTTCGCTTTGTCGCGGTCGGCGTGTTGCGGGCAGGCACATGGCTTGCTGACACAAAAGGTGGTAACAATTTGCATTAGTAAGAATTTGTGCTACTATCTGTAGGCGGAAAACATACAACGCCTCCCAGGGAACACAAACCCCGAAAGAGACACGACCAGGGAAAGAAGAGATCTTTCATGAAACGCAGCAACCTCACCAAGATCGCAGTGGCGAGCACAGCCGTAATGGCCACCCTCGCCTCGCCTGCAATCGCCATGGCCGACGAAGCCACAACCACAGACAACCAGACCAAGCAGGCCATCGCACAGGCGCAGGACAGCGTCGCACAGGCCCAGCAGAGCACAGTGGAAGCCAATCAGGCCATCGCGCAGGCATCCCCGACCGGCGTGACCGAAGCACAGGCCAAGGCCGACGCCGCCGCAGCCGCACTGGACACCGCCAAGCAGAACCTCGACAACGCCGCCGCCCAGCAGCAGACAGCCGCAAACAACCAGCAGCAGGCGCAGGCGAACTACGACGATGCCAACAAGGCCCAGCAGCAGGCCGCACAGGATGCGACCGGCACGGCCGACAAGATCGCCGCCGCCCAGCAGGCCGCGAACGACGCTTCCAACGCCATCAACGACGCCAACAAGGCCATGCAGCAGGCCTCCGATGACCAGTCGAAGGCAGAAACCGACAAGCAGACCGCACAGACCGCGAAGGATGAAGCCTCCGCCGAATCCGTCTCCCATCAGAAGGACGCCGACAAGGCCCAGACCGACATCGATGCGGCCGACAGGCAGGCCACGGGCGCGCAGAAGAAGACCGACGAGGCGGATACCGCCATCAGTGATGCGCAGAAGAAGGCCGACCGGGCCGACGCGGACGCGAAGCAGGCCGTGACGGACAAGGCCGCCGCCGAGAAGGAGCTGGCCGAAGCCAAGAAGCAGCAGGCCTCGGCGACCGGCGACAAGACGAAGGCCGACGAGGCGGTGAACGCCGCGCAAGCCAGGCTGGATGCGGCCGGGCAGGCCGAGGCCAAGGCGCTTGAAGCCAAGCGGAAGGCCGACGCCAGGGTCGAACAGCTGTCCAAGGATGATGGAGGTCTTGCCGACCTGGCCGCGAAGCTCGAAGCGGCGAAGAAGGCCGCAGCCGATGCCGCGGCCGCCCAGCAGAAGGCGGAACAGGCGCAGAAGGATGCCGATAAGGCGGCGTCCGACTCCTCTTCCAACGCTGAGGCGAAGCAGCAGGCCGCCGCCGACGCCAAGAGCGAGGCCGATGCCAAGAAGGAAGCGGCAGACGAGGCTCAGGACAAGCTGTCTCAGGGCGCAGTGGCCTACTTCGGCGACAAGGGTGCCTCTCAGGCAGTCAAGGTTCTCACCGATCCGACCGTCACCAAGTATCTTGATGCCATTCATAATGGCGCCAAGGGCGATGCGACCACGTTGGACAACATGATCGAGGCCCTGAAGTTCATCCAGGAAGCCAATCAGCTTCGCGCGAAGGAAGGCCTGCAGCCCCTCAAGGTCAGTGACACCCTGATGGCACAGGCCATGGCGGATGCGGATTATGCCAACAACAACGTGAACCATCCACTTCAATTCTCCGCCAGTGAAAACCTCGCCTGGGGTTACACCGATCCCTTTAACGGCTGGTACGACACGGAGAAGTCCATGTATGAGAAGGACATGTCCGACGGTGTCCTGGATTGCAAGGCCTTGGACGGCAAGCCCTTCAACCCCTGCGATTATGGCCATTACAGCACGCTGGTCAACCCCGATTTTACCCTCACCGGTTTCGGCGTCAGCCAGAACGGCAACATCATGGGTACCAACGGGAACACCCATAGTCAGCTGTTCACCGACAACGCTAACGGAATCGGCTCCGATGCGGGCCGCATCATGGACGTTGACGCATACCTGGCTGATTTGACTGCCTACCGTGATTCGCTGAACGGCGCGGACGCCGCATACCAGGCCGCATTGTCCAAGAGCAAGCAGGCCGCACAGGACGCTTCCGATGCGGCCAAGGCGCTGGCCGCCGCCCAGCAGTCCGCGCGGAAGGCCGCCGAGGAAGCCCGGCAGGCCGCTCAGAAGGCCAAGGATTTGCAGGCTGCCGCCGACGAGGCGCAGAAGGCGTACGACGAGGCCGTGAAGTCGAACGAGGACAAGGCCAAGGCGTTGGAGGAAGCCAGGAAGGATCAGACGGCGAAGAACGAAGCGTACTCCGCCGCCCAGCAGACCACCAAGGAAGCCCGGTCCGAAGTCGCCACCGCCACCGCCGCCCAGACCGCAGCCCAGACGGCAGTGGACAAGGCGAACACGGCGGTCACCGCCGCACAGGCGAAGATCGACGCCGCCGACAAGCTGGCCCAGACCGCCGCCAAGACCAAGACGGATGCGGAAGCCGCGATCAAGCAGGCCAACACGGACAAGACGAAGGCCGCAGCCGACCTGGCCGACGCCAAGACCGCGAAGGCCGAGGCCGAGAAGGCCAAGCAGGCCGCGCTCGACGCCAAGACCGTTTCCGACGCGAAGGTTGAAGCCGCCGACAAGCAGGTCAAGGCCGCCGACGAGGCCATCGCCGACGCCAAGACCGCATACGCGAAGGCGAAGGACGACCTCAACACGGCCACCGGCAAGCTCAACGACGCCCAGAACACCATCAAGCGTCTGCAGAACGCCGAGGAGAACCTCAAGAAGGCAAACGCGAAGCTGGCCGACGCCCAGGCGAAGCTCGAAGCGGCGAACAAGGCGAAGGCCGAGGCCGACAAGGAATACGAGAAAGCCAAGGCCGACTATGATGCCAAGCTCGCCGACAAGCAGGCGTCCGACAAGGAGCTCGCCAATGCGAAGCAGGCCGAAGCCGAAGCCCGGAAGAAGGCCGAGGAGGAAGCCAGGAAGCAGCAGGAAGCCCAGAAGAAGGCCGACCAAGCCAAGCAGGATGCCGAAGCCAAGAAGCAGAAGGCCGAACAGGCCAAGAAGCAGGCCGCAGGCGTGACGAACAATGGTCTGGCCTCCACCGGATCGGACACCACCGCAATCGCCACGCTGGCGGCGATCATGACCATCGCTGGCGCCGGCTGCGTGCTCGTGAAGGTGCGCTCCGCCAAGCACGCTGACGGATGGCATGCAGTCGAGGGCTGATATCCCTCGCAAGCAGTGAGTTCTGCCCGTCTCTGACCCCATATAGGGGAGAGGCGGGCAAAACCGTATTCCCGCATTCCGAGGCAAAACGGTAGCTTCTTTTGTTACTATCAGAAAAAAGTCAGTGAATTGCGTGAAAGGGTTTAGCTATGAACGATGTAGGCCATGCGCCACTCCCGGGCGACGTGCTGCTACACCAATACCTGGAACCGAACAACATCACCATGTACCGTCTGGCGAAAGCCATGAACCTGCCACAAACCACCGTCAGTGGAATAATACGCGGGAAAAGACGCATCACCACAAGCCTCGCATACCATCTCGCCTACGTGTTGGACACGTCACCGGAATACTGGCTGGAATTGCAAATGCACTACGATATTGAAAACTACGACAAATTCGATGAAAGCGGACTGACGGCCCTCATTGATAATACGGTCGGCGACACTGTCCGATCAGAACGATGACGAGCAGAAGAATCCGCTAACGCCAGTTTCGTCCATGTCCACTTTGACGGCCTCGATTCCTCCAATTCGTTTTCCGCTGCCGCGCATTGTACTGCTGAGGATATTCTGTGCTGGCGCTTGTCCTTGTGTTCTCTCCCTCGGAGTGGCTGAATAGGGCTTGTTTCCATTGGTTTGCGGTCATGGGCATCTTCTTCAACGAGTTCAACCATTACAAGACGAAATCCGAAGCGGGCCAGGTGTTCACGCCCGAGCATATTCACGGACTTCATGTACCGGTTACTCGAATGGGCGTTCGCGTACGACGACGGATCCGGCCTGCCGGACGCCGGCGCGTACGCGGCCGAGCTGAAGAACGTGACCGCCACGGCCGACGGCAAACCGGTCCAGGGGTTCGACCCGACGAAGACCGGCACATGGACCATTCCCGCCGGCACCCAAGTGAATATCGTCGACATGCCCGACGACTGGAAGCTCGACGGCAAGGCGGAGCAGCCGGCCGGCACGGTCGTGTTCACCGCGTCGAAGTACGGCACGCCCGTCGTCACCTGGACGTTCAAGAACGATTCCGCGACCGATCCGGACAAGCCGGCGGACCCCGGCACGGACGCGTTGAAGAACGTGGCCGCGACGGCGGACGGCAAGCCGATCGCCGGGTTCGACCCGACCAGGGACGGCGCCTACAAGGTCGCCGCCGGCGCCAAGGTCAGGATCTCCGACGTTCCATCCGACTGGAAGCTCGACAAGACCGAATCCGGTTCGAAGCTCGTGTTCACCGCCTCCAAGGGCGGGACGGCCGTCACCTGGACGTTCGAATACCAGGCCAACGGCGGCTCCTCCGCCACCGATCCGGGCAACGGCGGCGGGAGCAACGCCGGGGGCGACGGCCAGGGCGACCCCGGCAAGACGCCGGACACGTCCAAGCCCGCGGCCCCCCCCCGAAGCCCGCGGGCACCGCGGACGACG
>ERZ773242.3092-NODE-3092-length-12464-cov-5.155371_pt1 | contig 12464 bp, 9 predicted proteins | sample MGYA00511077_ERZ773242 | MGnify/ENA primary metagenome ERZ773242 (study PRJEB29015, sample SAMEA2737754) | human gut metagenome | biome: human gut; feature: human-associated habitat; material: faeces | place: China | collected 2012 ... | reverse complement strand
GGTAACGAAAAAATTATTTTGTGATTTAACAACAGAAAATCGTCCGGGTATCCTTTATGGAATCGGTGTGGGACCGGGAGATCCGAAACTTATGACCATACAGGCATTGGAAACGATTCGCAGCTGTGATCTCATTGTGCTTCCGGCAGTGTCAAAAGAGGAATGTTATGCGTATCGGATCGTGGAGCAGGTTTGTCCGGAAATTGCAGATATGCCACTTCTTTGCATGCCATTTCCGATGATCAAAGATGCACAGAAACTGGAACTGGCACACAAACGGATTTATGATGCTGTGGAAGATTATCTCCGGCAGGGACTGCGGGTAGGAATGCTCACAATTGGAGATCCGGGGATATATTCTACCTATATGTATATGCACAGATGTGCAGCAGATGCCGGCTGGGAGGCGCGGATCGTAAGTGGTGTGCCGTCGTTTTGTGCAGTAGCGGCAAGACTGGGAATTTCTCTGGGAGAAAAAGATGAGGAAATCCATATTATTCCGGCGGCGTATGACGTGCGTGAGTCACTCGGTTTTCATGGTACACGCATTTATATGAAATCCGGGAAAAAACTCGAAGAGTTATTACGGGTGCTCCGGGAAGCGATGCAGGATAAAGAGAGCAGAGTGCACCAGGACATTTGTGGAATATCCAATTGCGGCATGGAGAATGAACAGGTGTATTGTGGCCTGGATGAACTGGAACAGGCAAAAGGATATCTGACAACTGTGATTGTGAAGGAACATGTGGTACAATAGAAAACGTTTGATTTTAGAAAAATCTTTTAATGTCTGGAAAAAAGGAGTGTCATATGTGGAAGATCAAGCACATTTTTGACGGAGAGTATGGGTGTGAGGAACTGGCAGAAGGGCAGCGGCCGAAGGTGTCAGTGACTCTGATCAATGAAAAAGAAGAAGAAACCTGTTTTTCTCCAGCAGGCAGCTGGCTGACTGAGCACGGATTAAATGAGGGAGATCTCTGGCCAAAAGAAGATGAGTTCCTATAAGAACAGTGAAATAAAAAAAGCAGGTGATACGAACCGTATCACCTACTTTTGTTTTGCGTTTTATAAGGAGATGTCAATATGCATATTCTGCGTGCTGATCAAGGACATAATGTTCTCCTGTACAGCGGAATTCATCTTACGGGAAAGCTTGACGAGCTTCTGCGGATATTCCTGATCTGGAGAGAGCAACTTTCGTGCCTTGGAATTATTGGCGGTTTTCAGAAGGTCTTTGTTGAGATCCAAAGTGCCATCACTGTTTATCGTGATACCTAAATCTTCCAGTTCGTCTGCGTGTTTTTTACTCAGCGTGTTAAGCTGCTTGACATAACGTTTGGTTTCGTAGTCGGAACTGGATTTCCCGGAAGTGACCGTATAATTGTAAGTATCCACAAAGGCTTCAATGGCAGCCTTCGATGTATCATTGAGATCATCGTCTTTCTCATCCGTGTCGGAACCAAAATCACTTTTGGAAAGCCGCTTGGCAGCCCTGTTTAAAGCACGGCTGTCTTCGTAGGAAAGCTCCACATTACTGTAACCGGACCGGCCGGAGGTTTTGGCTGCTTTCTGATTGTTGGTATAGAAATTTCTTAAAAAATAATTCGTGGATAATGATACCCCAGAGGAAACTTTTGTGGACATAATAAACATCCTTTCTTAAAAAGGTTATAATTTCTATATTTTTACTATTTACATCGGCACTTGTTCTTTACTTCTTAACCCAAACAAGGTAAAATATTTTATATAGACAGGAACAGAGTAGATGAATTCAGGAGGCAATTACAGTTATGGAACGAAAAACATTTGGAAAGCTTGCAGATGGAGAAGAGGCAACGCTTTATACTATTTCCAATACGAAGGGGATGTATGCACAGATTACAGATTTTGGAGCATCCATTGTATCACTTGTGGTAAAAGATAAGGACGGAAAAAATACAGATGTGGTCCTTGGTTATGAAAATGCAGAGACTTATCAGCAGCAGATGGCCAGTTTTGGAGCAGTTGTTGGAAGAAACTGCAATCGTATTGCAAATGCGGAAATTGTGATCGATGGAGTTACCTATCAACTTGAGAAAAACGATAATGAAAATAATCTGCACAGTGGTTCACAGGCGACTTCAAGACGTCTGTGGGATGCTGAGGAACAGACGGCAGACAAAATTACATTTGTAATTAAGGATGCAGAAGGTCAGCAGGGATATCCGGGGAATGCAGTTATGAAAGTAACGTATGAAGTAACTGAAGCGAACGAACTTTCCATTACATATCATGCAACAGCGGATAAGACAACGATTTTTAACATGACAAATCATGCATATTTCAATCTGAATGGTGCCGGAAGCGGCAGTGCCATGGAACAGATTCTGCAGATCCGCGCGTCTCATTACACACCGGTAATTGATGCAAAATCCATTCCGACCGGTGAGATTGCTTCGGTGGATGGAACACCGTTTGATTTCCGGGAAGCAAAGCCGATGGGCAGAGATATTGAGCAGGCAAATGATCAGCTTTCTTACGGCCATGGATACGATCATAATTTTGTTCTGGATAAGGAACGCGCCGGACTTGAAAAGATTGCCACCGCATACAGTACAAAGAGTGGCATAAAAATGGATGTGATCACAGATTGTATCGGGATGCAGCTTTACACGGCGAATTTCATTCAGGGACAGAAAGTGCAGGGCGGAGCAGTATGCAAAGAGCGGGATGCTTTTTGTCTGGAAACACAGTATTTTCCAAATTCCATCAATGAGCCAAATTTTACAACACCATTGACAGAAGCCGGAAAATCATATGATACAAAAACGGTCTATGCATTTTCGATTGCATAGATATAAATACAGGATGTAAAGGGGAAGAGGATGTTAGAAAAGGCAGCCTCTTTTTCTTTTGGAATCAGAATAGGGTAGGAGGATAAAATGAAAATCGTATTTTTGGATGCAAAAACAATTGGAGATGATATTGATCTGTCTGCATTTGAAAAACTGGGAGAGGTGGTAACATATAATTTTTCCACTACAGAAGAAGCTTTGGAACGGACCGTGGATGCAGACGTGATCGTGTTAAACAAAGTGGAGATTAATGAGCATTCGATTGGAAAAGCAAAAAAACTGAAACTTGTCTGTGTGACGGCAACGGGAACAAACAATCTGGATAAGGAATATTTAAAAAGCCGTGGCATAGAATGGCGTAATGTCGCAGGATACTCCACGGAAAGCGTAGCCCAGCATACGTTTGCCATGCTGTTTTATCTTTGGGAAAAGCTTGCGTATTATGATCAGTATGTCAAATCGGAGAAATATGTGGGAGATGTTATGTTTACCCATTTTGAGAAAAGGTTTCATGAGCTGAGCGGAAAAACCTGGGGAATCATTGGTCTGGGAAATATCGGGAGACGTGTGGCGGATATTGCAAAGGCATTCGGATGCCGGGTGATCTATTATTCCACTTCCGGTAAGAATTCTCAGCAGGGATATGAACGTGTGGAATTTGATGCGTTGTTGGAACAATCAGATATTGTTTCTGTTCATGCACCTCTTGATAAAAATACGCGGGGACTCATGAACCGGGAAGCATTTCGGGAAATGAAATCGTCTGCAGTTTTTTTGAATCTTGGACGAGGACCGATTGTTGTGGAACAGGATCTGGCGGATGCGCTTGAGGCCGGAGAAATCGCGGGTGCGGGGCTGGATGTCCTTTCCGCAGAACCAATGCGGAAGGATAATCCGCTTCGCAAAATCCAAGACAGCGAAAAGCTGATTATCACTCCTCATATTGGCTGGGCAAGCGTGGAAGCACGCACGCGTTTGATGGAAATTATCTGTCAGCAGATTGCGGATTTCCAAAATCAGATTATATTATAATCATATGTCTCTTATATAATAGGAAGAAACTCTTTTATTCATCACAAGGCAGACCACTCAGAAACGAAAGATTACCGTACGCGGACAGAAAGCGTGCGGTTTCTTTTTGCGGGAAACCAGAGTGCTGCAGATGCGCGTATTGGACCAGACGTTGATGATAAATTTTTTCAGCCTGATCATAAAGCTCTGGAAAAGAAGCCGTGGAAGATTTCTTTGTCCATGGATGAATCCAGACGCGGTGGTGCAGATTCAACGGATCTTTTATAAAACGATAATAATCGCTGGCAACCATCGGAGATAAAAAAGCACGTCCAAGGAAAATTTTCTCGATCAGACGGGATAATACTTTCTTCTGGCCACTTGGATCATTCAGTAAATGGGTTCCAAGTTTCATCCAGAATGGTGCACCGCTCAGGAAAAGTTCACTCACGGAAATATCCGGATAGGTGTTCCGGTATGCGTAACACAGCATTCGCACAATGACTTTCCGCTGGAGCGTTGTCAGACGAATCGTTGCGTTCTGATGAAACTGGGAAGGATACAGATGCTTTTTCTCATATAAAAGTTCGGAATCGAGTTCCGTTTCGAAATAAGCATGCTGACCAAAATATTCCGTATTGGAAGGTGGGGTCTGGGCATTATAGCCTGTAAATGCATATACATAGGGATGAATCGTACAATCCAGTGTGTAATGGCCCATAAATCCACAGATGTAAGCGTCTGCAATAGAGAGGGAATGTTTTTTCCCTGCAAAAAGTTTGCGGCTTTGCAGCAGATTGGCAAAGAACTGGCCAGTATCTTTGCGATGTGCCAGATCTCCAATATTTTTTCGATGCATCAGGTAAGAGGGAAGATAGTAAAAAAACAGATCAGGTCCCTGCAGACCAAGTGCAAATGCGCTGTGATCGCGTCGGATCATATTGTGCATGGATGTGGAGGTCAGACGTCTGCATGCGTCTATGCCAAACAGATAGTGGGTGGTAAAACCCGGCATACAATCACTCCAATCTTCAGTAAATAATCAATTTTTTAAAGAAACAACAGCATTATAGTATATTTTATTGCTTCGGTCAATTTTCAGCAGATGTAAATATTTTAGGTTGACTTTACATAAGATAGTGGTATAATGTCACGTAGTATTCAAAACTACGTTTTGAGTCTGCAACAAAAATTATATCCAAAAATCGTTGGAAAAATGCACAAATCATGTTTTTTTAGACATTTTCAGAAGATTGTATATTGCAAACATACATGGTTTTGTGATTGAATATGTTCATTCGGTGGAAAAACAACTATACTTCCAATGGATGAAATATCTTATGATTTATTTACACAAGAAAGAAAACGGAGGAGTAAGAAAATGGCAAGTTTAAAAGATGCGGCAGAAAGACAGGCGTTTTCGCTCGCTATCGATGCTACGTTAAAGAGTCTGAATAAGGACAGAGAGAAAGGATTGCTCAATATTGTAAATCTTGCGCAGAAATTTATGGGAAATAATTTCCGTTCTGATGCATATGAAGGCGCAAAGAAAATGATTCAGAATCCGGACAGCAAGTGGATGCGTTATGTAAATCGTCTTCTGGATGAGACAGATCCGCATGTTGCCAAGATGACAGCACTGAATCTTGGATATCAGGCAGCGTTTGCAGGAACCAAGAAGATTCGTAAAATGAGAGAAATTGAGAACTGCAATATTCCGTGGCTCATTCTTATGGACCCGACCAGTGCATGCAACCTCCATTGTACAGGATGCTGGGCAGCAGAGTATGGTCATAAATTAAATCTGACATTTGATGAGTTAGACAACATTGTTACACAGGGTAAGGAACTGGGCGTATATTTTTATATGATGACCGGTGGAGAACCACTGGTGCGCAAGGCTGATATCATCCGTCTGTGTGAGAAGCACAATGATTGTGCATTCCATTGCTACACAAACGGAACACTTGTAGATGAGAAATTCTGCGAGGATATGAAGCGTGTAGGAAATCTTTCCCTTTCCATTTCCCTTGAGGGATTTGAAGATGCCAACGATTTCCGACGTGGAGAAGGTGTATACAATAAAGTCCTTCACGCAATGGATCTGTTACATGAGAACGGACTGATCTTTGGAAACAGTGTATGTTATACAAGCAAGAATATGGATGCGGTTACCAGTGATGAGTTCTTTGATCTTCTGATCGAGCATGGAAGCCGTTTCGCATGGTATTTTCATCTGATGCCGGTAGGAATGAAGGCTTCACCGGAACTGATGCCGACCAAGGAGCAGAGAGAATATATTTACCACAGACTGCGTGAAGTTCGTGGATTTGAAGGTGGAAAAGAAATCTTCGTTATGGATTTCCAGAACGATGGAGAATATGTTGGAGGATGTATTGCCGGAGGACGTAACTACTGCCATATCAACCCGAAGGGTGATGTTGAGCCATGTGTATTTATTCACTATTCCGGAGCAAACATTCGTGAAAAGTCTCTGCTTGAGTGTCTGAAGCAGCCGTTGTTTATGGCATACCGTGATAACCAGCCATTCAACGAAAACATGCTTCGTCCATGTCCGATGCTTGAGAATCCGGAGATTTTACAGAAGATGGTTCATGAGACCGGAGCTCATTCTACAGATGTAGAACAGGAGGAGCCGGTTGAGCATCTGTGTGGAAAGTGCGTAGATTACGCAAAGGATTGGAAAGAAACAGCAGATAAACTCTGGGCTGCACATCCATATAAGCAGAAGGGATACACAAACTTCAAAAAGAAATAATTCGGTTACTGTTCGCAGGGGAACCTGTGAACAGTAACATAATTCACACAAAATTAAGATTTCAGACAGGATTCCCGGTTTACATGCCGGGAATTTTGTTGTATTGTAATGGCATGAAACCAAAATTTAAAATCAAACTTCAATACGATAAAAAAAATAACATCTGGGCGGCGATTGCAATTATATTGGCAGTCGTAATGTATGTGACCATTGATTTTTCCATCGTTGCATTGATCGCATATGGATTTTTGTACTATCTGGTAAAAAGTCTGCATCTGGAACTGGATGACCGGTGTCCGTGGCTCTGGACACTGATTCTGTTTATCGGAGGTTCCTGTCTCACCACTTTTTCGATACAGTATATGCTGCTTGATCCTGAAAACTTTACGAGGACAACGTACGAGAAGCTCTTTTTAAATGTGCTTTGCTGTCTGATTGTCTATTTTGTTGTGCAGATTTTTACGAACAACAGTGGGCTGACCTGCATCATTGCCCATGTGTCGCTGCTTTCGTTTGGATTTGTAGACTATTTTGTATATCTGTTCCGCGGAAATGAATTTACGTTTTCCGATATCAGATCCATTGGAACCGGTCTGAGTGTGGCGGGAAATTATAAATTGCAATTGAACGATCGTGGAGTATATGTGATCTTTCTGGCAGCATTGTTTATTGCTTTTGTCCGCAAATGGCATGTCCGGTTTACCGGAAAAATTCAGATGCGGGTAATTTCTGTGATGGCGATTGCCTTAAGTTGTGTGATCATTGCAGCAAATGCTTATGATGTAAACACAGAGACGTGGGAACAGAAGGGAACTTATCGCAATGGATATCTGTTGAATTACGTACTGGGGGTTCGTGACAGTTTTATTTCTGCTCCGGAAGGATATTCCAAAGATAAGATCAAAGAACTGGAGAAAACCTATCAATCCGATAAAAAGGATTACAGCACAACAAATGAAAAAGCAAAAAATCCGACGATCATTGCCATTATGAATGAATCGTTTTCCGATCTGAGTGTGTTGGGGGATCTGCAGACCAACATGCCGCTCACACCGTTTATCGATTCTTTGAAAGAGAATACAACGAAGGGATATGCACTTTCGTCGGTATTTGGCGCGAAGACTCCTAATTCGGAGTGGGAATTTATGTCCGGAAATTCCATGGCATTTCTTCCGATGGGATCCGTTGTTTATCAGCAGTATATCAGTGATACTCCGACAACGATTGTGTCAAATCTGAAAGATGACGGGTATACGTGCATTGCCATGCATCCATATTATGAAACCGGATGGAGCCGGAATCTGGTGTATCCGCATATCGGGTTTGACGAAATGCACTTTATTGATTATTTTGACCAGACAAAGATCCTGCGGGAATATATTACCGACCAGGAACTGTATGATAAGATTATCAAGCGTTATGAAAACCGTAAAAATAATGAAAAACTGTTCTTTATGGGAATTACCATGCAGAACCACGGTGGTTATACGGAAACCTATGACAATTTTCCGGAGAATTATTATAAAGTTGGACGTTCTTATACGGATGCCAACCAGTATCTGTCCCTGGTACACGAGAGTGATGAGGCAGTAAAAAACCTGATCAGTTATTTTTCAAAGGTAGATGATCCGGTAGAAATCATTTTCTTTGGAGATCATCAGCCAAGCTTAAACAGTAATTTTTATCCGATTCTGAATGGAAAAGGACTCACAGGGCTGACGGAAGATGAGCTGGAAAAACTGTACACAGTTCCGTTTTTTATCTGGACCAATTATGATACACCGGAAGAAACGGTAGACATTACCAGTCTTGATTATCTGTCTACCATGGCACTGGAACGGGCTGGAATTGAGCTTCCGGCATACAATAAGTTTCTGGCAGATATGCAGGAGGTTGTTCCAGCCATCAATTCCAGAGGTTATTATTCCAAAAGTAAAGGCTGCTATCTGCATATCGATGAGGCCGAGGGAGAAGAAAAAGAATGGATTGAAAAGTATCATATGCTGCAATATAATTCGATGTTTGACAAAAAGAACCGCAGCAGCTTTTTCTTCCCATATAATCTAAAAAGCAAGTAGAACAATCAGGCAAGGGGAATCAAGATGAAACTGAGTGAGTTATTAGCGTATGACAATATTGTAATACAGTGCCATGACAATCCGGATGCAGATACCATTGCATGTGGATTTGGGGTCTATCTGTATTTGAAATCCAAAGGAAAAGAACCACGTCTGATTTACGGAGGGCAGAATGTGATCCGGAAAACGAATCTGGTGATGCTGATCCGGGATCTGAAAATACCAATCGAGCATGTGGATTATCTGCACAAACCAGAGTTATTGGTGATGGTGGACTGCCAGTACCATTCCGGAAATTCTGCAGTGTTTGAAGCAGAACATATTGCTGTAATTGACCATCACCGGATCTGCACGGAATTACCAGAGCTTTCCGAGGTGCGTTCTAATCTGGGCGCGTGCTCGACACTGGTCTGGAATATGCTCAAAATAGAAGGATTTGATGTACGAGGTAATCGTGAGTTGTCAACAGCACTGTATTATGGATTATATACGGATACCGGAAGTTTGACGGAAATTGTACATCCGCTAGACCGGGATCTGCGTGACGAGGCAAACTTTGACCCGGCAATCATGAGGAAACTCCGCAATGCCAATCTTTCGCTGGAAGAACTGGAAGTTGCTGGAGCAGCACTTCTTCATACGGATTATGTAGAAGAATTTCGTGCCGCGATTGTAAAAGTGGGGCAGTGTGATCCGAATATTCTCGGACTGATTTCCGATCTGGTACTGGAAGTGGATGCGATTGATATCTGTGTGGCATTTAATCTGCAACCAGAAGGTGTGAAGTTTTCAGTGAGAAGCTGTGTGAAAGAAGTCAAGGCGAGTGAACTTGCGGCAGAGTTGTGCAAAGGAATTGGTTCCGGTGGAGGACATCTGGAAAAAGCGGGTGGCCTGATTCCGATGGAATTGATGACACAGGAATATTTAAAGTTTTGCAAAGAACATCATTTTGCACCGCGCATGGAGTATGATGCACAGGGAAGACATGAACAGCCGGCAGCTTCGGGTATTAAATCTGTTATCGAGCAGCGTATGCGGGACTATATGGGAAATACCGATATTGTGTATGCACAGGATTGCAGAATAGAGGCAGAGGATGCAAAGACGTACTGCAGACGCTCCGTTCCGTGGGGATATGTCCGGGCAACGGATCTCTTTGCGGAGGGAACGCAGGTGACTGTGCGGACTCTGCAGGGAGATATGAAAGCTACAGTGGAAGCAGGAATTGTTTTTATCATTGGACCGAAAGGAGAATGTTTCTTTCGTAATGAAGAGGCTTTTATGGAAGAATTCCGGATTTACACGGATTGGAAGTTTGATCTGAGAAATGCAGAGTATGAACCTACCATCAAAGATGTAGAGAAAGGAATCATCGTAGAACCGATGAAATGTGCAAAGGTCTGCGTGCCAAAGGGAACTACAATTGTTCGTGCACGCAGGCTGGAGCGCAAGGTAAAACTGTTCCGGGATAAAGATGAAAACGAACAGTATACACTTGGCCGGGTTGGAGATTACATGGTTGACAGCAGTGATATGATCAACAATATCCGGATTATGCGTAAAGATCTGTTTGAAGAAATCTATCGGGATTCCGGTGAGCAGGAAGAGCAAAAAAGTGTGATCTTTGATCTGGACGGAACCTTGTTATATTCGTTGGAAGATTTAAAAAACGCTACCAACGCGGCATTGGAGTCACAGAATATGCCGACTTGTACGCTGGATCAGGTGCGCAGATATGTAGGAAACGGGGTGCGCATGCTGATGGTGCGTGCCGTGCCGGATGGGGAGAAAAACCCGAAGTTTGAAGAGACATTTGCGGAATTTAAAAAATATTACGGGGAGCATTGTCTGGATCATACAAAGCCATATCCAGATATCATGCATCTTTTGACTGAATTAAAGGCGCGCGGAGTGAAGACAGCAATTGTATCCAATAAGCTGGACTCGGCAGTAAAAGAATTGGATGAACGTTTTTTCCGGGGTTATATGACTACGGCAATCGGTGAGATGGAAGGTGTGGCAAAAAAACCGGCACCCGATATGGTACAAAAAGCCATGAAAATTTTAAAAACGGACACGAAGAAGGCCATTTATGTAGGAGATTCCGAGGTGGATATTCAGACGGCGGAAAACACGGGACTTCCGTGTGTTTCGGTCATGTGGGGATTCCGCGATGCGGAGTTCCTTCGTAAAAACAGAGCACAGGTACTTATTCAAAGACCACTGGAATTGTTGTACTTAATTTAAAAGTTATGGTATCATATAACCAACATACAAGGACAGGAGAAAAAAGATGGAAGAAAGAATTTCAGGACATACAGGGTTACTTGCACTGATCGGTTCGCCGGTAGGACATTCCGGTTCCCCGGCAATGTACAATTACAGCTTTGCAAAGCTGGGGCTGGATTATGCATATGTTGCATTTGATGTAAAAGAAGATCAGGTAAAAGAAGCACTTGACGCGGTGAAACTGTTTCATATGCGTGGAATCAATGTGACGATGCCGGTGATGCTGTGGCAGATGGCGTGGATGATGCAATTGACGCGGTAGATCCGGATGCAGACACAAACAATGGCGGTAAGACCAATACCGGACGTTAGACAGGATTACCAATGAAAAAAGAAACTTACGTTAAAATGACCCAGCCGTTTCGGGATGACCCGAAACGTGCGCGGGCGTTACATAGAGCAAATAAAATATTGACGGTTGTGATTTTTGTGGCATATCCATGCCTGCTTCTGTGGCTGCTGTGGCAGAAGGATATGCGGCTATATAAAGCCATCTGTGTGCCGCTGGACGGATTTATTATTGTGACGGTTGTGCGGGCCTGGATCAACCGGAAACGGCCGTATGAAATATTTGAACTGCCATCTGTGATTCCAAAAGATACGAAAGGACATTCCTGGCCGAGCCGGCATGTGTTTTCCGCGGCAGTGATTGCGTTTACGTTCTGGTTTGTGTGTCCGGCTGTGGGAATTGTATTTTTGCTTATGACAGTTGCTATTGCATGGATCCGGGTAGTTTCTGGAGTGCACTTTATCAGTGATGTAGTGGCGGGATTTCTTTTTGCTGCGTTTTTTTCTTTGTTTTTTTAGTGTGGTTTTCACCGGCTATGCCGGAAAAATTACTGGCTTTCTTTCCGGAACTGGCGCGGTGTCATGCTGTATTTTTGTTTGAACACCCGGTTAAAATAGGAAAGATTTTCAAAACCGGATTCCGCCGCAATATCCAGAATGGAGGAGTCGGAAGTTGTCAGCAGACGCGAGGCGATTGTCAGGCGGTAGTCCCGCAGATAGTCCACGAAAGACGTTCCCATAGTTTCTTTGAAATACCGCATAAAATGAGATTCGGAAAAATCAACGGTTGCCGCGATGTCGGCAATCGTTATTTTTTGCATGTAATTATTTTCAATGTATTTTAAAACAATTTTCATTTTATCAAGCGTTTTGCGGTTACTGCCTGTCGTTAAGTTCCGGCAGCGGTTGTCTAAAATAAAGAAAAACTGGTACAACTGACTTTTGATGTACAGTTCATAGCCCTGTGGTTTGGTCTTGCTGATTTCGTCACAGGCATCAATTGGCATGATGACATCTGTGTAATAAGGATAGACAGGGGTGAAGATGGTTGGAACCGTGACTTTTCCGCTTATAAGAGGAAGAAGAAAATCGGTGGCAGTCACATCGTTCTGCCGTGGAATCAGCATACTCGGATTAAAGATGATATTTTCATATTCCATGAAGGCATCTTCCAGCTGGTCAATG
>ERZ773242.3087-NODE-3087-length-12479-cov-3.543786_pt1 | contig 12479 bp, 9 predicted proteins | sample MGYA00511077_ERZ773242 | MGnify/ENA primary metagenome ERZ773242 (study PRJEB29015, sample SAMEA2737754) | human gut metagenome | biome: human gut; feature: human-associated habitat; material: faeces | place: China | collected 2012 ... | reverse complement strand
CGCGGGAAGCTAAAATTCCGAAAGAAGAGCTGGATGCTATACAAGGAACTGGTTATGAAGGGCGATTGAGTAAGAAAGATATAAAAGACTATATTGAAAAGAAGAAAAGAGGAGATATGGCTGAACAGAAGCCAGCCTCTGCCGTTGCTGCTCCGGCTGCAAGCAAACCATCGGTGGCTGTTGCTCCCGAACCGATAACTCCGAAAACGTCTCCGGCTGCATCTGTCCCTGCTGCACAGTCGGCTGCTACTTCATCCAAATCGTCTGCTCCTGTTGCCATGCCTGGAGTTGAAGTGAAAGAGATGGATCGTGTCCGCCGGATTATTGCCGATCACATGGTTATGTCTAAGAAAGTATCTCCTCATGTAACCAATGTGGTAGAAGTAGACGTCACCAAACTGGTGCGTTGGCGTGAAAAGAACAAAGATGCTTTCTTCCGTCGCGAAGGAGTGAAGTTGACTTATATGCCTGTGATAACCGAGGCCGTAGCGAAAGCATTGGCAGCCTATCCTCAAGTGAATGTGTCAGTAGACGGATATAATATCCTCTTTAAGAAACATATCAATGTAGGTATTGCCGTCTCTCTGAATGATGGAAATCTGATTGTGCCTGTGGTGCATGACGCCGATCGTTTGAATCTGAATGGTCTGGCAGTTGCCATTGACTCTTTAGCCCTGAAAGCAAGGGATAATAAATTAATGCCGGAAGATATTGATGGCGGTACATTTACCATTACCAATTTCGGAACGTTCAAGAGCCTGTTCGGTACACCGATTATTAATCAGCCGCAGGTTGCTATTTTGGGAGTAGGGTATATTGAGAAGAAACCTGCTGTGATAGAAACACCGGAAGGTGATACGATTGCCATCCGCCATAAAATGTATCTGTCTTTGTCTTACGACCATCGGGTAGTAGACGGAATGTTGGGAGGTAACTTCCTCCACTTTATAGCCGACTACCTCGAAAACTGGCAAGGCTGATAACTGATTGTTTCACTCATTAAGAACTTCATTCACTATGAAAAAGAAATATGATATAAAAACAACAGATGTAGAAACCCTGAAAAAGTGGTATCATCTGATGACATTGGGGCGTGCTTTGGATGAAAAAGCACCGTCATACCTGCTGCAATCTTTGGGTTGGTCTTATCATGCTCCTTACGCGGGGCATGATGGTATTCAGCTTGCCATCGGTCAGGTATTCACTTTGGGCGAAGACTTTCTGTTTCCTTACTACCGCGATATGCTGACTGTACTTTCTGCCGGAATGACTCCGGAAGAAATCATCCTGAATGGTATCTCGAAAGCGACAGACCCGGGTAGCGGCGGACGTCACATGTCGAACCATTTCGCCAAACCGGAATGGCACATCGAAAACATTTCTTCTGCAACGGGTACACACGACCTTCATGCGGCAGGTGTGGCACGGGCAATGGTATATTATGGACATAAAGGAGTCGCCATCACTTCTCACGGAGAATCTGCCACTTCCGAAGGATTTGTATATGAGGCTATCAATGGCGCCAGCCTTGAACGTCTTCCTGTCATTTTTGTGATACAGGACAACGGATATGGTATCTCTGTCCCTAAATCGGAACAGACAGCCAACCGCAAAGTTGCGGAAAACTTCTCCGGTTTCAAGAACCTGAAGATCATCTATTGCAATGGAAAAGATGTGTTCGACTCGATGAATGCCATGACCGAAGCTCACGAATATGCAAGGGAAACCCGTAACCCGGTGATTGTGCAGGCCAACTGTGTTCGTATCGGTTCCCATTCCAACTCGGATAAACATACCCTGTACCGGGATGAGAACGAACTGGAATACGTAAAAGATGCCGATCCGCTGATGAAATTCCGCCGGATGCTGTTGCGTTATAAACGCTTGACGGAGGAAGAGTTGCAACAGATCGAAGCTAACGCAAAGAAAGAACTGTCGGCTGCCAACCGAAAAGCGTTGGCTGATCACGATACTGATCCTAAGAGTATCTACGATTTTGTGATGCCCGAACCTTATCAACCGCAAAAGTACAAAGCAGGTACTCATGAAGCAGAGGGGGAAAAGACCTTCCTGGTAAATGCCATTAACGAAACATTGAAAGCCGAGTTCCGCTACAATCCCGATACGTTTATCTGGGGACAGGACGTAGCAAACAGAGAGAAAGGCGGTGTGTTTAATGTCACCAAAGGGATGCAGCAGGAATTCGGCGAAGCCCGTGTGTTCAGTGCGCCGATTGCCGAAGATTATATTGTAGGCACTGCCAATGGAATGAGCCGCTTTGATCCTAAAATCCATGTCGTGATAGAGGGAGCGGAGTTTGCTGATTACTTCTGGCCTGCCGTAGAACAATATGTAGAATGTACGCATGAGTATTGGCGCAGCAATGGTAAGTTTGCCCCGAATATAACGCTGCGGTTGGCTTCCGGAGGTTATATCGGTGGAGGGCTGTATCACTCTCAAAATATAGAAGGAGCTTTGACTACATTGCCGGGAGCACGAATTGTCTGCCCTTCTTTTGCCGATGATGCAGCCGGATTGTTACGTACTAGTATGCGCTCTAAGGGATTTACTTTGTTTCTTGAACCGAAAGCATTGTATAATTCGGTAGAAGCCGCCACTGTGGTGCCGGAAGACTTTGAAGTACCTTTCGGAAAAGCACGTATCCGCCGTGAGGGTACGGATTTGAGTATTATCACATACGGAAATACGACCCATTTCTGTCTGCATGCTGCCGAACGATTGGAGAAAGAGGGTGGTTGGAAAGTAGAAGTGATCGATATTCGTTCTCTGATTCCGCTGGATAAAGAGGCAATATTTGAATCGGTTAAGAAGACCAGCAAAGCATTGGTTGTACATGAAGATAAAGTATTCTCCGGTTTCGGTGCGGAGCTTGCAGCAATGATTGGTGAGGAAATGTTCCGTTATCTCGACGGACCGGTGCAGCGTGTCGGTTCTACGTTTACTCCCGTCGGTTTCAATCCGATACTGGAAAAAGAAATTTTGCCGGACGAAGCTAAGATATACGAAGCTGCACGGAAATTATTGGAATATTAAAAGATAGGAATTATGAAAAAGATAGGTTTGTTTTATGCTACCAAAGCCGAAAGAACGAGTTGGGTGGCAGAGAAAATACAGAAAGAGTTTGGTGAAGACAAGATAGAAGTAGTGCCTATCGAGCAGGCCTGGCAGAATGATTTTGCTGCTTATGACTGCTTCATTGTGGGTGCTTCCACCTGGTTTGACGGGGAACTTCCTACTTATTGGGACGAACTGTTGCCGGAACTCCGAACAATGAAATTGAAAGGTAAGAAGGTTGCTATCTTCGGTTTGGGAGATCAGATACGCTATCCGGAAAATTTTGCAGATGGAATCGGTCTGCTGGCAGAAGTCTTTGAAGGGGATGAGGCTACCTTGGTCGGTTTTACTTCTTCCGAGGGTTACACTTTCGAACGTTCCAAGGCTTTACGTGGCGAGCAGTGGTGCGGGTTGGTTGTCGATTTGGATAATCAGTCCGAACAGGCGGAAAAGAAAATCAAAGCATGGTGCCAACAGGTCAAAAAAGAGTTCGCGTAACAGCTTTGTTTCTCTTTATAAGATAGTGACGCTATCCGATGCAAATAGTGACGGTATATGCTATGGATAGCGTCACTATCCCAAGCGTATACCGTCACTATTTTTTTTCTGCATTAATCTGGAGCCTTACGCTTGTTTATAGCGCATATCGACTGCGATTTTTGCTTGCTTCCTTATATCTCTTAATGATAAGGGAGCTTTCTCTTTTAAAGATATTTGTTGGCTCTTATCCTTTATAAATAAATTTCACTTCTGCCCAACGATTCTTCTCTTTATAATGGATGAAAGCCAGTCCGTTCTTCTCCGCTTCTTCGCGGATGGCGGCAATGTCGTCTACATAAAATCCACTCATATAGAGTTCGGAATTCGTATGCATACAGGCAACATATTGCTTCATATCATTTAGTAATATATTTCGGTTGATGTTGGCGATGATAACGTCGAAAGGTCCTTTTCCTGCAAGCGACGAGGCATCTCCTTCTGATACGGCAATATCGTCTACGTGGTTCAATTCGATGTTTTCGATGGAGTTTCGTACGCACCATTCATCAATGTCGATGGCCGTACAGGGACGTGCGCCCCGCATACGTGCGAGGATGGCGAGAATCGAAGTTCCGCAGCCCATATCGAGCAGGGATTTATCTTTCAGTTCGCTATCCAACAATTCTTCAATGATGAGGCTGGTAGTCTCGTGGTGTCCTGTTCCGAAGGCCATTTGAGGATTGATGACGATGTCATATTCCGCTTTGGGGACATCTTGGTGGAAAGTGCTGTGGATCACACATCGGTTTCCGATAATGATGGGTTGGAAGAAATTCTTTTCCCATTCTTCGTTCCAGTCCTTGTCTTCCGCTTCGGTATATGTATAAGTAATATCCGTATCGGGTAGGGGGAACTCGGTGATGGCAATCTTGATGGCGTTTTCATCACACAATGTCTGTTGGATATATGCGGTCAGTCCGCCTTCACACTCAACAAAACTTTCAAATCCGACTTCACCCAGTATGGCAGCCAGTACGTCATTGACGGTTTCGGTACAAGGCTGGGTGCGGAATGTGAACTCAAAATACTTCATAGTTGTTTTTAATGCTGGTGAATAATGTGCAAAGATAATCACAATTTTAGGGAAATCCCTACTATCCTTTGGGGAAAATCTCCCCAAGGCGATAAATCTCTTCCTTATCTTTGTAACGTGAATAAGTTTAAGTAATTACATAAACCCAGATGATATGAAAAAGATTGTTTACTTCTTGCTAGTTGCCTTGTGTCTCCCGATAGGCTTGATGGCACAAAGCGTTGATGACGACCTTTACTTCGTACCTTCCAAAGACAAACAGGAGAAGAAAGAAACTCCGGTTAAGAAGGAACCGAAGAAACAGGTGACAAACATCTATACTTCACCGGGAACTACAGTTGTGGTTCAGGACCGTAGGGGGAGAACACGGGATGTGGATGAATATAACCGCCGTTACGATGCACGTGATAATGAATTCGTAATGGATAATGATACCTTATATATAAAGGAAAAATCTACTCCGGACTTGGACGGGGAATGGGTGACCGGCGAATTCAATGGTACGCAGGACGACTATGAATATGCCGAACGCATCATCCGTTTCCGTAATCCGCGTTTCGCTATCAGTATCAGCAGTCCGTTATATTGGGATGTAGTCTACGGACCGAATTCTTGGGACTGGAATATATATACCGATGGTATGTATGCTTACGCATTCCCGACATTCAGTAATCCACTTTGGTGGGATTGGCGTTATGGTTCATACGGCTGGGGCTGGAACTATGGTTGGGGCTGGAGTCGTCCTTATTATGCTTGGGGATATTATCCGGGCTATTGGGGCGGCTGGCATGGCGGCTACTGGGGTGGCTGGTATGGTGGTGGATATTGGGGACATCATCATCATTGGCACGGCGGTCCTAGCTGGGGCTGGGGCGGTGGAGGCCGTTGGACTGGTCCGACTTATACAAACCGTCGTTCGTATGGACAAAGCAGTTACAGAAATTCTTCTACTGTACGTCGATATGGTTCAAGCGCCACTCGTTCTGGTGGTTCTGCTATTCGGTCAACTGCTAGCTCGTCTCGTACCTCCGGATCAGCTTATGGCAGGGGAACAAGCACAACAAGACGCGTGGTAGGTACGCGTTCTTCGGATGAGCGTTATGGCTCAAGTACTCGTACGGGAAATTCATCACGTCGTGGCAGTATTTATTCTCGGCCAAGTAGTACTCGGACTAGTGGAACAGGAACCGGTTCTTCTTATTCCCGTTCTTCTGGAGTGAGAAGTGGCAGTAGTGGAACGAGAACATCTACTTACAATCGCGGTAGTTCTTCCACTCCACGCAGCAACTATTCTAACGGTAATAGTAGCCGTCGTTCATCATCTTATGGAACTTCTCGTTCATCATCTTCCCGCAGTTATTCACCTGCCTCTTCAGGTGGTAGTTCGCGCGGCAGCTATTCTTCCGGTGGGGGAATCGGCAGATCTTCTGGCGGAGGAGGTTCTTCTCGTAGCGGTGGTAGAAGATAAAACGAAGGGTATTAATTAAATGGAATGAAAGGTATGAAAAAAATAGTTATGGTAGCTGTATTGGGACTATTTGTTTCTGCAGCTTCGGGATTAGCACAGACTGTTTATGATGGTGCTAAACTGACAGGAAAAGATTTAAATGGAACTGCCCGGTTTGTCGGAATGGGAGGTGCTATGGGGGCACTTGGTGGAGATATTTCTACCATAGGGACCAATCCGGCCGGTATTGGGCTCTATCGTAGCAGTGATATAATGACTTCTTTCGGTTTCTCATCTTATGGAAGTGAAAGCAAGTATTTAGGCAGTAAGTGGAATTCGGATAAAAACAGGGCTTCATTTGATAATATCGGATTTGTATTTTCATCAAAGATCGGAAACACTACTCCCTTACGCTATGTGAATTTTGGATTTAACTATCATAAAGCAAAGTCTTTCTATAAGAATATGGAAATGAACGGTGATCTTGGTAATTATTCACAGGCCTTCTTGATGGCTTCTCTGTCTGACGGAATATCAAATTGGGGAAATCCGTTTGATACTAATGATATAGGTTGGCTTTCTGCGGTGGGATATGAGGGATATGTAATCAGTCCGAGCCTTACAACTACGCAGAATGAATTTCCGTATAAAGATAAGGAAGGTAATCAGGTAGTAGATAATGAGGGAAAGCCTCTGTTTTATGATTATGATTATTATAATACAATCGTTCCGGATGGAGTAAGTCCATACGCACGCTTTCATTCGGAAGAACGTGGTGGCATAGATCAATATGATTTTAATATCGCTTTTAATTTCAGTGACCGTTTTTATCTGGGGCTAACAATTGGGGCTTATTCCATTGATTATAATAAGTACACCTCGTATGATGAAGATTATGGTAATGAAACAGGATATAAACTGCAAGGTTGGAATAAAATTACCGGATCAGGTTTTGATTTTAAATTCGGAGCGATTCTTCGTCCTTTCGAGTATTCACCTTTCCGTATAGGTTTGGCTATTCATACACCTGTTTTTTATAGTCTGGATTATAAGACAAGTGTTTTTATGCAATCAGATATTTGGGATCCGGTAGCCAATGAGATTACCTATCGTGATATAGATTCTCGTGATTATTTGCCTGGTAAAGATGATATGGTTCAGCGCTTTCGTTTTCAGACTCCGTGGACTTATAATGTAAGTTTGGGATATACGGTAGGTAATAGTTTAGCTTTAGGAGCGGAATATGAGTATCAAGACTACTCTTCAATAAAATTTAGAGATCCTGATGGATATGCTTCCGCTTTCGAATGGGAGAATAGTACGACACCTATGTTGAAAGGCGTGCATACAGCTCGACTAGGTTTGGAATATAAAGTGGTACCTCAGTTTGCTTTTCGTGCAGGTTATAACTACAGTTCGGCGGCATTTAAGAAAGACGCTTATAAGGACTTGGCAATAAATTCTATTCAAACGGATACGGATTTCGCTAATAGTAAATCGCTGAGTAACTATACGTTAGGTATTGGGTATCGGGGTTCTACATTTTATGCTGACCTGGCATATAAATTCTCTACTTATAAGGAAGATTTTTATCCATTCATTAATGTAACTGTGGATGATGAAGGTGTTTTAATAGCTTCACCGGACGCTACGAAAGTAACCAACACCCGTAGCCAAGTCCTTTTTACAGTCGGTATGCGTTTCTAAACCAGATCAGTTTTCAATTTCAATAATAACTTTTGTGTGTAAAGAATCCCTGGAATGCTGAGTGTCTACAGCACTTCCGGGGATTTCTATTAGTCGTCCGGTATGAACGGTTGTCCGTCTAATACTCTATTTTATCCTCCTTGTTCATCCATGCTTTGAAAGCGGAAATAGCTTCCTCGTGCAATAAAATCTCAGAAGGAAGTTTTCTCTCTTCCGGTTTCAGTTCCAGTTCATCATAGATGAAGGAATCATCGAAGCCAATATTTTTTGCGTCAGTTTTATTGTTGCCATAGTACATTTTGTCCAACCGTGCCCAGTAAATGGCACCTAAACACATGGGGCAAGGTTCGCAAGAAGTATATATCTCATAGCCGCTAAGATTGAATGTACCAAGCTTTGCAGCGGCAGCGCGTATGGCGCTTACTTCGGCATGAGCGGTAGGATCGCAGGAAGCGGTGACACGATTTACTCCGGTGGCAACTATCTCTCCCTCTTTAGTGGCAATCACAGCACCGAAAGGACCTCCACCGTTCTCGACATTCTCCTTTGAAAGCTCGATGGCTTTCCGCATCAATTCTTCTTTAGTCATGGTATAAAATAGATTGTTAGTTTAATATGAGGATTATATCTTTCCAAGAATCTTATCCATTACCCAGTTGGTCAGTGTCGCACTTTCACCGTCGCAAGAACAGATAGATTTGCCCAATAAATGGTCTACTACCGCTTGGATAAGAGGTTGCTGTACATGTTCCGGGTTGCCGATACAGATTTCTTCCCTTCCTTTTTCTGTGTGCAGGCCGATAGGTTCGTAAGTGAAGACAGAAAAACAAATCATTCCTTTGTCCCCAATAATCTCTATACGGTCTTCGCGAGCTGAATCATGAGCTACAAAGCACCAGGAACCACTGCCTACCAATCCGTTATCGAACTGGAAACAAGCGCTCAACGTATCTTCGGCAGGATAAAGCCCGCCGCGATTGCTCTTGTAGCCGTTTGCTTCGAGGATACATCCGAACATATCCTGTAATAAATCAATCTGATGCGGAGCAAGGTCGTAGAAATAACCACCGCCTGCAATGTCAGCCTGTACACGCCAGGGAAGATTTTCACGGTTATAATCCAAGTCACGTGGCGGTTGGGCAAAACGGATCTGTACATTGATTACGTTACCGATAGTTCCGTTTTCTACCAATTCTTTTACTTTCTGGAAGTAGGGAAGATAACGGCGGTAGTATGCAACGAAACAGGGAACTCCCGTTTCTTTGGATATGCGGTTAATGCGCGTACATTCTTCGTATGTGACGGCCATCGGTTTCTCAATATAGGCAGGCTTACCTGCTTTCATCGACATGATGGCGTATGTAGCATGGGATGAGGGAGGAGTAGCGATATAGATAGCATTCACTTCCGGATCATCTATAAGTTCTTGTGCATCGTCATACCATCTCTTGATACCTCTCTCTTTGGCGTATGCTTTTGCTTTCGCACCGTCACGGCTCATCACGGCTACTACTTCCGAATGTTCTACTTTTTGGAAAGCAGGGCCGCTTTTAGTTTTCGTCACTTCTCCGCAACCGATGAATCCCCACTTGATTATCTTTTCACTCATAATACAATTACCTATTTGCTTATTCTAATAAACTCCAAAGATAAAGCAATTTTTTGTCAAGAGCAACTTTATTGATTATTAACTTAGTGGAGGAATTTGGAAAATAAAGCCTCTATTTTGCTAAAATGGAGATGTTGTTTGTATGGAATAGATTTTCCGTTTCGGGTGGATAGGACCTTTGCTCTTGTGAAAGCATATCCTATTTGCAGTATAAAGGCAGGTGAGTAGAGATAAGCCCGGGGATGAAGGACAATATGCCAATGGGGAAAAAAGTATAGGATTGTTTTCGTTTAGTAAGTAGATTGATAAGGTTATTTTTTATCATAGTATTTCTTGTAAATCTTTTGATATTCTTCTTCCTTCTGGAATCTATCCAGCCATGCATTCAAACTGTCGAGTAAGACAGGTGATTGTTTGCTGACTGCCCATGAGTAGAATTGTGTGAAACTGATTGCCGTATTGATATCTATTTGCGGCAAAGAATCAGCGGCAGCCTGTGCGATACTTTCATCACATACGGCATAGTCGATGTCTCCATGTGCCACAAGCGAAATCAATTGTTCCGGGCCGTATTTTTCTATTTCCTTTATATAAATGGTATCTCCAATCTCATTTCCCAAGTTCTGAATACGCAAGATTGACGAGGAACCCTTTATAACATGGAGTGTTTTTTGCGCTAAATCCAATTGACTGCGTATGTAAAGGGAATCGTTTTCTACGGTTGCTTTCCGTTGTACCAGCACTTGTTTGTTAAGCACGATGGGAGAGGTGAGCAGTAAGGAATCCTTCAATTTGCTGGTTGCTAATATACCGTATGCTATTACGTCATAACGGTCCTCGCTCAATCCTCTCAGACGATCCTCAAAACTCATATAAGGGCTGATGTCAACTCTTAGTCCTTTATCTCGGCCGAATGCCTGTATCAGTTCATAATTAAACCCTGCAACCGTATCCCCGTCTACATAAAAACTGATGGAATTATACTCTGTCGCTACACGTAATACACCTTCTCTGATAATATCTGCATAGTCGTGTGGGGGAAGCGGTTGTTTTTGCTGATTGTCGCATCGACGGAAACAGAAGAGTAGTGCCAGTACGATAATTACAGGTATCAGATATCTGAGCAATCTTATTTTGGGGCGTGTCACCATAAGCTGCAGAAGTTTTATCAATCATAGAAGTTCCATGAAAGGCCGAATTTCAGCACACGTGGGTTGATAGGGTAATGAGGAGACAGGAAATAATTCGGTCTGCTCATTCCTTGATTCACGTGATACATCATTACATAGAAACGTGTACGCTTTAAATGTAAGTTCGCGTAAACATTTACAATAGGATAGCCGCCTATCTCTACCTGGTCGTCTGTCGGTTGCAGATGGAAGTTCTGAATGGCGGGCATATATGCAGGGGCATTGTATTTGGTAAAGTATCTCAAATCGGCACCTAATTGTACGCTGAGCACTTTTTTTGCCAGTTTGAACTGCATATAAAAGTTATGATATAGCGAGAGGTCCGGCAAGGGAAGCACGGTCTGGTCGCTGGACTTCTGCCAGGTCACCTCATTGTCCAAGTGGAAGATACCCAATTTGAAGTCCTGATTAAGACTTGCTGACAACACTTGCAGACTTCCGCTTTTTTGTTCGGGCAATGCTTGTTGATTGAAATAAGTATAGTTCTTTATATTCTCGACTCCTGCTTTCAATTTTGTCCTCCAGCGGGCAATGCTCAACTCTCCTTCAATGCGGGTGCGAAACTCCTTGTCCATATCATTGTCCCACCAGAAATGCTTGGAGTGATAGTGGCGCATATAGAACGGAGCCAGTTTATTGCTGACCTCTCCACGGGCTATAAGACTGACCGTATCTTTCCACAGAGGAAAGTTCAGGTCTATATCGCCTTTTACATTAAACTGTCCGATTGCTTTTCCTCCCAGTCCCACTTCACCGATGGCATGATAATGGAGTACATTACCTTCACGTTTGGACAATTCGCCTCCTACGAATATCTCATTCTCATTGTATTTGTCATTACCTATGCCTTCCAGGTTCATCAGTGTATATTTGCTGATTTTATAGGAGGCAAATGCCGTCAGTCCGGCTTTGGCATATTTATTGAACCCTTCCAACAGAGCAATACCTACGGTGTTTTTGATTCCTATATAGGTCGTACTGTCTTTTACTAATGGATTATCAGGTTCTAAATAAGTGTTCTGATAGTAATCTTTCACGTCATCTTCAGAATGGAAACTATGCCGTGCACGTTCCACTTGAACGGTATGTATAAAACTGGTGACCGGAACGAATTCTTGTTTGGCGGGAGTAGTGTCATTTTCGGCCTGTGGTATGTTGCGTCTGAATCCCAGATTGTAACGTTGGGTCAGGAATACGTAAAAGTCATGATTTCGATTGGTTGTGGCATTTAATACCGTTTCCATATTGGTTGATTCATATTCCCTTCCTCCTTGTGACATTTCTTCTGGGGCAGTGATAAATCTGTCATCGGTAATACCTCCGTTCTCGTTTGTTTTCAGATAGTTATTGCTGTATATGGCTTGCATTTGGTAGCGGTCGCCGATATAACTACCGAAAAAAGCTGCATTGAAATGTGATGTGCTTTGATTATTGTAATATCCCCGTCCGTACAGATAGTCTATGTTGAAGCCGAAAGCCAGACGTTTGTTTACATTGACAGAGAAGTATGATTTGAAACGTTCTTCCCCGTTCACCTTGTTACCGGCTTTGTGATATGTCAGGTTGGTATAAGGTACGTTACTGTTCGTAAAGTTGAATTCCGTAGGACGGATAAAGAAACTGGAGAAAGGCTCCATGAAAATAGTTGGCTCAGGGTCACGACGGTCGAAGAAAATACGTGACATACGGGGAGAACCCATATTGGCCAGATAATTGTAATGTCCGGTCAGCCCGTCAGTCAGGTTCGTGTTCTGGAAATGATGATATGCAGTATCCGCCGGAATCATAGTCCGGTCGCCCAACTGGTTTTTGATACGCCACATATATAATTTAGGAGGCAATCCCTGTATCTCAACATTTGCACTGTCCAGCTTGTCC
>ERZ773242.3076-NODE-3076-length-12526-cov-4.335017_pt1 | contig 12526 bp, 9 predicted proteins | sample MGYA00511077_ERZ773242 | MGnify/ENA primary metagenome ERZ773242 (study PRJEB29015, sample SAMEA2737754) | human gut metagenome | biome: human gut; feature: human-associated habitat; material: faeces | place: China | collected 2012 ... | reverse complement strand
TGTTAAATTATCCATTATTTTAAGTTATTGCATAAATTATTCCTACATTCGCACCGTATAAACAATGGACTGACATGAAACAGAAGCTATTAACAGATATTGAGTTGGATGTTCATGAGTTGAAGTATCTCATGGATTCATTTACTAAGGAGCCGACTCCGACTTTGTCTGAACTGTTGAAGCGGAGCATTACACGGATGCAGGGGCGTTTGGACGAACTGCAGCAGGAGGTGGATGCTGTTCAGGTAATTTCTCCGTCAGCTGTGGAAGAGACAGCGGAAGAGGAGGATGAAGTTGCCGGGTCTGAAGAGGATTCCCCCGTGATTATACAATCTCTCGAATCGGTTGTTGTGAAAGAAGATGAGGAAGGAGAAGCCATTGTTGCGGAAGAGAAACCTGTCGTAATAGCGGCAGCTGCAGAGACAGCAGCAGCAGCAGAAGAAGAAGAAGAAGAAGAAGGGAAAAAAGAGGAATCGGCAATTGTTGAGGAACCTGTCGTTGAAACTGTTGTGAAAGAGGAAGAACCTAAATCGGCTGTGTTGGGAGAAAGTCTCAAACTGTCTGCCGGCTTGCGACATGCTATCAGCTTGAATGATTCTTTCCGTTTTTCTCGTGAACTGTTCGGAGGCAACACTGATTTGATGAATCGGGTTATCGAACAGATATCAGTAATGAGTTCCTACAAGACTGCAGTCGCATTTCTGTCCTCGAAAGTCGAATTGAATGAAGAAAAGGAGGCGGTGAACGACTTTCTGGAGCTACTAAAGAAATATTTTAATCAATCAGTATAAAACAAAAACAAGATGGGAAAGCTATATGTGGTGCCTACGCCGGTAGGGAATCTGGAGGACATGACTTTTCGGGCTATCAAAGTCCTGAAAGAGGTCGATCTGATTTTGGCGGAGGATACACGTACTTCCGGTATCTTGCTGAAACACTTTGAAATAAAGAATGCAATGCAATCTCACCACAAATTTAATGAACATAAAACGGTGGAAAGTGTTGTTAATAGAATAAAGGCAGGTGAAACGGTGGCACTAATTTCGGATGCCGGAACGCCTGGAATTTCCGATCCCGGATTTCTGGTTGTTCGTGAATGTGTGCGCAACGGTATTGAAGTGCAGTGCTTGCCGGGAGCAACCGCTTTTGTTCCGGCACTCGTAGCATCGGGATTGCCGAACGAGAAGTTCTGCTTCGAGGGATTTCTCCCCCAGAAGAAAGGACGGCAGACACGACTGAAGACATTGGCGGAAGAACACCGCACGATGGTGTTTTATGAATCACCCCACCGTCTGTTGAAGACGTTAACACAGTTTGCCGAATATTTCGGTGCTGAACGTCAGGCAACCGTGTCGCGTGAAATATCCAAACTCCACGAAGAAACAGTTCGGGGCAGTTTGGCTGAATTGATAGAACACTTTACCGCTACCGAACCCCGGGGCGAGATTGTGATAGTATTAGCAGGAATAGATGATTAAATAACTTCATTAAAAAACGTAAAACGTAAACGTATGAAAAAGTTAGCTGTTTTATTTGTATGCGTAGCCTTGTTGGCTTCGTGTGATGGCTTTAAAGGTGGAAGTAAAGACCTGAAAGCTGAAAATGATTCTCTTTTGATGGAACTGAACCAGCGCAATGCTGAACTGGATGATATGATGGGGACTTTCAATGAAGTTCAGGAAGGTTTCCGTAAGATCAATGCTGCCGAAAGCCGTGTTGACTTGCAGCGTGGAACCATCACTGAAAACTCTGCCAGTGCCAAGCAACAGATTGCTTCTGACATCGAATTCATCTCCAAGCAAATGGAAGAAAACAAAGCGCAGATTGCAAAGTTACAGGCACAGTTGAAGAATAGCAATTACAATTCTGCACAGATGAAAAAAGCTGTTGCCGCTTTGACTGCTGAATTGAACGCTAAACAACAACGTATCGAAGAGCTTCAAACAGAACTGGCTTCCAAGAATATCCGTATTCAGGAATTGGATGCTGCTGTTAGCGATCTGTCTGTAGCAAAAGAAACTCTGGCCGCAGAAAACGAAGCGAAAGCTAAAACCGTTGCTGAACAGGAAAAGAGCCTGAATGCTGCCTGGTTCGTATTTGGTACTAAATCTGAGTTGAAAGCTCAAAAGATTCTTCAGAGCGGAGACGTGTTGAAGAGCGCTGATTTCAACAAGGATTATTTCACGCAGATCGATATCCGTACAACCAAAGAAATCAAGTTGTACTCTAAACGTGCTGAATTACTGACTACTCATCCGACCGGTTCTTATGAATTGGTAAAAGATGATAAAGGCCAGTTGACATTGAAGATTACTAATCCTACTGAATTCTGGAGTGTATCCAGATACTTGGTTATCCAGGTAAAATAAGGTAGATATCCCTTTTGAATTGCCAATGTGCTGATTCCTGGATTAAAGAAATTAGCACATTGGCTTTTTTGTTTCTTATTATACGCATAACTACTGATGAAATATAAAAATCTTTTTTTTGATCTTGATGATACCATCTGGGCTTTTTCTCAAAATGCCCGTAACACCTTTGAGGAAGTATATCAGAAATATTCGTTCGACCGCTATTTTGATTCATTTAATCATTATTATACTCTTTATCAACAAAGAAATACCGAACTCTGGGTTGAGTACGGTGAAGGAAAGATAACGAAGGATGAATTGAACAGCCAACGTTTCTTTTATCCTTTACAGGCCGTGGGAGTGAAAGATGAAGCGATCGCTGAACAGTTTTCGAGAGATTTTTTCGCTATTATCCCTACTAAAAGTGTTTTAATGCCTCATGCAAAGGAGGTATTGGAATATCTTGCTCCCAAATATAACCTCTATATCCTTTCCAATGGGTTTCGTGAATTGCAATCACGTAAGATGCGTTCGGCAGGAGTGGACGGGTATTTCAGAAAGGTGATTCTCTCGGAAGATCTCGGAGTGCTGAAGCCTTGGCCGGAGATATTCAATTTTGCTTTGTCTGCTACTCAATCCGAGTTGCGCGAATCCTTAATGATTGGTGATAGTTGGGAAGCGGATATAACCGGAGCGCACGGAGTAGGGATGCATCAGGTTTTCTACAATGTGACAGAACGGACAGCTTTCCCTTTCCTCCCTACTTATCACATCCATTCCTTGAAAGAATTAATGGATTTATTATAGGTTTTCTGGATTAAGTCGTATTTTTGTTGCGTTTTAGTTTTGCATAAAATACGATATAATCATGGATAGTACGCTTCTGCCTTTCGCCTTACTTTGTTTCACTTCATTCTTCACGTTGACCAACCCGTTGGGAACGATGCCTGTCTTTCTTACCATGACTCATGGTATGACGGATAAAGAACGTCAGTCTATCGTACGTCGTGCTACTATTGTGTCGTTTATTACATTGATGGTATTTGTCTTTGCCGGGCAGTTTCTTTTCAAGTTCTTCGGTATCTCTACCAATGGTTTCCGTATTGCCGGCGGGGTGATTATCTTCAAGATAGGCTTTGATATGCTTCAAGCCCGCTATACACCGATGAAGTTGAAGGACGAAGAAATCAAAACGTATGCGGATGATATCTCTATTACTCCTCTCGGTATTCCTATGTTATGCGGTCCCGGAGCGATTGCCAATGCAATCGTTTTGATGCAGGATGCGCATTCTTATGAAATGAAGGGGATATTGATCGGTACTATCGCCCTGATTTATCTGCTGACTTTCTTTATTCTTCGTGCTTCCACGAAATTGGTAAAAGTCTTGGGTGAAACGGGTAATAATGTGATGATGCGTCTTATGGGACTGATTTTGATGGTGATTGCAGTGGAATGTTTCGTTAGCGGATTGAAGCCGATTCTGGTGGATATTGTGAGAGAAGGAATGATTCCTTGATGAATAAGAATATGAGGGACGGAGAGTCCCTATAATGAAACTTGCCCCTGTTACAAAAAGATTTGTAGCAGGGGCAAGTGCTTTAAGATATGGTTTTTAGACATTTAGCATGTCTTTATGTGACCTTTCTGTGGCTATTTTCCTTTGGGATATACATAATGTGTATTTGCCCATTTGTTCCATTCGTCTACCAGTTGTTTTAGAATCTTGGGATTTTCTCTGGATAAATCAACACGTTCTGTACGGTCTTTCTCCAAGTTGAAAAGTTCCCATACTTTAGAGTTCTGGTCTTTAACGGCTTTCCAGTTTTTCCACCATACTACACAGTTGTCAAAGTGTTCACCAAAAATATATTCGTGCAATTCGGTGTCTGTATTGGTTAGTATCGGTAGCATGCTTGCGCCTTCCAAAGGAATGATCTCATTTCCTCCGTGATAAGTCTTCGGATAGGTCGTTTCCGCTGCATCGATGAAGGTTGCCATAATGTCGGGCAGGAAAGCTCTGTTGTGTCTTATCTCGCCATTGTATTTTGCATACTTGTCGGGCCAGGAAATAATCAATGGAGTGGAGGTCCCGCCTTCATACGCTCTTACTTTATACTTACGGTATGGAGTATTGCTAACCTGTGCCCATGGCAGACCATAAGACGGGTTGACCCATTCATCCGGATTATTAATCATATCGATGGTTCCGAAACCTTTCTCACGATGAGGCTCGGCACATGCACCATTATCCGACAAGAAAATAAGTAAGGTGTTATTCAGTTCCCCTTTTTCTTCCAGATACTTTATTAACCGTCCCACATTATAATCCATACAATGAACTTGTGCCGCATATACTGACATTCTTCTATCCAGTTCTATTTGTTCATCTTCGGTCAGTTCGGACCATTGGCGACCCTCCCATTGAGCAAGATCCCAATTTTTGTCCACCAATCCCATTTTAATCATACGTTTCAAACGGGCTTCACGTACTTTCTGCCAACCTTTCCGGTACTTGCCTACAAACTTGTCTATATCCTCCTGTTTAGCATGTAACGGCCAATGGGGAGCGTTGTATGCCAGGTAAAGGAAGAACGGATTGTCATCTTTGGGGCGTTCGTCGACAAATTTAATCGCATAATCAGTAAATGCGTCAGTAGTGTAATAAGGTTGTTCCGGTGGAGGCAACTGTTGATTGTCTAAAGTCAGATTGCGATCTCCATGAGGTTGCAGATAACTGCAAGCTCCTGACAAGATACCATAAAAATGATCAAAGCCACGTTGCAACGGCCATTTTTCCTGTCCGTGCATGCCTACATGCCATTTCCCCGACATATAGGTGTGATAACCGGCTTCTTTCAGCACTTCTGCTATGGTGACCGAATTACGGTTCAAGTATCCCATGTATCCGTGCACTCCATGATCTTCGGCAGAATGAGGATCTTCGGACATCATTCCGATACCTGCCTGTTGGGGATAAAGTCCGGTCAGTAGACTGGCACGGGAAGGGCAGGAGCGTCCTGTGTTGCAGAAATGGGTAAAGCGTACTCCTTTTTTTGCCAGATTATCTAGATTGGGCGTAGGAATTTCTCCTCCGTAGCACCCTAGATCGGAATATCCCATATCGTCCACCATGATTAAAACAATGTTGGGCTTTGGGTCATTCTGGGCTGCTGCATGTAGGGACAGTAAGGATGCAGTTCCCATTAATAACATGTTTTTGTTTGTCATATAATTTTGTTTTATTTTTTTTGTCAGTATATTTATTTAATAAATATACTGACAAATTATTTCTTAGATGAATTATTTCAGTCTGAAAATTTCTGAATAGACGGCTTGGTCCGCTCCGTTCGCTTTTACACCGATGCGGGCGAATAGGGCTTTGGCTGACTGTACATTCTGGTTACTCGTAATATCCAGCGAAATATTTGTTACTCCGGGATTTATATTGGATAAATTTTGCCGGGCTATATTCGTGTTCTCGTCAACAAAAGTTGTTTTGCTGACGAGTAGCATTGCCTGGCTTATCTTGGCATCCTGTACTATTTGCTGTATATTGCACGTGCCGGATACGATGTTGTTATCTAATGTGATATTTTCGTCTGATATTGTAAAATAAGGGGTGACTTTTACTTCACATTGTGTTTTTCCTTTTACTTCCACATATATGGTATCGCGGTTATTCACCCAGGGACCGTTTTTGTCTTTAGTTACCAGTTTGTACGGACCATCGAAAAGTACTGCAGAGAAAGTTCCGTCCTGTGTGGCATACACGGTGATAGGATCATGGTTGGCATAACCATCCTGATACAATTGTAGTTGAATACCTCCGTTTGTACCTTTCAAACCGAGTTGTTTTCCCTCATACGTGATTTTCCCTTCCAGAAATGATTCGGGTTCGTCGTAATTGTCTAAACCGCAACTTACGGCAAGCAGGGAAAGTGAAAGCAAAGAAAATATAGTTCCTATTTTTTTCATTGTTTTACAGTTTTATGTTTTACTGATACGGATTTTTCACTAATAACGGGTTCTTGTTGAGCCAGCTGTTATCGAAGAAGTTATAATAGTTCTTCATCTGGAAATAGCGGGGGTAAGGAACCATGTAGGCTTTCTTTTTGTCGAATACCCACATCTTGTCATTGGCGCTGCCCGGATCATTAACCTGATAAGGGAATAGTTCGTAGAGCTGCGCATCCGGATTTTCCGAATTACCATCCCAGATTTCGTGAGCCAGGCGCCAACGTTTCAGATCCCAGTAACGATGATCTTCCAATGCAAATTCCACCCGATATTCGCGGACAATATCTTCAAATGTGATTGATTCCAGTTCGCTGATGCCGGCGCGTGCACGAACAGGATTGATGTAGTTCAACGGATCATCTTCTCCGGTTTTATTGAGCTCATAAGCAGCCTCACAAGCTATCATATATGCTTCTGAAATACGGAAACGAGGATACCACATGGTACTCATCTTCGAATTGGTAGAAGCACCGATGGTTTCGTCCAGGAATTTGCGGAAGAAGAAACCTGTTTTGTTTATACGGATTTCATTTGATTCCATTGGTCCGTTGATAGAAGTTATCAGGCGGTTATTGTCATCGTAAGAATCGGCTTTACCTATGATTTCTTTCCAATTTCCGTTTCCGTCGGGCACTTTCTGACCGGCTTGCAACACTACTTCACTACCTCTGAATTTGGCTCCCGGATAAAGTACGGTTCCCCACAACCGGGCATCTTTATTGGCAAAGGCATCTTCCGGCCGACTGTACATGATGTAATTTCCGGATTCATCCTTAACTTTGATTGTGCCGTCGCGGTTGTCTTTGTATTCAAATGCTTCTACCAGATTTAATACTGCGCCGGAATAACAACGTTCCTGATCTTCTGCTAGAGAAGCGGGAATATTCTTTTGTGTGAATCCATGGGTGGCTCCTGGATATGCATAATCTTTGGCCCAGATCACTTCATGATTATTCTCTTTGACACAGACTGCATTATAAAAATTCTGTCCCAGATCATTACGAACCGTTATGTCCAGGTTATAATAGGCAGAAGCTTGAGTTATCACTTCTTTGGCTGCTTCCAATGCTGTTTCGTAATATGGGGTAGCCATTTCCGCCGGAATACCGACTTCATTTCCTTCTGTGCGTATAGGAGCAACCATCTTGTTATTGTAGTTGGCCAATGATCCTGCATAAACGGCAGCACGTGCCTTTAACATCAGGGCAGCCCAACGTGTGGCACGGGCGGCATTGGTGGTGGGCTTTGTAGGCAGGTAATCTGCGATAGTGGCACATTCATTGATGATATAATCGTAGACTTCTGATTCTTTGGAACGGGGAACAGCCAAACCTGAAACATCCATCCCTGCCTCATATTCGTATACGTTATCATTCACAATAGGTACACCGCCTAAACCTCTGCACATACTAAAATATGCCCAGGCGCGTAAGAAGCGAATTTCGCCTTCATATCGCAATTTCTCTGTAGATTCAAGTACGGTTGTAGCTCTTAATCCCGCCAGGAACTGATTTAAATTACGAATATATTTATATGGATAAACTCGCCATTGATTGTCACTGTATTCCTGCATGTTATCACGGGCACCATCAGTCACGCAACCGTCGTCCACTTTAGTAAAGCTGGCGGGAGTGGCAAAACTTTGTCCCCAATTCTCTGTATCTCCATAAAAACCGGCCAATACGGAGTTTATCATTTTAGCATCGCTGAAGATCTGGTCATTTGTCAATATCTGATCGGGATCACGATCTAAAAAATCAGAACAAGATCCTAATATCAAAGTTAAACCCAATAACAGGTATCCTTTTATATATTTCATTGCTTTTAGAATTTAAGTGTTAAACCCAGATTGATAATTCGCATACTCGGGTAAGCTGTTCCGTTACCGGCTGAAACTTCCGGATCGATAGGTACATTGGTGAGTGTAAACAGGTTCTGTCCGGCAAGATATAACCTTAGACTGTTAATTCTGCATTTTTGCAGCCACTCTTTGGGGAAGGTGTAACCAAATTCCAGATTACGCAGTTTTAAATAACGGACATTGTACTTCCAGAAAGAGCTATCCCAATAATTACTATGGTTATTGGCATTGTTTCCGATTAATAATGTCGGGTATTTGCCAGGAATCATTTCACTGTTTGCATCAAAGATATCAGATAGTCTCCATGTATCTTCCATGTAGTAAGCCGGGTTGTTTCCATTATTGTTAAATGGAATCTTTTGGATTAATGACGGATTCCAGGTAGACATTCCCGCACCGGAGAAATCCAATGCTAAATCGAAGCCTTTCCATGCGAATGCAAGGTTAAAACCGAAGTTCAGAACGGGTGTGGAGTCTTCTTTGTATCCGATGGGGCGTTTGTCCATATCGTTGATTATGCCATCCCCATTTTGGTCGACGTACTTGATATCACCCGGGCGTAATGTCGTATTTCCTTTCTGGTCATTGTCAATCGGCCACGACGCAATCTCTTCCCAACTTTGGAACTGGCCATCTGCCTCGTATGCCCAGTTGACATTCCCGAAACGGTGCCATGTAGAATTACGATATTCATCCCATGAATTACTGAACTTAGGATTATACTGCTCCCAGTTGTAGAAACGGGAATAGGTGAAATTGGCACTGATAGAATAGTGAAAGTCATTGACCTTATCACTCCAACGTGCAAGCAAATTATATCCGGTATGAACATTGGAATTGAGATTTTCCTTGGGACGCTCAAAGCCCACTTCTTCCGGAAGTAATACGTCGTCACGGGAAGCCGGAATACCGGTTTTGATACGTCTGAAGAAATCTACGCTTCCTGATAAACGGTTATTCAGGAAAGCAACGTCGAGACCAATGTCCAGAATTTTAGCCTTTGCCCATGAGAGCGTGGTAACAGGCAGGTTTCGCGGGGTAGTACCAATGATATAGGAACCGTCGATTACTCCTCCTCCCTGTTTGTAATCGTAACCTGTCATGTAGTCGAAAGCACTGTAGCCGTCAACGTTGTCATCTCCTACCAATCCATAAGATCCCCGTATCTTTAAATCGCTGAAAATAGAAGCTATTTTTGATTCCTTCCAGAAGTTTTCTTCTGATATTCTCCAGCCTAATGAGGCGGAAGGGAAGAACCCCCAGCGATGATTGGGCGGGAATTTCCATGAACCGTCATAGCGTGCAGAGAAGTCTATCAGATATTTGTTGGCGTAGTTGTAGTTGAAACGTCCCAGCCAGCCTAAACGTGCTTCCGTATTGTTGCCAGTATCTTCGTATTTGTCAATCGTATCATAATAGATCAGATGCAATGAGTTGGAAGCCGGGATGGCATGGAGCCAAGACTTTGGAGTGTCTCTTTTTATTGCTTCGAAACCAATTACCGCATTGATGGAATGTGCTCCGAATGCTTTTTCATAAGCCAGTTGAATGTTTGAAGTCAACTCTTCCACATAAGCATTCGTCCTTTCCCTCCAGGCACTGGCACGCCCACCTACATCTACATATTCGTCCGTTGCTTCGTCATATCTATAGACACGATAGGTATATTCTTGATTGTTAAGTAATTCGCTTGCAAAATAATATCCGAACAAAGCTTTGGCTTTAAGTCCTTTGATAATTTCATACTCTGCGTTCAGGTTTAATTGGGCCATTCGCCAAGTGTCTTCAAAGGTTCCGCTTTTCTCAAAATTCAATAATCCGAAGTTTAAGCCATTGTCAGAGCCTACTGATGCCGGATAGTTAGGATTGTCATTGGCAAACGGACGGACAGTCGGTAGATTGCGGTAGGTAGCTGCTGTCGGGTTTGAATAGTCGTCAGTTCCCGGTACACCCGGATTTTTCAGCTGTTTGATACGTCCGTTCATGTTCATGCCGATTTTGAATTTATCAGTGACCTGTGCTTCGACATTCATTTGTACGTTGTATCGTTTCATACCGCCATAATTGCGAATGGCAGATTCCTGATTCATGTGTCCGACACTGAAATAATAATTGATCTTGTCCGAACCTCCGGAAACATTGGCATTGACATAATATTGCGGAGAAGTCACCCAGATGTAATCATACCAGTTAAATGACACATAGCCTTTTTCTGTACCTTGACGCCATTTCTCCAGATCTTCTTTACTATATAAACGGGACGTTTTTCCCTGAATTGTTTCAGACTGTATGTAATTCTCTACATACGTTACGGCGTCTGCCGGTTCCGGTAAGCGTGATACATGTTGCCAGCCATAATAAGTATTTAACGTCACAGTGCTCTTGGTGTTTTTCTTTCCTTTCTTGGTTGTTACAACAATGACCCCGTTTGCAGCCCGTACACCATAAATGGAAGCAGAGGCATCTTTCAAAATAGAAATGGATTCGATGTCATTAAAATCAATGTTGTTGAACTGACCTTCATCGGACTGCACGCCGTCAATCACAAATAAAGGTGTTCCCATATTACGGATTTGCAGGGTAGTGGCATTTCCCGGGCGACTGTCTGCAGATCTGTAGTTCAATCCGGCTACCTTTCCGACCAGTGCTCCGGAAGTGTTTACCGCTGAAGATCTGCTTATATCATCAGCTCCTACGGAGGCAATAGCTCCTGTCAGGGTAGCCTTCTTTTGAGCAAGGCCAAAGCCAGTCACTACGACTTCATTTAATAATTTAGTGTTTTCTGCCATTATGATTTTGACATTTGTCTTTCCGGAAACTACGGCCAGTTCCTTAGTCTCATATCCGATATAAGATACTTGCAGTTGTGATTGTACCGGAACTTTTTCTAAGGAGAAGTTACCGTCAATATCAGTGATGACCCCATTGGTAGTTCCTTTCACTAACACGTTTGCACCAATTATAGGATTGTCCGCAGTGTCTACTACACGCCCTGTTATGCTCTGTAATTTTGTCTGTTGTGAAGGCAGGTCGTCAGATAATACAATCTGGAAATTAGGCTTAATCAGATAACTGAATGGAGCCTGCGAAGAAAGGTCCTTTAAAACCTTTTCTATACTGCTATTCTGTGCTTCGAGAGAGACTGGCTTATTGAGATTAGCCAACTCTTCATTATAGAAGAAACGATATTCACTTACTTTTTCTATCTGTTTTATCACCTTCTTCAGAGGTTTGTCTTTCATGGTGAGAGTGATCTGCCCCATGACACTTAGACTACTTGATAAAAATATAATAATATATAATATTCGAGAAAAGAGATGCTTGATGTTACTCATTTTATAGGAAATTAATCATTAAACAATAAAAAAGATGTAACTTTACAAGCTGAAAATCGGGTGTATATACCCTCTGACACTGCCTTCCGCCAGTTGTCAGTATCAGAGTGAGTTTCCAAGGTCCGATTTAAGCTTAAAGGAGATAGTCCTGACCTTGTCAGGCTATCTTTTTTATGTTCTACTGGAACTATTTCATACGCATTGAATTTTAAAGGTTAATAATTAGGAATATATTGGGTTACCTATTGCCTAGTATTATGGTATCTCCACGAGTTTCATAAGTGATGGGAGAGGTTAGGCTAATCAGTTCGATTACATTATCAAGGCTATTGTTGCAGATCACTCCCGAGAAGCAATATTGCTTGATACGTTCGGATTTAAATGCTATTTGCACATTATACATTCTGTTAAGCAGTACGGCAATTTCTTCCAGTGTTTCTCCATTAAATACAAGATCGTTATTTCGCCACATTTTGGCATACGATGAATTGTCCGGTTTATGTATTGCCAGTTTGCCCGATCTTCGTTCGAATGTGGCATTTTCGTCAGGAGAAAGAATAACATTATCTCTATCGGAAGAAACACGGACCGAACCGGAGAAAAGTGTTGCGATGATTTGAGAATCTTCCCGGTAGGCTTTTACATTAAAAGTAGTTCCCAAAGCTTCTACATTCATTCCTGCCGTTTCTACAATAAATGGTTTCTCCTTATCCTTAGCTACTTCGAAATATGCTTCGCCTATCAATGACACCACTCGTTGAGTGGCTCCGTAATTCGCATTGTAATGCAGTTGAGTATATGAATTTAGCCAAACGACTGTACCGTCCGGTAAGGTAATATTTGCCCGTTGTCCTTTTCCTGTTTGGACAAGATAGCTCTTATCCGTTACTGTGGGTTCTGTTTGAGAAACTGTATATAAATGACCTCCTATTCCTGCTGTTATGATTAAAAGAATGACT
>ERZ773242.3057-NODE-3057-length-12600-cov-4.559028_pt1 | contig 12600 bp, 9 predicted proteins | sample MGYA00511077_ERZ773242 | MGnify/ENA primary metagenome ERZ773242 (study PRJEB29015, sample SAMEA2737754) | human gut metagenome | biome: human gut; feature: human-associated habitat; material: faeces | place: China | collected 2012 ... | reverse complement strand
GATGAATTTCTGACCCGGAAAAGGCTGTGAATGATCATAATTCAGCGGATACTTTGCTTTCATCTCCTGAATATGTTCGATCCACTCCGGATGCTTTTCTTCCGGAATCATTTCCAGAAGTCTGCGGAGAACTTCTCTTACATCTCCGATCACAGACGCATCTACCACAACATTCTTATTGATTTCTGCCGCGTCGACATCAATCTGAAGGATTTTTGCCTGTTTTGCAAAAGTCTTCGCATTACCTGTTACACGATCACTGAAACGAGCGCCGAGTACGATCAGAAGGTCGCACTGTGTCACGCCAAGGTCGGAAGTCTTTGTTCCATGCATACCAAGCATACCTGTATACCTGGGATCTGTACCTGGAAATGCCCCTTTTCCCATCAGAGAATCTGTTACCGGTGCATCTACCTTCTGTGCAAATTCATAAAGTTCTTTACTTGCCTCAGAAAGAGCAGCTCCACCACCTACGAAAATATATGGTCTCTGCGCTTCTTTGATCATCGCAACAGCCTTCTTGAGATCTGCTTCTTCTGAATGGATTACCTCTCGGTTATATACACCTGGATATTCCTTCTCATACTCTGTAACTTTCGCAGTAACATCCTTCGGAATATCGATCAGAACCGGACCCGGTCTTCCCATCTTCGCAATACGGAATGCCTTACGGATCGTATCTGCAAGCTGGTTTACATCTTTAACGATAAAGCTGTACTTCGTGATCGGCATTGTCACTCCGGCGATATCAATCTCCTGAAAGCTGTCCTTTCCAAGAAGCGGTACTCCTACATTACAGGTGATTGCGACAACCGGAATCGAATCCATATAAGCTGTGGCAATTCCCGTCACAAGGTTAGTTGCTCCCGGACCGCTGGTTGCCAGACATACGCCTACTTTTCCTGTTGCTCTCGCATATCCGTCTGCTGCATGGGCTGCTCCCTGTTCATGGGAGGTCAGGATATGTCTGATCTCATCACGATGCTTGTATAATTCATCATATACATTCAGGATTGCTCCGCCCGGGTATCCAAATACAGTATCCACGCCCTGTTCTTTCAGGCATTCTATTACTATCTCTGCTCCATTTAACTGCATGGTGCTTTCCTCCTGGTACTTTCTTTATTTTGCTTTCGGTACTTCCAAAATTGCACCACGGTTTCCTGAAGTAACCATAGAAGCATATCTTGCAAGATATCCCGTCTTTACTTTTGGCTCTCTCGGCTGCCATTTTGCTTTTCTTGCTGCCAGTTCTTCATCGGATACATCCAGTTCCAACTTCAGTTCCGGAATATTGATCTTGATGATATCCCCTTCTTCGACCAGTGCGATCGGGCCGCCCACGGCTGCCTCCGGTGATACATGGCCAATAGATGCTCCTCTGGAAGCTCCACTGAAACGTCCGTCTGTGATCAGGGCAACTGTTGAGCCCAGTCCATATCCTGCAATGGCTGAAGTTGGATTGAGCATTTCTCTCATTCCCGGTCCACCCTTTGGTCCCTCATAACGGATCACGATGACATCTCCCGGATTGATCCTTCCGGTCTTGATCGCCTCTGTGGCTTCTTCATCACTCTCAAAGATTCTTGCAGGTCCCTCATGAACCAGCATTTCATCGCAGACTGCAGAACGCTTTACAACGCTTCCGTCCGGTGCAAGATTTCCCTTGAGTACTGCAAGTCCGCCTGTCTGAGAATACGGATTGTCGATCGGTCTGATAACTTCAGGATTCTTGTTCACGCATCCTTCAATATTCTCACCCACTGTCTTTCCTGTTACAGTCAGGCAGTCTGTATGGAGCAGACCTTTCTTGTTCAGCTCATTCATAACTGCGTAAACTCCACCTGCCTCGTTCAGGTCTTCCATATAAGTGTGTCCTGCCGGAGCAAGGTGGCACAGATTTGGTGTCTTCTCACTGATTCCATTTGCAAAATCAATCTCAAAATCCATTCCGATCTCATGAGCGATTGCCGGAAGATGAAGCATACTGTTCGTAGAACATCCCAGTGCCATATCTACTGTCAGTGCATTCAGAATTGCATCTTCTGTCATGATATCTCTCGGACGGATATTCTTTCTCACCAGTTCCATCACCTGCATACCTGCATGCTTTGCAAGCTGAATCCTTGCGGAATATACTGCCGGAATCGTACCATTTCCTTTCAGTCCCATACCAAGTGCCTCAGTCAGGCAGTTCATGCTGTTGGCTGTATACATACCTGAACAGGAACCACAGGTAGGACATGCTTTATTTTCAAATTCACAGATATCTGCATCATCCATCTTTCCTGCAGCATAAGAACCTACTGCCTCGAACATACTGGAAAGACTCGTCTTACTTCCCTTTACATGTCCTGCAAGCATTGGTCCGCCACTGACAAAGATTGTCGGGATGTTCACACGGGCTGCTGCCATCAGAAGACCCGGCACGTTCTTGTCACAGTTCGGAATCATAACCAGTCCGTCAAACTGATGTGCCATTGCCAGGGCTTCTGTAGAATCTGCGATCAGATCTCTTGTTACAAGAGAATACTTCATACCAATATGTCCCATGGCGATTCCGTCACAAACTGCGATTGCCGGAACCATGATCGGTACTCCTCCTGCCATTGCCACTCCCATCTTGACTGCCTCTGTGATCTTATCCAGGTTCATATGCCCCGGAACGATCTCATTATAAGAACTTACGACTCCGATCAATGGCTTCTGAAGCTCCTCCTCCGTCAGTCCCAGTGCATTGAAAAGGGAACGGTGCGGTGCCTGCTGAATGCCTTTTTTTACTGTATCACTTCTCATTTTCTTATCCTCTCTTTATATATAGAAATCATCATTTATCATTTAATATAGGAGCAGATCCTGTCACCCATCTCTGCTGTACCGATCTGCTTCCTGCCATCTGACATGATATCGATCGTACGGTAACCATCTTTCAATACTGCTGCCACCGCTGCCTCAATCGCATCAGCCTCTTTGTCAAGATCAAAAGAAAATCTCAGCATCATTGCTGCGGACAGGATCGTTGCGATCGGATTGGCAATACCCTGGCCTGCAATATCCGGTGCAGAACCGCCACTTGGCTCATACAGACCGAACTTCGTATCATTCAGACTTGCACTCGCCAGCATTCCGATCGAACCCGTTACCATGCTCGCTTCATCCGACAGAATATCTCCGAACATATTTTCTGTGAGGATAACGTCAAACTGTGCCGGATCTTTTACAAGCTGCATTGCACAGTTATCAACCAGCATATGCTCTAACTCTACCTCCGGATAATCTGCTGCAACTTCCTCTACGATCTTACGCCATAATCTGGATGAGTCAAGGACATTCGCTTTATCTACGCTGGTCACCTTTTTTCTTCTCTTCATTGCAATATCAAATCCGCGTCTTGCGATTCTGCGGATCTCGTTCTCATTATAAGTCAGCTCATCCTTTGCTGTCACAACTCCGTCGATCTCTTCCGTACTTCTCTTTCCGAAATACAGACCTCCCGTCAGTTCTCTCATGATCATCAAATCAAATCCACGGTCTGCAATCTCCTCTTTCAGAGGGCATGCCCCTTTCAGTTCTTCATAAAGAACTGCCGGTCTTAGGTTTGCGAATAAGTTCAGACCCTTTCTCAACTGCAAAAGACCTGCCTCCGGACGCCTGGACGGCTCTAACTGATACCATGGGGATGTCTTTGCATCTCCACCGATGGATCCCATCAGTACTGCATCACTTGCCTTTGCTGCCGCAAGTGTCGCTTCAGTCAACGGTACTCCTGCTACATCAATGGATGCTCCTCCCATCAGAAGCTGCGTGTAGGAAATAGTATGTCCGTACACTTTTGCGACCTGATCAAGAACCTTCATCGCTTCATCTACGATTTCCGGTCCGATTCCATCACCCTTGATTACTCCGATATTCATATCCATGTCTCACTCATCCTTCCAAATGTAAAAATACTAATTCTAATCATACCGCATTTTTGTATGTCTTTCAAGTCTTTCGCTCAAAAAACCGAGGACGCTCTAATATTTTTCATATTCTGTCTTTCGCTTATTGCATCGCAAAAAGGCATGTGAAAATGAATTTACATTTTCACATGCCTCTGTTCTTTTCTGACCTGACTTAATCCGGTCTGCTTATTCTGCTCCCGGCTTTTCGATCTGAGCGATCGCTGATTTCTGCATCGGGATTCTGCAGTTCTTATTATTACCAAATTCTACGATCACATCATCATCTGTAATATCAATGATAACTCCGTAAAATCCGCTGGTTGTCAGTGCTGTATCGCCAATCGCCATATCTGCGAGCATCGCCTGCACTCTCTTCTGTTCTTTCTTCTGTGGACGCATCAGTAAGAACCACATACCTGCGATCAATACAACATAAAATAGAATCAATCCGATTGATGACATTTTTGCTCCTCCTAACTACTTTTGATACACAATAAATCTACTATACACAAAAAAAATTATTTCTTCAAGCATTTTTACAAGATTCTATAATTTTTTCCTATTTTTGCTCCATTCCTTCCAGTTTCCGTTTCTTATATGCCTTATATTCCCCGGCATCAATCGCATCCCGGATTTCTTCCATCATTGTATTATAGAAATACAGATTATGGAGAACACATAATCTCATACCCAGCATCTCTTTTGCTTTCAGCAAGTGACGGATATAAGCACGGCTGTAGCTTCTGCATGCAGGGCAGCCACACCCCTCTTCGATCGGACGGTCATCCAGTTCATATTTTGCATTGAAAAGATTCATCTTTCCATGGTTCGTATAGACATGTCCATGTCTTCCATTTCTTGATGGATAAACACAGTCAAAGAAATCTACTCCACGGTCAACCGCTTCAAGAATATTCGCCGGTGTTCCAACTCCCATCAGATAAGTCGGCTTATTCGTCGGAAGATGCGGTACAACTTCATCCAAAATGCGGTACATTTCTTCATGGCTTTCTCCTACTGCCAGACCACCGACCGCATAACCATCCAGATCCAGTTCTGAAATCTGCTGTGCATGTTCAATACGGATATCTTCGTAAATACCTCCCTGGTTGATGCCAAACAACATCTGCTGTGGGTTGATCGTATCCGGCAGTGCATTCAGTCTTGCCATCTCATCTTTACAGCGTTTCAGCCAGCGAGTGGTACGTGCCACAGAATTTGCCATATACTTCTTATCAGCCACACTGGATGGACACTCATCAAATGCCATGGCAATCGTAGAAGCCAGATTGGACTGGATCTGCATACTCTGCTCCGGTCCCATAAAGATCTTTCTTCCATCAATATGGGAATTAAAATGAACGCCTTCCTCTTTGATTTTTCTTAATGATGCAAGTGAAAAGACCTGAAATCCGCCCGAGTCCGTAAGGATCGGCTTATCCCAGTTCATAAACTTATGAAGTCCTCCCAATTTTTTTACTACCTCATCCCCCGGTCTCACATGAAGATGATAAGTGTTGGAAAGCTCTACCTGCGTCTTGATCTGTCGCAGATCATCCGTTGATACTCCGCCTTTGATTGCAGCGGCAGTACCAACATTCATAAATACCGGAGTCTCGATCGTGCCATGCACGGTCGTCAGACGTCCACGTTTTGCCATCCCGTCTCTTTTTATTAGTTCGTACATAATTAAACCTCATTTATTCTATTACTCATGGATGATGACCGGTGTTCCGACACTCAGTTGATCATACAGACTTGCTGCCATATTCAGAGGCATATTGATGCATCCATGTGATCCCTTATTCGTCTGATAGATCGTACCGCCGAAAGCCGACTGCCAGGTTGCATCATGAAAGCCTACTCCGGTCCATGTCACACGCATCCAGTAATCAACCGGGGTCTGATAGATCGGTTTACCTGTAGCCGGGTTGATCGTACCCGTCAGAGTTTTATTTCTCTTAAGTTCCAGAATTGAATATACACCTGTCGGTGTCACACGGTCCGGTGTTGGTTTTCCTGTTACCACATCTGTCTCAAGAACAACTGCTCCATTTACAATATACCACATATGCTGGGTTGTAACATCTACTTCTGCATAAGTACTTCCCCAGTCCTGTGCATCATGGGTAGCTGCCGTCTGGACATAAGTTGGTTCTTTCTCGATCACTTCTCCCTTTTTTATGCTCTCGATCAATGCTGTGGCTTCTGTTGCCTCATCCACCGACCATCCGTAAGTTCCACCGGAAACATTCACCGTCTTGCCGGTAGGTGTCGTGATCGTTCTTGTCGAACCGACTGTATCATAAGTCTTGCCAAATTCCCGCATCCACTCTTTTACCTTATCCTCATCAAAGGTAACATTCATATTTTCATCATAAGACAGCCACTCTGAGATCAGAGTCTTGTCGACTACGACATTTTCTTTCATCTTATAAGTGATACTGGCTTTCAGATACTCATTCATCGTATCACAGGCCGCCTGGACTTCCGGTGAATCTGAAGTATACTTTGGCAGTGTATAACAACCTTCATCCAGCATATTCAGTTCGTCTTTGAACTCTGTTATGTATTCCTCAACTTTCTTTTCCAGCACTTCTGTATCTACCTGCGTACCATACACTTCCGGTTCTACAACAAAAGAAGTACCATCAAACTGCGGATGGGCAGACTGTGGCTCGGTCTGATCCTGCGTCACCGCCTGGATGGACTGGATTTCACTTTCCAAAGCGTTCTCGTCAAAACCTACCTCCACAGTAACATCCGTTGAACTCTTGGAGAAAAATGCTTTCGGCCAGAGCAGCGGATTCTGTCCGTCCAGTGCTTTCTGGATGGATCCATTCTCTTTATATTCCAAAGAAATATCCGTTCCGCGAATCACATCCGTCTGCTGGTTCTGCTCTATGATCTTAAGTTCATAACCGTCCACCTGCTCTTTGATGTATTTTTTCACAGCTTCAGCATTCTTTCCCGAAAAATCTTTTCCGTTGATTTGCGTATTCACATAAAAATGCCCTATGAAATAAGCTGAAATGCCAAGATAAATCAGCACGATACCGGCAATCACGCCACCGATGATCATCCATCCCTTCTTTCCAAGCTTCTTTCTTTCTTTTTTCTTCCTTCTTTTACGTCTTTTCCGCTTTCTGTCGCCATTCTTTTCCTTATGCTTCTTTTTCTTTTCTTCTTTCTCTTCTGACACAGATGGCTCTCCCTCTGCCTCTGTATCTGCTACTACTATATTTTCATCCATACTTTCAAGAGTAACCGCCTCGGAAATATCTTTTTTCTTTTTACTCATCTGCCATTATTTCCTCCCTTTTCTCTTTTTCCACTAAGCTATTATATTACGAAAAGATTCAAAAGTACAGACCTTCTTTTTTTCTTCATTGAATCTTAAATAGATGTCGGGGGCCTAAGGTCTTTCACCCACCTATGTGCAAGCTCATGTGGGCTTAGACCTTTTGACCCTGGCATCTTAAATATTCTTGCACCCGGACCTTTCTTCCTATATAATATCACTATGCCCTCAGTGCAGTTCTGCGTGTTATGGACTGTACTGGGGGTATGATTCAGAATTGAGTTTTATTGCACGTTCTTTTCCCCCTGTCTGCACAATGCTTTGCAGGAGTTCCGGGGAGGACGCAGGAAGGAGTTACTTAATATGAGCGGTTCATCATTTGGAACATTATTTCAGGTCACTACATGGGGAGAATCCCACGGACCGGGTGTCGGAGTCGTCATCGACGGCTGTCCTGCAGGCATCTCTCTTACGGAGAAAGATATTCAGACATTTCTTGACCGGAGAAAACCGGGACAGAGCAAATATACAACAAAGAGAAACGAATCCGATACCGTCGAGATCCTTTCAGGTGTATTTGAGGGACGTACTACCGGTACACCGATTTCTCTGATGGTCCGTAACCAGGATCAGCGTTCAAGGGACTACGGTGATATTGCCGTTTCCTACCGTCCGGGTCACGCAGATTTCTGTTTTCGTGAGAAATACGGTTTCAGGGATTACCGTGGAGGTGGACGTTCTTCCGGCCGTGAAACCATCGGACGGGTTGCTGCGGGTGCAGTTGCTTCCCTTCTCCTGAAAGAACTTGGAATTTCCGTCTGTGCCTATACCAAATCCATCGGTCCTTATACTATCGATGAAAAAGATTATGATTTTAATGCCATCAACCAGAATCCTCTTTATATGCCAGACCAGACCATTGCCGAAAAGGCCGGTCAGTATCTCTCTGATCTTATGGCAGACTGTGATTCTTCCGGTGGTATGATTGAATGTATCGCCTCAGGACTTCCGGTCGGGCTGGGCGAACCGGTCTTCAATAAACTGGATGCCCTTCTTTCTCACGCAATAATGTCCATTGGTGCTGTAAAAGGTGTAGAAATCGGTGATGGTTTTGCTGTTTCCCACTCTGTCGGAAGCACCAACAACGATCCTTTCTGCATCAGAGATGGAAAGACGGTGAAAAAGACCAACCATTCTGGTGGTACTTTAGGCGGCATGAGTGATGGTTCTGATCTTATATTGCGTGCAGCCGTTAAACCGACTCCTTCCATTGCCGCCACGCAGCATACCGTGAATGAGGCCGGAGAAGAGATTGACATTTCCATCCACGGAAGACATGATCCTGTCATCGTCCCTCGTGCGGTTGTGGTTGTTGAAGCCATGACTGCCCTGACACTGGCAGACCTGCTGCTTTGCAACACTGTTTCAACCATTGATAAAATTAAAAAAGTATACGAGGAAGACTGAGATGCCTAACAAACTAATCGATATCATTAATATCACAAAATCTTATGACGAGAACGTGATTCTCGATCAGTTAAATCTTTACATCCGGGAAAATGAATTTTTGACACTTCTTGGTCCCAGCGGATGCGGAAAGACTACCCTGCTCCGGATTCTCGGAGGATTTGAGACTCCCGATTCCGGTGATATCATTTTTGACGGAAAAAATATCAACAATCTGCCGCCAAACCGCAGACAGTTAAATACTGTATTTCAGAAATATGCACTTTTTTCCCATATGTCCATCGCTGAGAATATCGCATTCGGACTTAAGATCAAGGGGAAATCCAAAGGCTATATCCGGGATAAGATCCACTATGCCTTAAAACTGGTAAACCTGGAGGGTTACGGTGACCGTACCCCGGACTCCCTCAGTGGCGGACAGCAGCAGCGGATTGCCATTGCACGTGCTATCGTAAATGAGCCAAAAGTTCTTCTTCTGGATGAACCGCTCGGTGCTCTCGATCTGAAGCTGCGTCAGGATATGCAGTATGAGCTGATCCGCTTAAAAAATGAACTTGGGATCACGTTTGTCTATGTTACCCATGACCAGGAAGAAGCCCTCACCATGTCCGATACCATTGTTGTCATGAACCAGGGATATATCCAGCAGATCGGCACACCGGAAGACATTTACAACGAACCACAGAATGCTTTTGTAGCTGATTTCATCGGTGACAGTAATATTCTGCCCGCTACCATGGTAGAGGATAAAGTTGTAAAAATGCTTGGGGCAGTCTGGAAATGTGTAGATGTGGGATTTGGCCGCAACAAACCGGTTGACGCGGTCATCCGCCCGGAAGATATCGACCTTGTGAAACCCGGAGAAGGGGTGATCGACGGTGTTGTTACGAACCTGATCTTTAAAGGGGTTCATTATGAGATGGAAGTGCTTGCCAATAACTACGAGCTGCTTGTCCACAGCACAGATCTCTTCCCTGTCGGTACAGAAGTCGGCATCCAGGTCGATCCTTTTGATATCCAGATCATGAAAAAACCGGAATCTGAAGATGAGGAGGCTCCTGCACTTGAAGCATAGAAAATTACTTGCCGGCCCATATCTTTTCTGGGCAGTTTCTTTCGTAATCATCCCGCTGCTCATGATCGTATATTACGGTCTGACAGATAAAGAGGGACATTTTACATTTTCCAATCTGGGAATGATGACATCGCAGGAAAATCTGAAAGCACTTGGGCTTGCGTTGCTTCTTTCCCTGATCAGCACACTGATCTGTCTGGTTCTTGCCTATCCGCTGGCAATGATCCTTTCAGAAAAGAATATGAATCAGACGAGTTTTATCGTATTGATCTTTATTCTCCCGATGTGGATGAATTTCCTGCTCCGTACACTGGCATGGCAGACACTGCTTGAAAAGAACGGTGTCATCAATAACATACTGCATTTTCTTCATCTGCCGGAGCAGTCGCTGATCAATACTCCCGGTGCGATCGTACTTGGAATGGTTTACAACTTTCTTCCATTTATGATCCTGCCAATTTACAATGTACTTGCAAAAATTGACCGCGACGTACTTTATGCCGCAAGAGATCTTGGTGCAAATAATATGCAGACTTTTTTCAAAATCATTCTGCCTCTGAGTGTCCCGGGTGTCATCAGCGGGATCACGATGGTTTTTGTACCATCCCTGACAACCTTTGTCATCTCGGATCTCCTTGGCGGAAGTAAGATCCTTCTGATCGGAAATGTCATCGAACAGGAATTTAAGCAGGGAAGTAACTGGCATACAGGCTCAGGACTTTCGCTGGTCCTGATGATTTTCATTATTGCAAGTATGGCACTGATTGCAAAATACGATAAAAATGGGGAGGGAACAGCATTTTGATAAAGAACGCAGCAAAAAGAATCTACCTGGTACTGATCTGTCTGATCCTGTATGCTCCGATCGTAACGTTGATGGTACTTTCTTTTAATAATACAAAAACCCGTTCCCGCTGGGGCGGCTTTACAGGCAAATGGTATGTCTCTCTTTTCCAGAATAAAGAGATCATGAATGCACTTTATACCACGCTGATCATTGCGTTGCTCTCAGCCCTGATCGCAACTCTGATCGGAACTCTGGCAGCACTTGGAATGCAGGTTATGCGTTCCCGGACAAGAACACTTTTTATGGGGATCACAAATATTCCCATGCTGAATGCAGATATCGTCACCGGTGTTTCCCTGATGCTGATTTTTATTGCCTTCCGGCTTACCCTTGGCTTTAAGACGATCCTGCTGGCTCACATTACATTCAATATCCCTTATGTGATTCTGAGTGTCATGCCGAAATTAAAGCAGACAAACAAACGCACTTATGAAGCAGCACTGGACCTCGGTGCTTCTCCGCTCTATGCTTTTGTCAAGGTTGTCCTGCCTGACATCATGCCGGGAATTTTTTCAGGATTTCTTTTGGCATTCACAATGTCACTGGATGATTTTGTTATCACCCACTTTACCAAGGGGCCTGGAGTCGATACTCTTTCCACAAAAATCTACAGTGAAGTCCGAAAAGGGATCAAACCGGAAATGTATGCACTTTCAACTTTGATGTTTGTTACGGTTCTGATCTTACTGATCCTGATCAATCTCTCACCGGCAGATAAACGCAAAAAAAATGTACCTGTACGGTTTGGACGTGCAAGAAAAATCGGACGTTTCTTCTTCCAGAAGCTGATTCCGGTAGCAATGGCAGTTCTGATCGTGATTGGTGGGTTTATCTACGGACAAAAAGACGGAACCTCAAAGAATGGACAGGTGATCGTATACAACTGGGGAGAATATATTGATCCTGAGATCATAGATCTTTTTGAAGAAGAAACCGGAATTGATGTTATATATGAAGAATTTGAAACCAATGAAATCATGTACCCGAAAATTCAGTCCGGTGCGATCGCCTATGATGTTGTCTGCCCGTCAGATTACATGATTCAGCGAATGATTGAAAATGATCTGCTTGCAGAGATCAACTATGATCACATTCCAAACCTGAAGTATATCGGTGACAATTACATGAAAATGTCCCGCCAGTTCGATCCGGAAAACAAATACTCTGTTCCATATCTCTGGGGAACGGTCGGTATCCTTTATAATAAAAAAATGGTTGATGAACCTGTTGACAGTTGGGGAATCCTCTGGGATAAAAAATACGAAGACAGTATCCTCATGCAGGACAGCGTCCGCGATGCCTTTGCCGTTGCATTAAAATATCTCGGATATTCACTGAATTCCACCGACCTTGACGAACTAGAAGCGGCGAAAAATCTGCTGATCGAGCAGAAACCTCTGGTTCAGGCCTATGTCATTGACCAAGTTCGCGATAAAATGATTGGCGGCGAGGCAGCTCTTGGTGTAATCTATTCAGGTGAAGCCCTCTATTGCCAGCAGGAAAACCCTGATCTGGATTATGTAATTCCAAAAGAGGGAACAAATATCTGGATTGACTCCTGGGTAATTCCTAAAAATGCAAAGAATGTAGAAAATGCAGAGGCTTTCATTAATTTCCTTTGCAGACCTGATATTGCCAAAATGAACTTTGATTATATTACCTATTCCATTCCAAATACAGCCGGCCGCGATCTCATTGAGGACGAGTCCCTGCGTAACAGTCCGATCGCATTCCCTGATGACTCAAAGCTTGAGAACTGCGAGACATTCCGGTTCTTAGGGGATGATAATGATGCGTTGTATAACAGACTCTGGAGAGAGATTAAGTCGAAGTAGTAGTAAATTTGTAGTTGTTGAAGAGAAAATATACAGGCAGCAGGAAGTTTTTTTGACAGAAGAGCGTCCATATCCGCACTTGCTGTTGCATCGCAGTGCAGGACCCGCTTTACCTCAGCCCGTTGACAACT
>ERZ773242.3055-NODE-3055-length-12621-cov-4.780201_pt1 | contig 12621 bp, 13 predicted proteins | sample MGYA00511077_ERZ773242 | MGnify/ENA primary metagenome ERZ773242 (study PRJEB29015, sample SAMEA2737754) | human gut metagenome | biome: human gut; feature: human-associated habitat; material: faeces | place: China | collected 2012 ... | reverse complement strand
CTGAAACTGCAATAAACCAACGATGAACGCCTTTTGAATTGCAAAATGATTTTTCGGTTGCTATACTGGACTTATCAAAATCTTTTTGGGAGGCTGCCGCAATGAGCGCACAGACAATGCTGATCGGGAACAGACCTTGCCGCATTTACGGCGAAGCCCATGCGGAATACCTGCTGCTCCAAATGACCGGCGAACACGAGCTGCAAAGCATGGATGACGAAGTGGCTGCTATTGCACAGAGCGCACATCAATTTTTGTTTGCCGCTATTCCGGTAGAGAACTGGAACGATGCGCTTTCTCCCTGGGAAGCCCCTGCTGTGTGGGGAAAGCAAGGTTTCGGCGGCAATGCTGCGGACACCCTGCGCTTTCTGACGGAGCAGGTCATTCCCACACTGGAGCAGCAGTTTGATCTCCCGGAAAACGTCAAAATCATTCTGGGCGGATACTCGCTGGCCGGGTTGTTTGCGCTGTGGGCATCTACGCAGACCGATTTGTTCTACGGTGTCGCCGCCGCCTCCCCCTCGGTGTGGTTCCCGGGCTGGATGGAGTTTGAACAGCGGCACCCGATGCAGGCACAGCACATTTATCTGAGCCTGGGCGACAAGGAAGAGCATACGAAAAACGCTGTCATGGCTGCGGTGGGTGATAACATCCGCACCCTGCACAGCCGACTTATAGAGCGTGGCGCAGACTGCGCCCTTGAATGGAACAGCGGCGGGCATTTCAAAGACGCTGATCTGCGCACGGCGAAAGCCTTTCGGTGGGTGATGGAGGAACACGCATGACCGTTTTGATCGATGCAGATGGCTGTCCGGTTGTCGATTTGACATTGCAGATTGCAAAGCAATTCAGCGTTCCAGTCATCATTCTGTGCGACACCGCCCACCAAATCGAGCGGGAAGGTGCGCAGACGCTGGTGTTCGATAAAGGGGCAGACAGCGTAGATTTTGCTCTCGTCAACCGGGTAAAGCCCGGTGATATTGTCGTAACACAGGACTACGGCCTTGCGAGTATGTGCCTTGCCAAATGCGCCCGGGTACTGAATCAAAATGGTCTGGAATACACCGCCGACAATATAGACGCTCTTATGCTGCGGCGTTATGAAAACAAAAAACTCCTTCGTGCCGGAAAGCACCCCAAGGGGAGCCCAAAACGGACGAAGGAGCAGGATGCCAGGTTTGCGGATACGCTCGAGAAGATCCTGAATTACAACCATTGATACATACTATTGGAAGTCTGGAGAAATCCAGTCTTCTTTTTTATGAGAAAATTGTAACATTTTTGCAATTTGGTTGCGTTTTGAGGGGGAGTGAATCGGCCCCGTCGTTCTTTCGGCTCGTTTTCTTGCATCTGCTTTCCCGAATCTGCTATACTGAAGCTACTTTTTTAATCGGAGGCTTTCATGACAACCCTTCTTCTCCTGCGCCATTCCATCCCGGAGCGCGGCGGTTCCAGCCCCGACCCCGGCCTTTCTGCCGAAGGTCTTCAGCGGGCCGCCGCAGTCTTTCAAAATGACGCTTTCCGCACGGTCTCGCTCGTCTGGTCGTCCCCTTCGCTGCGTGCGCTCCAGACCGCACAGCTGCTGGGGCTTCCCGTCCGGCAGGACACCCGCCTTGCCGAGCGCCGCACCGGCGATACGACCGGGCAGGACGCTTCGTTCTGGAAACGCCAATACGAAGATCCGGACTTCAAAAATCCGGACGGCGAGTCCTTCCGTGAGGTCAGCGCCCGGATGGCAGACTGCATCCACGAACTGCTGGATTCGCTCCCGGAGGGGCAGAACGCCCTTGTCGTCTCCCACGCCGCCGCTATTTGCAGCTACTTGCAGCGCTTTTGCACCGTTGAGGTGACCGACGCCGCACAGAAGCTCCGCCGGATTACATTTCAGGGCGAGGTCCTGTTGGATGGGCACTTTTGGGAGGCTGATGGATTTGTGCTGCACATCGAAAATCGCCGCCCTGTTCTCATCCGCACCATCTAGCCGCAAAAAAGGCACCAGCCTGAGCTGATGCCTTTTGTTGGCGGAGATGGTGGGATTCGAACCCACGTGCCCGATTAAGGACAAAACGATTTCGAGTCTTTGAAATTGTTGGATGAAGCTGGTCCCTCGCGGCTGTCATTGGCAGCTGAGGGCATTTTTGTAGCCTCCAAAAAGGCACGTCACACCGCGATTTGCAGGAAAAATTCAGCCGCTTTTTGCGAAATGACGTTAGAAAAAGCCTTTTTCACACGGGCCGTCAACGGCTGCATTTCAGGTGTAGTTGTGTTAGATGTCCGTTAGAATTCTGCAGTGCTGCCGTTGCTGTGCCAGCTCACAGCAGGCTTCCCTGTCTGAACGCAGCGTTTCCCGAAAGCCGGGAGATGCTGCGTTTTCTCTTGCCCGCATTGGGCTGAAAGGGAAGCCGCCATGTCAACATTCCGCGTCAATAAAAACGTCAACTACACCGTTATGAGCAACCACCACCTGCAGGATAAGAGACTGTCCCTGAAAGCCAAGGGACTGCTGTCCTATATGCTCTCCCTGCCTGACGACTGGGATTACAGCCTGAAAGGGCTGACAACCGGGTGCAGGGATGGCATCGACAGTGTGAGAAGTGCGGTTCACGAACTGGAAGATGGCGGGTATCTGTGTCGGAGCAAAGTCCGTGATGCCCGTGGCCGCATTATTGACTACAACTATGAAGTCTTTGAACTGCCGCAGAAAGAACGGATTGAAAAACGCCCTGCTCCAGTGCCAAATTCACCATCATCGGAAAATCCAATGTCGGATTTTCCAACGTTGGAGAATCCAACACAACAAAATACTAATAAACAAAATACTAAAAGACAAAGTACTAATCTATCAGGGCAGACAGACGAATCCGCAGATTTTGACCAGATGGAAGCACAGGTGCGGGAGGAGTTTCGGGAACGGCTGGAGATCGACACCCTTGCCCAGCGGTACGACCCCGACAAGCTGGAGGAACTGCTGGACAACATTGTGGAGATGTACTGCTGTCCTCGGCAGACCCAGTACGTCGGCAAGCAGCCGCAGACCACCAAAGCCATCCGGCTGCGATTAGACAAGCTGACCAGCCAACACGTTGAGTACATCTTCGATGTGATGTCCAACACCACCCAGCCCATCAAGAACATCATGGCCTATCTGCGCACCACCATCCTGAACGCCCCCACCACGATGGAGCACTACTATCAGGCGCAGGGCAACTGGCTGACCGCACAGAATCGGAAGAAGTAAGCACTGTTTTCCACAAAGAACGCAACACCTGTTGAAAATGCAAAGGAGAATTTCCATGAAGAACACGAACGCCGTCCGCACCGAGATCCATTACGCACAGGTCGGGGAGTATCAGCTGCCACTGCTCACCCTGCCGCAGACCGATGATTCCGAACCGCTGGGCAAGTATGGCCGGATGCGGCTGGACTATCTCAAAAATCAGCACCCCGTGCGGTACAACCAGATGCTGCTGAACGGTACGCTCTGGCCGCATTTGCAGGATGTCCAGAAAACGGCCTGTGCGTGGCTGGAACGCACGACGACCACTCTGTTAGACAAGTACCCCGCGCCGGACAAAGAGCGCGCACAACTTCTCTGGGTGGCGAACATGAACGAGCTGAAAGCGCAGGCGGAAGAAGTGGTGGTGAGGGAAGTCGTGTATGCAGAATGATTTCTGATAGCATCCGAACGGTATCAAAAGCCGACATTTTAGATTTTATTCTTGATTTTTGCGGAATATTTGCAAATTTCAAAATCAAAATTTGAATTTCTGCCCAGAATAGAGTACACTGGATTCAGAAAATCATCTGGGAGGAATCGCGATGCTGCTTCAATTTTCAGTCACCAACCACCGCTCCATCAAGGACACGGCTATTATCAGCTTGAAAGCATCTACGGATAAAAGTCTGTCTGATTGCCTGATTTCGCCGGACGAGAAGAAACAGCTTGTACCTGTGCTGGCACTGTACGGCGCAAATGCAGCCGGGAAGAGCAATGTTCTCCATGCTCTTCTGCTCATGCGGGAAATGGTCTGTGGCCGATATGCCAAGCTGCTGAAGGGCGAGTTCCTTCCGCAGGAGCCGTTTGCTTTCACCGACCAGCCTACACAGCCGACCAGTTTTGAAGTCATCTATTTTTATGGCGGCATCAAGTATGCCTATGGGTTCTCGTTTGACAAGTCCAAAGTCCTGACCGAATATCTCTATCACTGGCCCAACGGCCGGGAGGCTATGGTTTTTTCCAGAGAAGGCAATGGTTATCAGTTCCGCGAGAATATTCAGGAGCAGTTTACCCTTGCCGGACGCACCGCAGAAAACCGGCTTTACCTGTCCAGCTCCAACGAGTGGAACTGCCCCCAGACCGAGAAGGCCTATCTGTGGTTCTTTGAAAAGCTGACCGGTTTCATGGGAACCGAAATGTGGCTGGATGCCACCTTGTCTGCTATCCGGCAGGGCGGCTCTGAAAAGAGCCGTATCCTGCATGAAATGCTGTATGCAGACCTCGGCATCAAAGACATCCGCATTACCGGCTCCAAGGACGAACCGATCATCTCTGCCCTGCACACGTTGGAATCCGGGGACGGTGCTTCCAAGGGATTCTGGCTTCCTCTGGGGCTGGAATCGGTCGGCACACAGCGGTTCTTCTCCCGCATCGGGATGTGGCTGACCGCTCTGGAATCCGGGGCTGTGCTGGTCGTAGACGAGATCGAATCCAGTATGCACCCGCTTCTGACCCGACATCTGATCGAGATGGTACAGGATGCTGCCATCAATACGAACCACGCCCAGCTTATTTTCACCACCCACGATACTGGCCTTCTCGACCTGACCCTGCTGCGCCGGGATCAGATCTGGTTTGCAGAGAAGGACGAAAAGACCATGCAGACCGATATTTATGCCCTGACCGAGTTTTCTCCCCGGAAAGGTGAAAACATCGCCAAAGGCTATCTGCAAGGCCGGTATGGGGCGATTCCACACATGAGGAAAGAATTATTAAGGAGCGTATAAATATGGCTTACCTGAAACTGATGTTAGATGAACGGGAAATCGCTCATCTGAGCGAAGATGGGCAGTATCTCTGCGCCAATGAGGGCGTGCTACAGTACGACCTGCCCTTGAACCTCTTTATCGGCAGCAGTCGCAAAATCCCACTGGTCGATGTGGTCGTCTGGGCAAAGAAACGCATTTTCCCCGAAATCGGATGGATTGCAAAGAGATTCTGGAGATGATGAGACTGCCCGACTACAACACATGGGAAATTGTCAAGCGCACCAATGCCTGCCTGATGGAGGACCCTTTCTGGCTGCGCTTCAGTGAAGATGAAACTTTTGATGACACCACCCACGGCAGGGCAAGAAAAATCATGGCTGAATATCAGAAGTCAGCTGACACCAATTAATATCATTTATATCATTGTTAGGGCAAAAACCACCGCCTTTTCACTTTAAGGCGGCATTGCTGCCGTATATGCTTGTTCTTCTCGAGTGTCCAACTTTTTTAGAGCAGAATCCCTTAATCGTCTTGCTTTTCCCTTAAAATGTAGTATATTTTAAGGGAAAGAGAGGGTGGTAAGGGCATGAGAGCATTCAATTACTCCAAAATCAAAGAGCAAAAATGGGATTCCGAGATTCTCGGCTATATTGCTGCAATCTATAAAGAAGCGGGTAAGCAGGAACTTTACTTGAAGCAGCGTCCTGAAGAGCTGGAACGTCTGGTGGAGATTGCAAAGGTGCAAAGCACCGAAGCATCCAATGCCATCGAGGGAATCGTGACCACCAGCACCCGAATCAAGCAGCTTGTGGAGGAAAAAACGACGCCGCGCAACCGTGATGAACAAGAGATTGCAGGCTACCGTGATGTCCTGAACCTCATTCATGAAAATTTTGATGTGATTCCGATTACGCAGAATTATATTTTGCAGCTGCATAAGGTTTTGTACAGCCACATGAACAACCCCGTCGCAGGACGGACGAAGAACGTACAGAATTATATCAGCGCAACCTATCCCGATGGACATAGCGAAGTTCTTTTCACCCCATTGGCTCCTTACGAAACGCCAGCGGCTCTTGACCGAATCTGCGAAGAATACAACCGTGTGATCGGGAACTTTGAAGTAGAGCCATTGATCGCAATCCCTGTGTTTATCCATGATTTTCTCTGTATTCACCCTTTTAACGATGGCAATGGCAGAATGAGCCGACTTCTCACAACCCTGATGCTGTATCAAAACGGTTTCTACGTTGGGAAATACATCTCACTTGAAGCCAAGATTGCCAAGGACAAAGACCTCTACTATTCAGCTCTTGCACAGGCACAAACCGGATGGTACGAGGGCACAGAGGATGTTGTTCCATTCATCAAATATATTTTGGGAACCATTCTCTCTGCATACCGCGATTTTGAAGAGCGCTTTGCCCTCGTGGAAACAAAACTTCCCGCCATTGAAGTTGTTCGGAATGCCACGAAGAACAAGATCGGACGCTTTACCAAGCAGGATATCCGGGAACTCTGCCCTTCGCTGAGCCTCAGTTCCATTGAGGGCTCCCTGCGGAAGCTCGTTGAAAGCGGCGAGTTGAAACGCGAGGGAGCAGGCAAATCAACTGTGTACCTACGGTTGAAGTAATCCCTTAATCGTTCCATCTTTCCCTTAAAATACGGCCAATTTTAAGAGAATCCGCATTGAGTAAGGGCTAAAGCAGCCCTATTTACTTGACTTTTTGTTGGTTGTCAGTATATTGATACCAATTGGTATCAATAAGTATCAGCAAATGGATACAACAAGACCCACAGATTGGATGCTCATCCCAATCTGTGGGTCTTGTTCATTTGAGTTCAGTCATCATCGTCCGGGTCAGGAACTTCCACCCACTCTGAAAGCTCTTCGCAGTAGTCCTCATATTTGCCGCCTTCTGTGGTCCTGATGACACGCCGCAAGTAGTCCTTACCGCCATCTACACAGCAGAGACCACAGCTACACCTTTCTGACTTCTTTCCAGAGATTAGTATAGAAATATGTCAGCAACCTGCCTGTTTATTGTGCTTTTGAGTGATCCGGCAATGTTTCATCCGTATCGTGAGCATTGAATAGAGCTTTTGTCCGCGTTATAATAGAAGAAAACTACAAGGAAGTGTCATCATGCTTCACCCCGGACTGTACGAACAGGTCATCAACAACGCTCTGGAGAGTGAGCTTTCGGAGATCCCGGAAGCCCGCAAATCCACTGCGCCCATCGACACGGCAGAGGCGTCCAAGGTGCTGGCGCAGTATCTGACCGAGGTGGTGCAGAAGGGCCTTGATAACGTACAGGACAATGGCGGCGGCATCGAAGCGCAAATTGAGCTGGCGAACCAGATCGTAAGCACCATCCAGACGACCACCAAAGAAGCTGACTTTGCCGCGCTGGGCGTTGACCAGCGGGCAGAGCAGCTTCTTGCGCTTTTACGGGAAAGCGACCCCTTCCTTGCCGCCGGAAAAGCTGCCAAGGACATCGAGCGGCCGGAAACGTCTCTGGCACAAAGCTCCCTGTTTACCGGTGCCATCCACGAGCCGCAGATGTACACTGAACTGAAAAAGGAGATCGTGTCCGCCGACCGCATTGACATGCTGGTGTCCTTTATCAAGTGGAGCGGCCTGCGCCTTCTCATGGACGAGCTGCGGCAGTTCACCCAGAACGGCGGCGAACTGCGCATCATCACCACCTCCTACATGGGTGCCACCGATGTAAAGGCTATCGAGGAGCTGCGCCAACTGCCCAACACGAAAATCAAGGTCAGCTATGACACTAAGCGTACCCGGCTCCACGCCAAGACCTATGTGTTCTACCGGAACACGGGCTTTACAACGGCCTATGTCGGCTCATCCAACCTGTCCAACGCGGCCATTTCCAGTGGGCTGGAATGGAACGTGAAAGTGACGAAGAAAGACCTGCCGGAGACCATTGACAAGATCGCAGCCACCTTTGAAAGCTACTGGAATGCTGGCGAGTTTGAATACTACGACGAAGGCCAGCGGGAGCGTCTGACCCGTGCTCTGAAAGCCGAAAAGTACAGTGAGACCGACCACAGCGGCATTTACACGCTGGACATCCAGCCCTATTCTTATCAGCAGGAAATTCTGGACAAGCTGGAAGCGGAGCGCGCTGTGCGTGGGCACACCCGCAATCTGGTGGTGGCCGCCACCGGCACCGGTAAGACGGTCATCTCTGCGCTGGACTACAAACGGTTCTGCAAACAGCGTCCCGGCCTGCCCTGCCGCCTGCTGTTCGTGGCACACCGGGAAGAAATCCTGAAACAGAGCCTGTACACCTTCCGTGCCGTGCTGAAGGATGCCAATTTCGGCGAGCTGTTGGTCGGCAATTACAAGGCGGACAGCATCGACCACCTGTTCATCTCCATCCAGACCTTCAATTCACAGGATTTCACGGCCAAAGCCGGGGCTGCTTTTTATGATTACATCGTGGTGGACGAGTTCCACCATGCCGCGGCGCCAACTTATCAGAAGTTGTTGGAGTATTACCGGCCGCAGATTTTGCTGGGTCTGACCGCTACCCCGGAACGCATGGACGGAAAAAGCGTCCTGGACTATTTCGGCGGACGCATTGCCGCCGAGATTCGTCTGCCGGAAGCCATTGACCGGAAGCTGCTATGTCCGTTCCAATATTTCGGAGTGACCGATACGGCCGACTTGAGCAGCCTGAAATGGCGCACCGGCGGTTATGACAAGGCCGAACTGTCCAACCTGTACACCTTCAGCGGCATAGTGGCACAGCGCCGTGCCGACCTTGTGGTGAACTCCATCCTGAAATACGTCACCGATATCGATGAAGTGAAGGGTCTTGGGTTCTGCGCCTCCATCGAGCACGCCCGGTTCATGGCAAATTATTTCAACACCCACGGCATCCCGTCCATGGCACTGACCGGGGATTCTTCCGACGAGGAGCGGAGCACCGCCAAACAACGGCTCGTTTCCGGGGAAATTCGTTTCATCTTTGTGGTGGACATCTATAACGAGGGCGTAGACATCCCGGAAGTCAATACCGTGCTGTTCCTGCGCCCCACCGAGTCTCTGACTGTGTTTTTGCAGCAGCTGGGCCGCGGCCTGCGTCTGGCCGAAAACAAGGAATGCTTGACCGTATTGGACTTCATCGGGCAGGCGAACAAGAAGTATAATTTCGAGGAAAAGTTTGCCGCCCTGCTCTCCAACACCACCCACAGCGTCAGCCGGGAGATCAAAGAGGGCTTTGTCTCCGCTCCCAAGGGTTGCTATATCCAGTTGGAAAAGATCGCGGCGAAATATGTGCTGGACAACATCAGCGCCTCCTACGACCGCACCTCCGGCCTTGTGGCACGCGCTGCCTCTTTCACTGAGGACACCGGCCTACCGCTGACCCTCGGAAACTTTCTTGACTACTACCACCTCGACCCGCGGGCAATCTACAGTAAAAAGCTCTGCTTTGCACGTCTGTGCGTCCGTGCGGGGGTTGTAGATGATTTTGCGGAGCCGCTCGAAGAGACCCTGACCAAGGCCTTTGCACGCTTTGCGGTTGTGGATTCCCGCCGGTGGATTCGTTTTCTGCTGGACCTTCTGCCAAAGCTGGACAACACGGATTTTGCAGACCTGCCGCCTGTTGAACAGCGGATGCTGCAAATGTTCTATGTGACTGTCTGGGGCAAAGCGGCAGAAGATTGGAACCGCGAGGACGTACTTGACGATCTGTATGCACTTTCGGACAGCCCAATTTTGTTGGGCGAATTGCAGACCCTTCTACAATACCAGTATGACCGCATTGATTTTATTGATGAACCGGTGGACGTGGGCTTTGACTGCCCGCTCGACCTGCACTGCACCTACACCCGCGACCAGCTGTTGGTAGCACTGGATTTCCTGAAACCATCTACCGTTCGTGAAGGTGTGAAGTGGCTGCCGGAAAAGCAGTTGGATGTGTTCTTTGTGACCCTGAACAAAGCCGACAAGGATTATTCGCCCACCACCATGTACAACGATTATTCCATCAACGAGAACCTGTTCCACTGGCAGAGCCAGAGCACCACAGCTGAAAATTCTGCCACTGGTCAGCGATACATCCATCACCGGGAGAAAGGAAGCCGTGTGTTGCTGTTTGTCCGGGAGTTCAAAGCGGATTCCCGTTTCGGCGGTGCCGCCGCTTACACCTATCTTGGCACCGTGAATTATGTCCGGCATGAGGGTTCCCGCCCCATGAACATCACATGGAAGCTCGACCGTCCCATTCCGGCACGGTTCCTCAAAAAGACCAACAAACTGATCGTGGGGTAACATACTATGGACGATATGCTGGCTCGCACCATAATTGAAACTCTCGCAAAAGGTATTAATCCTTTAACCGGTTGGATTCTGTCTGAAAATGATAGTTGTGCTCAGGAAGAAATTCAAGAAGCATTAAAGATTGTATTGGAACATTGCTCTATTGAATCTACCGCTGAATATCTGAAGTCTCTTCCTCGAAACAAAAAGGCAGAGCGTTATTCTCGCGCTGGAACAGCATGGTCGCAAAAAGAAGAACGTGAATTATTGCGGCTCCACCAGCAGGGGAACAGCATCAAACGAATTTCTTTGATTCTAAAACGTTCTACAGGAGCAATCGAATCCAAATTGAGAAAACTGGGTTGTCCACTCTATTATGAAAAATAATTCAGGAGATTTTCATGAAAATGATTCGCGTTGTTGCAGCCGTGATCTGCGACGATATTCAGACGAAACATAAAATTTATGCCACCGCCCGCGGCTACGGTGAGTATAAGGGCGGATGGGAATTTCCGGGCGGCAAAATCGAGCCGGGTGAAACCCCGCAGCAGGCGCTGAAACGAGAAATCAGGGAAGAGCTGGATGCCGAGATCGCGGTAGGCGATTTGATTGGTACCATTGAATACGATTATCCGACCTTTCATCTTTCCATGGATTGCTTCTGGGCAGAGGTTACAGCCGGTCACCTGGAACTAAAAGAAGCGGAAGCTGCAAAATGGCTTACAAAGGATCAACTGGACAGCGTTGCCTGGCTATCGGCAGATGTCACTTTGATAGAGAAAATTCGAAGGAACATGGAGAACTGATTTTAAATATTATTTTCAGAGGAATAGCTATGATATACACAGTAAAACGAATTGATGAAGACCTGGACTTCGGTTGTGAAGAGCGACCGAAAGGCATGCCAGTCATGGCAATAGTGACGCTTACGAATTCTTCAGGCGAAGAAATAAGGATAAAAGCAGAGGATGTCATGCTTTATGAATGTAACATCAATGAAGGGGACAAGGTTTGCTTTGATGTGAATAATAAGTTGGAAAAAGTGGCACTTCCGAATTGATGGGAGTGCCGTTAAATGTTATTGATTATCGTTGTTTTTGGAAAGCTGTTTCTGCAATGCAGAAGGCTGAATATCAGGTTAATTTCACAATCATTGAAAGCTATTCGGCCAGAACAGAGACAAAGCCTCAGATTAATCAGGATGCCGTTCGTATCATGAAAGAGATTTATGGAATAGACATGGAAGCAAATAGTCAGCATAGTAAGCTGATTACTGATATCCCAGATGTTGATATTGCAATATCCATGGGATGCAATGTGGGATGTCCTTTTATTGGAAGGGCATTTGATGATAACTGGGGACTTGATGATCCAACGGGGAAATCAGATGATGATTTCAAGGCTGTGATACAGCGGATTGAGGAGAATATCATGGAGCTAAAGAAAAGGTTGAGTGAAAGTGGAGTTTTGCGTGAGTAAACATTAGAAAATACAGATGGTTAAGGTGGTGATCAATGTGGTCATCACTTTTTCTATTTCTGAAAAAAGGTGATTTACAAGATGAAGCTACTGGTGAAAAAGAATACACCATGCTATGGAAACAAAAATAGAAATCGGGATTTGTGGAGAGATTTCCTGAGTTTTCCTTATTTTACAGGCTTTTTAGCCCCTTAGATAGTGAAATGATATGTATTTTCCCTTATTTTTACCCTTGTGAGGAATCCGCAAGGGAAATAAGGGAAATTTTTATTTAAGCGTTGCTCGCTACTTTATCAAGAAGTCTTGCGGAATCCCGCTTTGCTTTTCTTGTTGAGTGAGCGTAAATGTTCATTGTGGTACTGACATCGGAATGTCCTAACAGTTCCTGTACATCTTTCGGAGCAGCTCCATTCGAGAGCAGGTTGCTGGTGTAGGTATGTCGTAACTGGTGAAAGTGAAAATCTTCAAATCCTTCCAGCTTTTTTGATACTGACCTGCAAGCAATGCCGAGTGTACTCGGCAGTTCCAGACTGCCATCCGGTCTGAGGCAGACAAAGGATATTTCTTTATAATCTGCCGGGACTTCCTGCGTTCCGTCAAGGTGATAGTATTCATAATACACCCTGTTTTTTACATGCACCTCTTTGTAGTAGTTGCGGTGGTAAAGTTCCCCGTACTGCATCCGGCTTTTCAGTTGTTCCCGTCTTGCTGCTTTCAATATTTCAGTCAGTGTATCTCCAAAATCAACAATCCTTACTTTCTTTCGCTTGGTCGTTCCAATCACATTTTTATGCTTTGCACCGTCGTAACGGATACTTCTTTTAATGGTCAGGCATTGTTCTTCAAGGTTGATGTCCTGCCAT
>ERZ773242.3052-NODE-3052-length-12633-cov-2.885117_pt1 | contig 12633 bp, 12 predicted proteins | sample MGYA00511077_ERZ773242 | MGnify/ENA primary metagenome ERZ773242 (study PRJEB29015, sample SAMEA2737754) | human gut metagenome | biome: human gut; feature: human-associated habitat; material: faeces | place: China | collected 2012 ... | reverse complement strand
GACACTGTCGCCCAGCAGTTCCGTCAGGGCGTCCTGAAAGCCCTGGGTGGCGGCGTCCAGGGCCTCGTGCTGGACCTGCTGGATAATACCCACGGTGTAGGTCTGGCTGCCGGAGGCGGACTCGTCGCCGCTGGTATCGGCATCGGTATCTGTGGACTGGGTGTCGCCGCCGCAGGCAGCCAGGCTCAGAGCCATGACGGCGGTCAGCGCAAGGGCAAGAAACTTCTTTTTCATCGCAGAGATCTCCTTTTCAAGATTGATCGCGGGGAAATTACAAAAAGCGGCTCTGTCCGAAGAGCAGAGCCGCCTTCCATACGGGGTGAGATCCACCGGCCGCCGGACCTTCACTGGCTGCTCTGCCTATGACAATATCGGCCCGCATAGCGGACCTGGCAGCCATAAAATCGAGAGAACCCCGCCACAGTGCGGAACGCTGCTGCAAACAAAACCATGGAAGAGCTCCCTTCTGCCGACCGGCCTTTGTACTTTTACACCATACTGCTTTAAACAGGCAAAGTCAATGGTGAATTTATACAAAATCTCTGGAAAATGTTTCAGAGGCAGGAGATTTCCCAAAAAACAGAGCCGCCCGGCAGCTTCCTCAGCAGAAAGCGCCGGGCGGCGGGGCCACGCGCTCCTCAGCCCCACAGGGCGGAGAGCATGGGAATGACCTGCTTTTTCCGGGACATGACCTTGGGCAGGAACACCACGTCCTCCGCATCCTCCACATTGAAGGCCTGGCGGATGCTGTCCCTGTCGCCCACGAACAGCAGCTGGGTGCCCTCCAGCAGTACATCGGTAATCATCAGGATTACCATGTCGAAGCCCTGCTTCTTCTGCAGGGAGCTCATGAGCTGCAAAAACTCTCCCTTGCGCTGGAGCAGCTGGTCGGAGTCCATGCAGGTGACCTGGCTCACCGCCAGGTTGTGGCCTGCGATGTGGAACTCCTTGTAGTCTGTGCGGAAGATCTCCTCTGCAGACTTCGCACCGCCGCCGGAGGCGGAGAAGATCACCTGTCCCAGCGCCTGGAGGGAGATGTTGGCGATCCGGGCCATGCGGTTGGCCACGTCGATGTCCCGCTGGGTGCAGGTGGGAGACTTGAACATGACCGTATCAGAGACGATGGCCGCGGCCATCAATCCCGCCATCTTGGCGGTGGGCATCAGGCCCTTGTCCTGATACATCCCCGCCACGATGGTGGTGGTGCTGCCCACGGGCTCGTTCCGGACAGTGATGGGATTCTTGGTCTGGATGTCCGCCAGCCGGTGATGGTCGATAATGGCGAGAATTTCCGCTTCCTCCAGACCGGGGACGGACTGGGAAGCCTCGTTGTGGTCAACCAGAACTACCTGCTTGCGCCGGGGGCGGAGCAGATGATACCGGGTCAGAATGCCAACGACCTTCTCGTTGCCGTCCAGAATGGGGTAGCTGGGATGACGGTATTTCAGCACCATATCCCGCACGGTATCCACCCGGTCGTCCAGGTGGAAGCTCACCACGTTCTGGGTATTGCAGATCCGCTCCACAGGGACGGACTGGAAAATCAGCCGCGCCGCCCGGAAAGCGTCGTAGGGGGTGGAAATAATGCAGGTCTCCGTGGGCATGGTGCGCAGTTCCTCGGAAATTTCCGCCTGACACAGCACCAGACAGCTGACGTTCAGTTCCAGCGCCCGGCGGATCATGTCCGGCTGGTTGCCGCAGAGCACAATGCTCTCCCTGGAATGGAACAGCAGATTCTCCCGGCTCTGGGGCAGGGCAATCGTGACCTCGCCGGAGATGGTGTCGGTGCTTTCTCCCGCATCGTTGAGAATTTTGCCCTCCAGAACGGAGATGGCGTTGAACAGCGGCACCTCTTCCAGCACGCCGGAATTGGTGCGGGACATGTTGTAGTCCGCAATGTCCGTCCGGGACAGAATGCCGTACAGCGTGCCGTCCTCGTTGACCACGGGAATGGAGGCGATGGCGGGGTAGGCCTGAAATTCGTCCCAGGCGCGCCCCATGGTCACACCGCCGCTTAAGATGGGAGGCTTGTCAAAATCCAGATCCCGCACCTGATTGTACAGGTCAGTGATGCGCTTGGGAGGCAGAAAGCCGAACCGGTCCAGCACGATCTGGGTCTCGTCGGAGACACGGCCAAGGCAGGCCGCTTCATACTCCCGATCCCCGCAGGCGTTGCGCAGCGCCGCGTAGGAAATGGCTGCCACGATGGAGTCCGTGTCCGGGTTCCGGTGGCCGGTAACATAGATGGGATCCATAAGGTAACCTCCTTTATTTGTCGGGAAGGGTCAGATGGTGACCTCTCCCGCAAGATTCTGACCGAACAGCTCCGAAACTTGCGCCGGATTCATGCCCTGACCGATCGCCCACATGAGCTTGGTCATGGCGGCTTCGGAGGTCATGTCCCGCCCCTGAATGACGCCCAGCTCCAACAGCTTGCTGCCCACCTGATACACCTGCAGGTCGGCGCTGTCATACAGGCATTGGGTGGTCACCACCACGCTGACGCCGTCCTCCACGCAGCGGTGGATGCCCCGCAGTCCCCGATGCAGCACGTTGACGCCCCCAAGGCCGAAGGCTTCGATGACGATGCCCTTGTAGCCCATGGCGGCCAGCATGTCGAAAATGGCCGGATTCAGTCCCGGCGTGAGCTTCAGGAGGAATACCTCCTTGCTGATATCGGAAAGCAGCTTACTTTCGCCGGTGCGCCGGGGCAGCACGTCCGTGTCCACTACCAGCCCCCGGTTGCTGACCAGAGCGGCATAGCGGGCGTTGACGCTTTCAAAGGCGGAAAACCCGGAAGCCCGCACTTTCACCGCCCGGCATCCCAGCATGACCTTCCGGTCAAAGGCCAGAAACACGCCGGGTGCGCCGGAGGCCGCCATGGCAAAGGCGGTGCGCAGGTTGTCCGGGCCGTCGCTGAGCATATCCGTCAGCGGCAACTGGGAACCGGTGAACACCACCGGAACGTCAATATTGGGCAGCATAAAGGTCACGGCGGAGGCAGTGTAGGCCATGGTGTCGGTGCCGTGGGAGACCACGATTCCGTCGTAGCCCGCCCGGTCTTCAAAAATGTGCCGTGCGATCAGCTGCCATTCCTCCGGCCGGATGTTGGAGGAATCCAGACAGATCACGTCTTTCACGGAGATATCGTAATAGGTGCGCAGCTGTTCCAGTTCCCGCTCCATCACCTCGGAGCGCCGTGGCTCCAGCCCTTCGCCGCCGGGAACGGACGCGATGGTGCCGCCGGTGGTGAGAAGAAGTATCCGTTTCTTAGCAGTCATTGGCGACCTCGAAAAATTTTGGATGCAGACGCCCAAAACGAAAGGAAAAACATCCCTTCCGGGGCAATCCGCTACTATTATACCTTCCCATGGGGAAAATAGCAAGAAAAATAACACCCCGGAAGAAATCTCCCGGGGTGCAGATTATAACAATCAGTCAGCGACGTAGGGCAGCAGGGCGATCTGACGGGCGCGCTTGATGGCGGTGGTCAGGTCACGCTGATGAGCGGCGCAGGTACCGGTGGTACGGCGGGGCAGAATCTTGCCGCGCTCGGACAGGTAACGGCGGAGCTTAGCGGTGTCCTTGTAATCGATGCTGGTCACCTTATCCACGCAGAACGCGCAAACCTTCTTGCGCTTACGCGGACGCATACGCTGTTCGTTAGCCATGGTGTTTCCCTCCTTGTAAGTCTTAGTAGAAAAGTCAAGAAAATTTTAGAAGGGCAGCTGGGCGTCGTCGTCCTCCAGCATCGCGAAGTCGGATGCGGGAGCGGCCGCAGGGGCGGAATATCCGCCGCCGTAGCTGGGTGCGGGCGCGGGGTTGCCGGTATAGCCGCTATTGCTGTTGCCATAGCTGCTGTTATAGCTGGAAGCTCCCTCGTTGCCGCGCTTGCTTTCGCCGAAATAGACGTTGTCCGCGACAACCTCGGCGGAACGGCGCTTGTTGCCTTCCTTGTCGGTCCAGTTGCGGATCTGGAGCCGGCCGGAAACCACGATCATGGAACCCTTGGTGAAATACTTGGAGACAAACTCTCCCGTCTGACGCCAGGCAACACAATCGATGAAGTCGGTTTCCTTTTCGCCGCCGTCTCTGCCGCCGAAGTCACGGTCGACAGCCACGGAAAAGCTGGCAACGGCGATGCCGCTGCCGGTACGGCGAAGCTCGGGGTCACGGGTCAGGCGACCCATGATGACAATGTGGTTCAGCATAAATTACGCCTCCACAGCGGTGGTCAGGCAGCGCATAACGCCTTCGGTGATCTTCATAACACGCTCCAGCTCCGCGGGGAACTCGGGCTTGCTCTCGAAGTTCATCAGGACGTAGTAGCCCTCGGCCATGTCGTTGATGGGATACGCCAGACGGCGCTTGCCCCACTCGTCGACAGAAGCGAGAGTACCCTCCGCCTCCACCATTGCCTTGAACTTTTCCACAAGTGCTGCGGTACCCTCCTCGCCCAGAGTGGGGTCGATGATGTAGAGCACCTCATACTTACCGGTGATCTTAGCCATGTTGATTGCACCTCCTTTTGGACTTTTGGCCCCCGGACGCGCCGGGAGCAAGGATATGTCCGCATTCGCAGACCAGTTTAGTTTACAGGAAAACGGCAGAAATGTCAAGGATTTTTTGAAGAAAACAGGGAATTCTCCGCAAATTTCTGCCCGTGCCTTCCGCTTCCTCAAATGTCCAGATCGTAAATCTTGGTAATTTCCGTCGGCCCTTCCAGCAGCAGGGACGTGACGTTCCCGTTTTCCCCGTCAATGGTGATTTTCAGCGTGCCGCCCATGTTGTGGGCGGTGAGGACACCGCCGGGGAGCAGCCCCTTCTTCCACAGAACTGAGGCGACGGAGCCGCAGCCGGTGCCGCAGGCGCGGGTGTAGCCCTCCACGCCCCGCTCGAAGGTCAGAATGCGGATCTCCCCGTCCCCCAGCAGTTGATAGAAATTCACGTTTGCCCCCTTGGGGAACGCGGGGTCAAAGCGCAGCGCCCGGAACGTTTCCAGCAGCTTGTCCGCATCCGCCCACAGGTCGCCCGTGTACTCCGCCACCGCGTGGGGAACGCCGGGGTGCCCCAGCTCCAGATAGGCCACGTCGCCCTTGCGGTGCAGATCCAGCACGTAGGGGTTGTTCAGCTTCACCCGGTACAGATTTTCGTCCAGCCGCCAGCCGGGGACAAGCCCCGCGTCGGTCTCCACGGTCATAACGTCTCCCGCCAGACCGATGTCGTGGCCGAACCGGCAGATGCACCGGGCGCCGTTGCCGCACATCTCTCCCAGGGAGCCGTCAGAGTTGAAAAACCGCATCTTGAAGTCGCCCCCCTGGGTTCCTTCTTCCACCGCCATGAGGCCGTCAGCCCGGAAATCCGCCTTATCGGAGATGTCCGTGGCCATGAACCCGTCCGCCCCCGTGACCGCGCAGCATTTCCGTGCCAGCGCCGGATAGTCCAGCGTCAGCCCACGGGCGTCGATGACCATAAAGTCGTTGCCCGCGCCGTTCATATAGTAAACCTTCATAAAATCCACCTCGAATTTTTACCTAAGATGCCTGCCTATGCCCCGAACCGGGTGAAATACGTGTACAGCGGCGTGAGCTTGGCGAAGAAGTCCGCCACTTCGTTTTCCAGTTCCGCGCCGAACATTTCGTCCCCCACGTCCTTGTGGCGGATGCACTCAATGCCGCCCTTCCACGCGAAATAGGGCGCAAGCGCGGGATTGTCCGTTTCCTTGGGGCGCTTGTACAGCTGCGCCGTGACGGGTTGTCCCACCACCGCTTCCGTTTGGGCAATCAGATGCAGAAATTCATCGGGATAGGCGGAAATATACTTCCGGAATTCCTCCATCGCCGCCGTGCGGGGGTGCCAGAGGGTAAAGCCGTAGCTCACGCCCTCCGGGTTGATCTCAAAGAACAGGCAGGGATTTTCCGCCCACCACTCCACGTCCTGCCGGATGCAGAGCCACAGACTTTCCTTGTAGGGGTCGGGATGGTGCAGTCGGGCGTCCCGGTAGATGCGGCTGACCTTCAGGATCGTCCCCGGAATTTCCATAAAGGGCGCGAACAGGTCTTTTCCCAGCGCCTTCATCGGCTCGTACAGGGTACTGACGTATTGTTTTTTATGCTCCAGGAACCAGTCCCGGTTATTGTTCATGCGGATGCCCCAGAGAAAATCGATGGTCTCCGGGGTGAAGCCGGTAAACATGAAATCACCTCGTGTGTCAGTTTTTTCAGATAGACCCTGGTCTCAGCAGTGCCGTTCCAGAGGATCTTCCCGCTTCTGGCGGGTCTTGTAGATCACCTGACCCAGCTGCTTTCCGTCCACCGGCCGGTCGGGAATTTCAAAGGTATAGCGTTCGGTGGCGTTGATGAGGGTCGTGCCGTTGTAGTCCCGCACCCGTTCCCGTGCGCCGTAGCGTATGTGGACATGCCCGTGGACAAGGTACTGGGGGTGGTATGTATCCAGCAGCTCTACCAGAGATTCAAAGCCCCAGTGCGCCGGGTCGTCCCCGTCGCCGAGGCCATAGGGCGGCGCGTGGGTCACCACGATGTCCACGCCCCCCATGCGCTTGAGCTTCCACTTAAGCTTCTGGATGCGGCGGCGCATCTGCCCGTCGGTGTACTGGTGGGGGCCGGGGTGGTACTTGCGGCACCCCCCCAGACCCAGAATGCGCACCCCGTTATAGGTCACGATGTGGTCGTCGATGCAGTCGCAGCCCTCCGGGGGAACCTGATTGTAGTTGGTATCGTGGTTCCCGTGGACGTACAGCAGCGGACACCGGGCCATGGTGACGAGAAAGCTCAGATACCGGGCGCTCAGGTCGCCGCAGGAGAGGATCAGGTCATACTCCTTCAGCCGTCCGGGAACGTAATTGTCCCAGAGCGCGGCGCATTCCTCATCGGATACGGTCAAAATCTTCACGGGGCTTCCCCTCCTTCTCTGCGGGAATTTTATCTCGGTAAATGCCCAGCTCCCGCACCATCTGCTGGGAGACCGGCAGAATCTGGTCAAAGGTGGGGATGCTGCCCACAATGTTGTCGCACAGCCAGTCCATGTGCAGCAGCTCCTCCGGGGCAAACCCCCGGGTACCGTCGGACTTCACCGTACCGTCCTGAGCGGTGATGCGCCGCCGGAAGGGGTCGAGAACGCCGTCCTCCAAGCCCTTTTTCAGAATCTCCGCAAACTGATGCACGCCCTCCGGAAGCTTTTCGGACAGCCGGACGCCGATGACGCCGCTGTCCATGCCCAGCCAGTAGTTCAGGGCGGTGGATTCTCCCTTGTCCCGCTTCCAGCCTCCGGCGAAAATACTGCGGATGACAAATTCGTAGAACTTGCCCCAGACCCAGACGGGCGTTCCCAGAGGGATCAGGTCGCCCCGGTCGTTCATCAGGTAGGTGCCGTAGTTGCAGAAGTCCAGATACATTTTCGCCTGGGTGGGCGCGTCCCGGTTGGATACCACCCGGATGCCGTCCGCCAGCAGGTCGGCCTGAGGCGTTCCCTTGACACAGGACCACCGCAGCTCGATCTGCGCTCGTGGGTTGGTCATCTGCGCCCCCAGCGCAAAGGCATTGATGGATGCGGGAACGCCGAAGATCGGGTAGGACGCGATATAGCCGATGCGGTTGTTCTGGGCCATGGCGCCCGCAATGGCGCCGGTGATGAACTTCGCCTCGTAGATACGCCCGTAATAGGTGCGGATGCTGGAATACGCCTGATCGACGGAGCAGTTGAGGAATCGCACCTTGGGATACTTCACCGCGGCCTTCAGTGTTGCGCGGCTTAAGGGGGGCGCGGTGATGAACACCACCTGCGCGCCGTCGGCTACCGCCTGCTCGATGATCGGCTCGGCCAGCTCCGGGTTGGCAGCGTCGAAGTAGCTGCGCAGGGTGACCCGGTCGCCGAACACCTTCTGCAAATGCTCCTTGCCCTCCTCGTGACCCAGCACCCATGTGCTGCTCCCGGGATTCATCTGGTGGACGAAGGCCACGTTCAGGTGATCGGGGCTTGCGGAAATGAACCGCTCCAAGAGGGACGCCTTGGAGGTATCCTCCGCCTTGGTCTGCACCTTGACGGCCTCCTGCTTCTTTGTGTTGGCGACCATGTCCTCCCGCAGGGCGGCGACGCTCTTTTTCAGCTCTGCGGTGGACAGCTGCCCCAAGTCGTGAAACGGGTACAGATCCAGCCACAGCAGCAGCGCTTCCTCGGGAAGGACTTCCTCCGGCGGCACCTGCAAAGCGCTGAAAGCGTCCCGGAAATAGTGGAAATAGGCGTTGAAGGTGCGCCGTTCCGATTCTTCCCAGATATCGTCACTTTTCTTGCCCAGATGGGACAGCAGGCGGGCATAGTCCCCGGGGTGGCGGAACTGGATGCAGTACAGGTGGGAAGCCTTGTAAAAATCCATGAATTCGTAGTAAGCCTGAATTCGCGGCTCATCGGTCAGGGGCGGCACGATGCGCTTGACGGTGCCGGGAATTCGGGGCGAGCCGAAGTGCCGCAGGACACTGACCCGCTTGTTGCCCTCCTGAACGTAGAAATTGCCTAAGTATTCATAGCACAGGATGGGGTCGGTGATGCCCGTTTCCCCCAGATGGGCAGCGCAGAGGTTGACCCACTTGACAGCAAATTCGGATTTGCTGTCCAGCAGGGGGCGGAAGGAGGCGGTGAAGGCCGTAATGCGCCCGGCGGATTTGGTGCCGATGATCCGTTCCGAGGGGATCTCTACCAGACCCACGTCCACCACGGAATCCGTATTATTTTCTGGCAGAATATCATCCAGCACGGCGGGGTAGGGCGACCGCCCCTCCATCACAAGCTCCCGGTATTCCTTCTGGCCCTGTTTCAGCGCCAGGTTGTATTCATCTAAAGCGGTTTGAATCGACATGGCAGCCTCCCAAGCAAAGTAGTTTTAACTGACGCTATGATACCACATTTTGGCCAGTTTGCAATCATTATGTGCACCTCCATATTTGCATTTCTTACGCAAAAACCCGCAAATCAGCCCCGCCGCAAGGAAATCTTAAGGCGCTTCGGTCCTCTCCGACTTGTTTTTTTAAGAAAAAACGAGTACAATGGGGAAAAACTATTTCCTTATGCTTATGAAAGAGGTGGTTGGATGCCATCCAAAGACAATTCCGTTGCGAGCTGCGCCCAGCAGATCCTTACGCAGGTGAAAACCGTGGTCGTGGGAAAGGACCCCGTGCTGCTGTGGGTGCTGGCGGCAATTCTTGCCCGGGGACATATCCTGCTGGAGGACATCCCCGGCGTGGGGAAGACCACCATGGCGCTGGCCTTTTCCCGTGTGCTGAGCCTGAGCTGCAGCCGCGTGCAGTTTACCCCGGACGTTCTGCCCTCCGATGTGACGGGCTATTCCGTGCCCGACTCCGCCGGGGGAATGCGCTATCAGCCCGGCGCGGTGCTGTGCAATCTGTTCCTCGCCGACGAGCTGAACCGCGCCACTTCCCGCACCCAGTCTGCCCTTCTGGAGGCCATGGAGGAAGGACAGGTCACGGTGGACGGGGTGAGCCACCCCCTGCCAAAGCCCTTTACGGTCATCGCCACCCAGAACCCTACCGGCGCGGCGGGCACTCAGCTGCTCCCCGACAGCCAGATGGACAGGTTTATGGTGCGGCTGTCCATGGGCTACCCCAGCCCTAAGGACGAAGCCGCCATGGTGCTGAACCGGCAGGGCGGCAACCCCCTGCACGACCTGATTCCCCTGATGACCCGGGAGGACTTGACCGCCATACAGGACACGGTGGAGGAAACCTACCTCAGCGACAGCGTGGTCAATTATATTGTATCCCTCATCGGCGCCACCCGGAGCAGCCCCGACATCCTTCGGGGCGCAAGCCCCCGTGCGACGCTGGCTGTCACCGCCATGGCGAAATCCGTCGCCCGGCTTCGGGGACGGGATTACGTGACCCCGGCGGACGTGAAGGAGGTCTTCGCCCACACCATCGCCCACCGCCTGATTTTATCCCCCAAAGCGGAAGCACAGGGAAAGCAGCCGCAGGCGGTATTGCAGGACATCCTTGCCGCCGTCCCCGCCCCCCGGCTTCGCTGACATGACCGGGCGCAGATTGTGGTATCTGGCGGCGCTGTTCGGCTGCTGGGTATTTTATATTGCCTACGGCGAGTGGTTTTCATGGTTGGCACTGATGATCGTAGGGGGACTTCCGTGGCTGTCGCTCCTTATCAGCATCCCCGCCATGCTTTCCTTCCGCCTGTCCCCGGACGGGGCGGACGCCGTCCCAATGGGTACGGAGGCGGAAACATGGCTGCTGGGCAGCAGCGCGTTCCCGCTCCCGCCATTCAAGGGGAAGATACGCCTGCGCAGCTGCATCACCGGCCAAGTCCGGCGCTATCATCCGGGAACCGGCCTGCCTACGCAGCACTGCGGCGGCATCGTCGTCACGGTGGCGCGGGCGCGGGTCTGCGATTATCTGGGGCTGTTTGCCTTCCCGGTGGGGAAGGTGACGCCCAAAACCATTCTCGTCCGCCCGAAGCCCCTGCCCATCCCCGCCATCCCAGACCTTGACCGGTATATTGCCCGGGCGTGGAAACCCAAATCCGGCGGCTTTGCGGAGAACCATGAGCTTCGGCTCTACCGTCCCGGCGACAGCCTGAATCAGGTGCATTGGAAGCTCACCGCCAAGACCGGAAAATGGATGATCCGTCAGCCCATGGAACCCCAGCGGGGGCTGGTGATGCTGACCATGACGCTCCGGGGCACCCCGGAGGAACTGGACCGGAAATTCGGCCGATTGTTGTGGCTGGGGAAATATCTTGTGGAAAAGGACGTGCGTTTTGAGATCCGCACCCTGACCGCCGATGGTGTGCAGTCATCGTGGGTGCAGACGGAGCAGGAGCTGAATAAAGCCACCGATACGCTGCTGTGTGCCGGGGAAGCAAAAGAAGGCTCCATCCGGGACTTTGGCTTCGCCGCCTCATGGCAGTACCACATCGGAGGTGAGCCGGATGAAGCGTAAGATCTGGGTCACCGCCGGAATCGCGGCGGCGCTGGCCTTCCTGATCGCCTTCGGCGCGGTGGGATGTGTGGTCAGCGGGTTTGACCTGCCTCTGGACAGCTATGCCAAAGTGGTGCTGATCTGTGGGGCGGCGTCGGTTTTCTGTGCTGCGGCCTTCAGCCTGAAATGGGGCGGCGCGGCGGTGCTGTGCGCGCTGGCGCTGGGCGCGGGCTATGACTGGAAGCAGGACGAGGCAGCAGAGCAGCTGTTCGGGCTGCTGTACCGCATGACCTCCGTTTACAGCAGAGCCTACGGCTGGGACCCCGTTCAGCTGTCCGACGGTGCAGCGGCTGTGGATATTCCCATGGCCGTGCTGGGCGTTCTGCTGAGCGCCGCCGTGACATGGTCGGTGTGCCGGAAGCTGGGGGCAGTCCTCCCGGTGGCGGCGTCACTGATCCCCCTTTCCGCCTGCATGGTGGTGACGGATACCGTCCCGGATGTGCAGTATTTATTCTGCCTGCTGTTTGGCCTTATCATTCTGATCCTCACCAGCCGCGTCCGCAGACAGAGCGCCCCTCAGGGCAATCGCCTGACCGCCATGGCGGCGATCCCGGCGGCACTGGCACTGGCGGCGTTGTTTCTGGCATTCCCACAGGAGAGTTATGTAAATCGCTCGGAAGCGACCCGGGATGCCATTCTGTCGTGGTTCCAGAGCATCCCCGAAAAGGTGGCGGAAAACGTCCGGCAGGAAGTGACCGTTTCCGTCCCCGCTCAGGAGCCGGATCATGTGCGCCTTGCGTCTCTGGGACGCAGAACTGAATCGCCCATAACGGTGATGGAGGTCACGGCGGAGATCGGCGGTACCCTTTACCTCCGTGGGCAGGACTATGACGGCTACGACGGCATGACATGGACGGTCTCCCAGCACCGGACGGAGGACTTTTCCCTCACCGGGGAGGATTACGGCGAAGTGTCTATCCGCACCGTAGGCGAGCGGGCGCTATTATACCTGCCTTATTATCCCGCCCGGAGCATGGCGCTCATCGGCGGAAACATGAGCAACACCTGGGCATACACCGAATACGTTATTCCCCGCGCCGGTCTGCCGGACACGGGCGATTTCGGGGACGGCAACCCCGCCTGACCTCAATTCCCCCTATCTTGCTCTCCCCGACGCGACCCGCGCCCGGGCGGAAGTCCTTCTTGCGGACATTCTGGGCGGCGCCTCCTCCACCGTGGAGAAGGCAGAGAAAATCGGAGATTATGTCCGTGCTTCTGCCCGGTACGACCTGAATCCCTCCCGGATGGGCGACGGGGAGAGGGACTTCGCCCTGTGGTTTCTGGAAAGCGCCGAAGCGGGCTACTGCGTCCACTTCGCCACGGCGGCGACAGTGCTGCTCCGGGCAGCGGGGATTGAAGCCCGCTACGTCAGCGGCTATCTGGTGAAAACCGCCCCCGGCGACGTCACCGAGAAAAACGCCCACGCATGGGCGGAATATTACGAGCCGACACTGGGCGTCTGGCTGGTATTGGAGGCCACTCCATCGGATATGGCCGCGGCGCAGCAGCCCACCCCGGAGACCGTGCCGGGAGCCACGCAGGAGGCCGCCCAGCCGACCTCCCCGGAGCCGACGACCCCACCGCCTGCAACTTCACCCTCCCACCCGCAGCCCCC
>ERZ773242.3050-NODE-3050-length-12636-cov-11.222081_pt1 | contig 12636 bp, 17 predicted proteins | sample MGYA00511077_ERZ773242 | MGnify/ENA primary metagenome ERZ773242 (study PRJEB29015, sample SAMEA2737754) | human gut metagenome | biome: human gut; feature: human-associated habitat; material: faeces | place: China | collected 2012 ... | reverse complement strand
CAAGCAGCCCGTAGGTTGCTGAAAAAAAGATATGGTATAATATCCTGGTAATATGCCGCATAATTCAAATTCTTAAAATTACAGCTATGAAAAATGACAAGATGGAAGGTGAAACTGCGTTACAGTATTTCCTTCGTAAAAACCGAGAATTGGCGGCATTGAAAGACGCAGCCCTGCGAGCTGGAAAGAATGTGATCAGATGGGACGATCCGGCCAGCGGACATGAGTATATGTTTTGTCATCATCCCTATTTGGGATGGTTCGATGCAAAAGAGCGTCCGGGATTATTGCATGGTATAACTCTACGGCCGTAGAACCTCGCCATAGATCGACTTGATAGCTCGGTGTAAATGTCGTTGGACTTAAATTCTAACAATTATGAAAGTAGGCACGAAAAGTCTCCTATTCGGAGCACATAACATCATTATCCATCCCGTTCTGGTCTTTATTGCTTGGTGGCGGCTGTACGGGTTCCCGTTTGATCCGCGGCTTTGGATTGCGTTCCTCGTCCACGATTGGGGCTATTTCGGGAAATCGGACATGGACGGTTCCGAGGGCGAAACGCATGTCGAGTTGGGTGCTCGGATCATGCGGATCTTCGGCCGTCGCTGGGAAGAGTTCGCACGGCATCACTCCCGATACTACTCCCGGCGGGACGGCGTTCAACCCTCGCAGTTGTGCTATGCCGACAAATTGGCGTTATGCTGTGAGTGGCCGAGGTTTTACCTGTTCCGGACTCGGATCACCGGTGAGCTTTGCGAGTATATGGCGCTTTCCGAGGTTGGCGGAAAATATAGTTGCAAGGAATACATGACCCGAATGATCGACACGCCGCAGTCGTGGTTCTCAGCCGTGAGATGTTTTACCTTACGTTACGTCGCAGAACACTATCGTCATGGACATCGTTAAGACCATCGCTACAAAGATCCGGCGTCGGAACTTCCTGTTTCGGGAAGGACGCCGGATCTACTTCGGTCGGCAAATGGATACTACCCGGCTGGTCTGGGCCCGGAACCTCTGCGAAGGCTGGCAGATCGACATCGATGGGCGGCGAATCACCGTCGATTGCATTCTTCGGGAGATTACGGTGGATGGAGTGGAAACAATGAACTACTGAAACCTTGCGGCGTATAGGTCAGCCGCTTTTACTACCATGCGGACAATAGAGGTTACGTTAATGAAAACCGTAATTGTTATTGAGGATTGGAACCATGCTACTTGGCGACTCTTCAAAGAAACGGATGGAATGTTTCGGTATACCCTTTCAATGAGTTTCTGACGATATTATTCGGACGGGAACAAATAGGGAAATTTCAGAATTATGAAGTAAAAATTAGAGGCAATGGACAATGATGAATTGAAAGCAGGGCAATCCGGAACCCTGAAAGAGCCCTATTGGGGGTATCGACATGTCGAATTCGTGGAGTACGATTATCCCCGGGTTCGCGTGCGGATCAGTTCGGGGCTCGAATTCAGCGTATGGATCGACGAGGTGGATTGGGATGAACCCTATTAATTCAATAATATTGATATTACGAATATGACAGAACGGGAATTGAAAGCGGGGAGGACATTCGATTATGCGTCGGAGTGTGATTGCGTATCGATCGGATACATCCCATCCGTACATTGGTTTTACGTCGAACTCAACGGAGTCTGTGTGCATACCTCCTATACGTTCCGACCGGCCAAAAAGAAATTCGACAAACTGATCGAGCAGTACAAGCTCGTCGAAGTCGAGGACGAGTAATATAGAATCGGGGCTGATTAACGTCCGTCCTTTTTTAACTCATGGAACTATGGCACGAACTGTATTGGAAAGCAAATAAAAAGGTAAAAAAATGAACCGATGCTTATTTTTTAGTCGAGACAAACCCGTCGATATATGTTGAGTCGTTAGTCGCGATAGCAAAAGCTTGTCTGACGAGTTTGTTAGCCACAGCGATCAGAGCTACTTTAGACGGTTTACCATTGGCTTTTAGTCGGACGTAACATTCCTTGCAAGCAGCATTGTAACGTAATGCAGTCCACGAGGCGATATAGAGCAAAGCTCGTAATTGTTCATCGCCATTTCGGTTTATATGGCCTTTGATATTCACCGACGTACCTGATTGTTGATATGTGGGACATATTCCGATAAAGCGGGATAGTTGCTTTGCATTGTCGAAGTAGGTAAATCCTCCGGTGGTAAGGATGAGTGCCGTAGCGAGTGTAATGCCGGTTCCTTTGATGGATGTCAGGGCTTTTAGTTGTTTATCGAACTCGGATGATGCTATGTCTGCCAGTTCCGTTTCGAGTTGCTCGATCTGCTTGGTCAGAAAATCAATGGTCTTGTCCAGTGTACGCACACAGGCTTTGTCTCGATAAGGCAGTACGACGAGCGATTCACGCAGGTTCTTCGATGCAACGAGTTGTTTACGCAGCTGACGGATTACGGTCTTCTTCTGTTTGAGCAGCAGGATAGCTTGCGAGGGCATTTTGTAGATGGGAGGATTCATCTTCTCCCCGTACATGGCGATCATGCAGGCGTCTTTTTCGTCGGTCTTGGTAACTGTCATCATCATCCGGGCAAAATGCTTGATCTGCTTGGGATTGACCAGACTGACGGCAATACCGGTCTGATGAAGCAGATACAGCAGCAGAAAGCCGTAATTACCGGTTGCCTCCATGACACAGTGATGCTCTGTTACTGAAAGCGTAGCAATGAATTTACGCACTCCCGCAGCAGTATTCGGGTAAGTCTGGGTACGATAACCTTTCGCTGACGGATAGGCTGCGACGAAACTGCTTTTGCTGATGTCGATACCGATATAAACCATAATAAAAAGAATTTAAGTGAAAACTACATCTTGTAAACCATCGTCGCAAACACGGGCTCTGCTTGGCCTAACGAACTGTCCGGTTTTCAGATGCAAAGCATGGGGACAGAACGTGCCATACGGTTTTGAAAACCAACGAATGATCTGCCTTATTCCATGCTTGAAACTATAAAAATAATTCAATTGTTTTACTTATGACAAATGTACGACGAATTGCATTCCCATCAAAAGGCATAATTTACGACACGGACAGGCAAACCGGCCGACTGCATCAGGTTGCAGAGCGCTTCACCCTGGGGAGCGGGAGCTGCGAGAAATGCGTTGTTGTCGATGTTGAACTCGACGATCGAAGCGGATATTCCTATTCGTTGATCGGTCTGAAGACTCTGGAGCGTTTTAGCACGAGGTTCATCTTTGATGAACGCGACTCGGCCAGCGGAGTCATTGCGGACCTCGAATATCCTTCGTTCTTGGCCGCCGATCAGGTAGAAGAGGTTATTGCCCGGGCGGCCGCCGCAGAGTTGGAACGTGAGAGGTTGGCATCCATCACTAACCGGCATTTGCATCGGGGGATTCTGATCGTCGATTATTCTGAAAAGGCCCTGGCAATCTTTACTGATGATCCGGCAGATGTGGTCATTTTGGAACGCATCCGCGCGAAACGGAATCCGGGTCTGAAATACAAAGGTCGCAAGGTCGCCGGCTGGATCTTTCCGAAATGCCGACAGGAGCAGTTGGCGGCCGTGGTAACCATGTGATGAATCACAAACAATCCGAAACGATAATTCAAACTTTGAAAACCATGAAATTACAAGTGCAGATGGTGGCCATGTCCCACTTGAGCGATGTGCAGGAGTTGATCCGCTTCGGCGCTCTGGAGCAGGTTCGCCGAGAACTCAACTTTGTCAAATCATTGATGCTCGAATATCCCGACCTGGAGGCTGAGGTCCCGGAGGAGAGGATCAACGAAATCTATACCCGTAACATGGCGGATCTGGCTAAGCCGGCCGGACAAATGGATGAACGGAGCCGCGTCCGACAAATGGCTATACGAGCCTATCGGGAGACGTGTCCGTCGGATCGTATTACCGGCTGTTGTGATGTTTGCGATTGCTGCGCTTTCTCTCAGGCGTTTGTAGAAAAGTTCGACGAATTGATGAACAGTGATAAGTGAGTATTTTTTTCTTTCATGAATAAAAACCCCAATGCATTACATTGGGGTTTTTATATAGAATCTGTAAGATTTATTGCCATATAATGAACATGATTTGCCCTGTTTCAACGTATTGGAAATTAGAGCATTCTATGGATACTATCGTTCCTGAAACAGAGCTTTCAATGCCTATCAGCATTTTCATGGCTTCAATGAAACAGACTAAACGTCCAGGAAATACAACATCGCCTTCTGTTACCAATGGGGGCTGAGAGAGATCGTCGTTGCGATAGAAAGTACCCGGTAGTGGGGCATCGATGGTATAAATATACCCGGCAGTAAGAGTATTGAATAAACCACTTGCGAATACTGTCACCAGTAATGATAGAATAAATTTTTTCATAGGTGCTGATTGTTTTAAGGTTAGTTGGTTAAAAGCAAATATAGTATTTTATCTGTTATATATTTTTATTTTAATGATTTATTTTTAACTTGCAATAAATACCTTATTAAATTATGAAAAAGATATTGCTTGCAACGCTATTTGCCGGACTATTCATTTTCGTATGGGCACAAAAAGCCCCCAAAAAACCGTTTTATGCTCCGGACGGAAATTGTATTGCTGTTGTAGCTTCAATACAAGATAACACCAGTCCGGTTGTTGACAATGCGGAGGTTTTGATCGTTAGCGATAAAATTGAGCTCAAAGGGAAAGTAAAACGTTATGAAGTTGATAGCCCGTTCTGTTTTTATGAGTTCGATGATGTGGAGTTTAAGGATTCTATCTATATAAAGGTTACGCATCCGGATTTTTATATTTATGAAGCAAAGATTGCAGCGGCGAATTTTCGAGGTAAGCACGTTGCTTTATTGAAAAGGAAAGCTGCTAAATAGCCTTGTCGGTAGTCTTCATGAATATTTCGAAAAAGATTGTACTGTCTTCTTTGTTTTGTGTTTGCGGGCTGTTTCACGCGTATGCACAGATGATCAGGACTGTGGGACGAATTGTACCGCATAATCCCTCAGCTTACAGTACGATCATCGTCTCGGATGCTGCTGGGGACGAACCGTTGGGAGGTGCGACTGTAAAAATCGTCCATAAAAGGGATACGCTTATTACTACAACGCGGCTGGTTGATTTGGGACCAGTCAAGATCGCTTTTTGTTTTTATGAGAAGACTCCGCAGGATTCGGTCGAACTGAACGTTTCCTATGTGGGTTATAAATCTTTTTTCAGGAAATATTCCGCGGCAGAATTCAAGGGTACTCAGCGAATACAGTTGTTCGACGATGTGACGGCCATCAGTCAGATCGTAGTCGTCGGTGAGCAGGTCGCTATGGTAATCAGGGGAGATACAACTTTTTACAATGCCGCCTCGTTCAAGACTCTCGAAGGAGATCGCTTTCGAGAGTTACTTCGCCAACTTCCCGGTGTCGAAGTGAAAGATAACAGGATATACGCCAATGGTGAGGAGATAAAGCGCGTGTATGTGGATGGGCGTAATTTCTTTGGGGATAATCCCGAATACGTGTTGTCAGACTTGACGGCTGATGATGTTCGTAGTGTTAAGGTATATGACCAGCAAAGTCCCGATGCTAAGTATCTGGGTGATGACAAAGCCCGGAATGAGAAAGTAATGGATGTCGTTACGTATTCCAAGCCTGATGTGATAAAGGGCGGTGTAATGGCGGCACAGGTCGGAGTGAGTCTCGGCAAGGAGGGCTATTCGGGTGAAAAGTTCCGTTATGATATGGGCACGGACCTTTATCGTAACACCGAACGGAACAACCTGCGGCTCGGTTTAATCTTTCAGGAGAATTCACCTTCAAATGCAACAGTAGCCAGCCAGGGAATAACGCCCGGATCACGGCAGGATGTTTCTGCCGGGCATTCACTGCGCCGGGGTGATTCGTTGATGGTCAGCACGAACTTTATTTTCCGGCGAAACACTCGGGAGAGTCGGTCTCTCTCGAACATGGTCTATTTCCCGGACCGGGATTATTCTCAGCGCAGTCAGAACACATCCTCTTTTACCGAGGGACGCAGCCATACCTTTTCTTTGTCGGAAAATATTCAATGTCGTCGCAGGGGGAATATCTTCATGGTCTCGGCCCGGGGCGAACTGAACCGGGCGAAGAATGCCAGTCAGAATTTCACCTTGCAGCAAATCGATGACGAGCAAACTGTCCTCGACCGGAATATACGAGGTGACGGTTCTGGGGGATCAGTTAATCTGCATGTGACTAATAGTACGAAAATCGGCACCAGGGCATTCCTATTTGCCGATGCTAATTTTAAGTACTCAAGATCGTCGGAAGATGGTTTGAACGTCGATACGGTGGCTTCGAATAGCCTAATGCGAACGATTATCGACAACAATACGGATGCCAACAATATCCAGGTAAATGCATCTGCTATTTTCAAGTTTGATCTCAGCAAGATGGTAGCATTAGGACTGGCCTATCGGTTTGGCTACAACTATGGTAAATCCCGTCGGGCAAGCATGGACTACATTGCCGATCCCGTAGGATCGTTGGATTCTGTGAATTCGTACAATTATACGATTAATTCATATCGAAATATTATTGATCCCCAATTGACGATCGTTAAAAACGACTTCCATTTCGATCTCGGATTCGGATTTCAGGCTTATAGTATAATCTCGGATGAGCGGTTGCCGATCGCCGGAACTGCCCGACGGCATTATTATAGTTTTGTTCCGAGCCTCAATTTATTGTATATGACATCCGCACACAATCTGCTGTTTTCAATGAATTCAAGTGCAGAGGAACTTTCACTCGAGCAAATTCGCAGTGGCTTGGATGTCACGAATCCGCTCGTCATTCGGGCCGGAAATCCGGATTTACGTCAAACCAAGCAGTATGCTGCCTCCATACGTTATAACTATACGGATGCTGCACATTCCGCGACTTGGTCCTTCGGTGTTTCGGGAAATTTCAAGGTTGATTATATGGCGAACAAGTCTACGCTGTTCACAGTACAGACCTATTTGCCGAAGTATGACTATACGATGCAAAGTGGTGCTCAACTCAACGAAATTGTCAATGCAGACGGTTATTACGGATGGCAGGTCGGTGCTGGATATTCCAAGCGATTGAAGTTTGGTTTGACGATTAAAACAGAGGCAAAGTATCTATTTGACCGGATGCCATATTTTGTAGGGAGTGACCTTTCCTATGCCCGAAACAATGCGGCCAGATTGTCGCTTTCTGCCATTTCCGGCTTTTCGAATAAGGTTCGCTTTGAGTTTGACTCGACAAGCGAGTTGAGTTACTATGATACGAAAAATCAACAATCGAAGCATTTCTCCCAGGACCTTCGTGGGATGGTTCAGGCCATGATTCTTAAATATAATATTTTGACCGTTAGTACGGCATACCATCTTTATCGGAATTATGCTGTGTCAAATGTCAATAGGGACGATATATTGACAAATGCGGCCATAGGCCGGAAGTTCGGTAAAGAGCGCAAACTGGAATTGTCAGTAGGTGTTGTCGATCTCTTTAACAGGATCAATAATGCGCGAACCCTGTTTACTGACAATTACATTTCGACTACCACGAGTGTCTATCTGGGGCGTTACGGCTATATCCGGGCGACTTATCAGTTTTAAGAACTTCTTCCCTTCACGCATCAACATCAGGCCCCGGAGTTTTGCTCCGGAGCCTTTTCTGTAATATTGATATTACGGAATTCATCGGACCCGGCCATAGCCGGCTGCCGGTTGACCACCGGCTGTTTCGCCGTGCTGATCTCCGATCCTGTCGCACGGCCTTCAGGCCCCCTGAACTCGCAGCCCCGGCGACTATGCCGCCGGGCCCAGCTCGCGGCCGCCTTCGCTCGGCAAGCTCGCTCGTCGTCCGGGGGAGAGCGGTATTTCCACTCACAACATGGATGCAAAGTTAGCCGACATCCGTTCGACAGCGGCAAGGATCGTCCAGCCTGGTTAGGCTGGACGCCTGGCCCGATTCAGAAATATTTGTCCGCTGCGCCCGTCGATGTCTCGACGGCAAATATTTCCTTCCGGGTCCTTGCCTTCGAAGCAGTCGCCCGGATCGGCAGAGTCTGCATCGCTGTTCTGAGCGTTTCAGGCAGTTTAGAACTCCGGCGCAGGAGGATAAAATCTGCATCACAGTCATGGATATGGCAAAGTACATTTGGTCGATTTTACGATCGGCTCCGGCAATTATGATGTCGTGGGGCATAGAGAAACGAGCTCCATATCGTCGGGACGATATGGAGGGCCTCTGGTTCCATGTCAAAGGTTTCAAGCACGAAGGATGGGTTGCTGTGCTCTATAATGAGGGGCAGGACCTTTTCGAAGTCCGCCTTTTGGATGATTCCGGAACCGAAAAGGAGCGTGTCGAGGAGGTGTATTTTGATTGTCTGGTGGATATTATCGACGGGCTGATCGAGCGGACCGATCATTATCACTCCGACATCAACACTTGGCTCGATACGCCGGGTTCCAATGTGAACGAGCAGGAGGCAAAAGATGTTGGACGATTGATTCGGAGTCTCCGGGAACTTGGGATTCCCGGCGAGGTTCATATTATCGAATGATGAAGGAGGGGCCTTGCCCCTCTTTTTGCTCGCTGCCACTTTCTATGTGATTTATCACAAAGAAATCGGTTCCGGCCATCGCCGGTTGCCGGTTGACCACCGGCTATCTCGCCGTGCGGATCTCCGATCTTTTCGCACGGCCTTCAGGCCCCCTGAACTCGCAGCCCCGGCGCCCATGTCGCCGGGGCCAGCTCGCGGCCGCCTTGCTCGGCAAGCTCGCTCGTCGTCCGGGGGAGAGCGGTATTACTCACTCACAACAGGGATGCGAAGTTAGCCGACATCCGTTCGACAGCGGCAAGGATCGGCCAGCCTGGTTAGGCTGGCCGCCCGTCGGCCCGATTCAGAAATATTTGTCCGCTGCGCCCGTCGATGTCTCGACGGCAAATATTTCCTTCCGGGTCCTTGCCTTCGGAGCAGTCGCCCGGATCGGCTGAGTCTGCATCGCTGTTCTGAGCGTTTCAGGCAGTTTAGAACTCCGGGCAGGAGGGTAAAGTCTGCATTTACGTTATGTCACATTCTGATGTTCTCGAGAAAGTCTCTTCGCATTTTGCCGAATTGATGATCGCCAAGATCGAGTCCATGACCGAATCCTGGCAGAAGCCGTGGATCTTCGGGCAGGGCGTTCTTCCCTACAACATTGTCTCCGGGAGGAATTATACCGGCGCGAACATTCTGACGTTGCTTATGCTTACAGAGGTTAAGGGCTACCAGAGCCCGGTATTCGTCACCTTTAAGCAGGCCAAAGAACTCGGCTTGCAGGTCCGCAAGGGCTCGAAACAATTTCCGGTGATTTTCTGGAAGCCCTTTTACCTGGCCGCCACTCCGGTCGAAAGCAAACCCCGCTATCTTTCGGTAGAGGATTTCAAAAATCTTTCCGAATCCGAGCGCAAGGAATATGTGCTGCGGTTCAGCTTGCGTTTTTATCCGGTACTGAATCTCGACCAAACGGACTTTGCCGAACGGTATCCGCAGCGTTGGCAGCAGATCTTCGACCGGCAGGCTCATCCCCGGCGTCCCGCAGGCACGGCGCATCCGACTCTCGAGCGTATGCTCGAGGCGCAATCCTGGGTCTGTCCGATCCGCCTGAAGGTCGGCGACCGGGCGTCCTACTCTCCGGCGGACGATATTATCGTCGTGCCTCTCAAAGAGCAGTTCTCCGATCTGGAGGCATTTTATTCCACGCTTCTTCACGAGATGAGCCATTCGACGGGTACTGCCGACCGTCTGGACCGGCACTTCGAGGATCGGTCGCGTCAGGCTTACGGCCGCGAGGAGCTGGTCGCTGAATTCTCGGCAGCTCTGGCCGGTTGCGGCCTCGGGATTTCGAGCGGCATCCGTTCAGAGAACGTCGCCTACTTGAAAGGTTGGCTGGAGAAGATCCGCGCGGAACCTGCATTCATCTTCTCGGTTCTGAGCGATGTGCGTCAGGTCGTGCGGTTCATCGGCGAACGTCTCGATGCGCAGCTATTCGGCGACACCCAACCTGATGACATTGCAGGGTAGGGGCTTCGGCCCCTTTTTTCAGGTCTTTTCCCCGGCCCCTCGATACATCGAGGGGCCTTTGTCGCTCCTAAAACGTGCGACTTGCAGGTCGTTGCAAGTTGCACGTTGCTCCACGTCGCGGCAGAGCACCCCTCGCTCCGCTCGGGAGAGCGGTATTTTCTCTCTGGGCCCGACCAGGCTGCGGTTTTTGGACTCCTGTTGTTTCCAGGATTCCGCCGCCCGCGGTCTCATCCCCTTACACGTTGCCTTCAGGCCATATCTGATACAAAGGTCGATCACTGGATTTTGCCGGCCAATGAACCTGTCAATTATTTTCCTGCGGCCCTTCGGGTGAAAAAATTAACCCCGGTGTTGCCGGGGCGTGCTAAAGTAATTTTTTCAAAAATAATTGTCAGAACCCTTGTTGTGCCGGTTTATAGGAATTGATCTGCCGCCTGTTCCTTTGGAATGGGCGGCAGATCGTGTTTATTACAAAATCGCAGCGATCGGAACCAGTATCAGAAAGGCTCTGAAGGCAACGTGTAAGGGGATGATCCCTCGTTCTTTGAAATTTTGAAAACATCCATCGTCCGGCAACCCGCAGCCTGGCGGACCTTCGAGAAAATGAAGTTGTTCGATAGAAAGGATAAAGGGCGTGACGAGGATGTAAGCAAAACGACGACAAACAATTCAAAAACAAAACAATACAACTATGAAAGCAATCAGAAAATTTATTGAGCGTATTGTGAAAATGATTTTTACCCCGGATGGATATACCGTGGATGTCTGTCTTATCAAACAGAGAGGCACCTGGGAATCGAGGTGGTTCTCGGTGAAATTTTCGAATCGGAAAGCCGCGAAACAATGGATGCAAAAAGTTATCGAGCGATTTGAAAATCATCCCGCATATCCGTTGAATATGGTCCTTTTGGTCGCAGTTTATACCAAATGTCAACTTAATAAGGTGCTCGACGATCATTATTGCGTAGTGCCCGACTGTTAATCGTAATTCAAAACTTTATAGCTATGTCAAATTACAACCGACAACACGCCGCAGATTTCGCCGAATGGCGAATCCGCCACCCGCACGAGGTGGTCAATACCCCCGAGGAGGCCGGGATTACCTCGACTCTCAAAGTCGGCGACAAGGTGACTTTCACGAACGGATACGGCGTGAAATTTCCGGGCCATCGGGTTCTCGGCTTCTGCAAACCTACTCTTGGCAATCGGTGTGTGTATCTCGATTATGATTGCTATTGGTTCCCGGCGGGCCTTGATGAACTCAAACTTGAAGAGTAATTGAAATTTTCGTAAATTAGAGGCGCAGTGCCTCGCAGAACCTCACGATGTACAGGTCAATCGTAATTTTTCAGATGAAACAAACTACTATTGTCGGCAACATCGGCCGGGATGCCGTATGCCGCGAGGGCGACGGCGGTCACAAATTCGTATCGTTCAGTGTCGCGTATGCCGAACGCAAGACGAACGACACGGACGAGCAGGGGAACCCGGTAACGGTTGCCCAGTGGGCGGAGTGTGAAATTTACGTCGGTCCGGAGAGCTCTGCCGAGGGGCTTTTGAAACTGCTGACCAAAGGACGCTTCATTTATATCGAAGCCTCGGACAAGGTGGAAGCGTGGATTGATAAGAATAACCAAGTGCGATCGAGGATTCTCTATCGGGTCACTAATTTTCAGGTCTGAGTGGCAGACTCTCGGCGACCATAAGGCCGCCGAGAGTTCAAAATACGTTTTGGAGAAAAATTTGCTATATTTGCAAAAAATTCAACTATGGAAAAAGGGGATAAAGTTCGAGTTTCACCGGATATAACTCATCTTGACGAATGGGTAGAGGGGATTGTCATAGAACTTGAGAACAATCGCTTCAATGGTCTTGTTGTTACTGCGAAAACAGCTTCCGGTGCTGTTTATTTCGGCCCGGCTAATTTTTTCGAACCCATTAAATAAAGTGCATTATGTATGCTATTGCATTTGATTTAATAGTCAGTGATTTGAAAATTCATTATGGTGGGAATAACTATCAAAATGCTTATTTTGAAGTTAAGAAAACCCTGGATGCTTGTGGTTTCGAATGGACACAAGGTAGTGTGTATGTTTCCAAAGAAGATAAAGACAACCTTGCAACCGTTTATCGTGCTATCAATGCATTGACCAAATTGGACTGGTTCAAAAAGTCTGTCCGGGATATTCGGGCTTTCAAAGTCGAGGATTGGTCGGATTTTACGGCCATTGTACGGGAAAGTTAAAGTTATGCCGATTGCAGGATGGTTATTTATTGCGCTTGCTGTTTTTGTAATAGCAGTGTACATTTGGAGTAGGACCGACAAGGGCAAGAAGTGGTTGTTGTAATTCTTCTTCCCTTCACGCATCAACATCGCGGCCCGGCAGGTTATCCCTGCCGGGCCGTTTGTTTTTCGCGCCCTTTGGGGCGCGAGAGTAGGGAAAAGTGTGAATAGTATGGCTTCTCCCGAATACCCCTCCGGAGAACTCGTCAGCACTCAGTTGCCGGGTCACCGCGTGGGGCCGTGCTCGCTGGAGGCTTGCCCTTACCCCGGCCGGATTCGTTCCGGCTGGCGA
>ERZ773242.3045-NODE-3045-length-12656-cov-2.480597_pt1 | contig 12656 bp, 10 predicted proteins | sample MGYA00511077_ERZ773242 | MGnify/ENA primary metagenome ERZ773242 (study PRJEB29015, sample SAMEA2737754) | human gut metagenome | biome: human gut; feature: human-associated habitat; material: faeces | place: China | collected 2012 ... | reverse complement strand
CCGTCTGCTTTTTGTCTGCTTTGCAGGCGTAGGCGGTAATCTCCCGCGCGGTCAGCTGCGGCATCGGGTCGCCGCCCTCTTTCAAACGGCGGAAAAGCTGCATGTAAACATCGTTGATAGTCTTGGTCACACAGGGTCAACTCCTAAATTTACGCGGGTTTGAACCACAGCGGCACGGCGTTCGCCCGCACCCTGCAATCGCGGAACACGGCTGCGGCCGCTGCCTGAAATTCTGCGGCATTTTTGGCTTTTTTAATTGCTTTACCCGTTTTTTCGCTGTTTTCAAACAGATTCAGATGGTAAAACCAGATTTCCTTCATGCGGAGCATGGCAATCCGGCTATCACCGAAGGCTTCGCAGTAGCGCACGAACAATGTATCGTGAAAGGTCTCGAGCATTTTTGCGTCTGCGGCCTTGCCGCCGGTCAGGCGCATCACGAGAGACGGATCGGCGATCAGCGCACGACCGATCATCACCGCCGGCAAATCAGGATAGCGTTCGCTGACGGCGCTTACGTCCCGCTCGGTGATGAGATCGCCGTTGTAGCACACGGGCATGCTGCAGCGCGGAAGCGCCGCCGCGAAATCGCTCTCGCGCACCTTTCCCTTGTAGAAATCCTGCCGTACGCGCGGATGGATGGTCAGCTCGGTGATGGGATAGCGGTTGTAAATCTCGAGCAGCTTGTCAAACTCGCTTGCCTCATGCACGCCGAGACGGGTTTTTACCGAAATCCCCTCGCATTTTGCGAAAACTTCGTCAAAAAACCGGTCCAGATCGTCCGGATGTGCGAGAAATCCGGCTCCCTTTCCCTTGGCCGTCACCGTGCCGGACGGACAGCCAAGGTTGAGATTGACCTCGGGATACCCGAGGTCATGCAGTGCATTCACCGCCCAGATGCAGTCCGCGGCAGACTTAGTGAGCAGCTGCGGAACCGCAGGCACGCCCTCGTTGTACTCCGGCAGGACATCGCGCTTTTGCCGCGGCGTCAGCTTTTCATTCGTGGTCGGTGTGATAAACGGCATGAAATACTTGTCCACACCTGAGAAAAATTCGTGGTGCGTCCGGCGATAGACCGCACCGGTCACGCCTTCCATCGGCGCAAAATAATAGTGCATGGCGCTTACCACTCGTCCGAGCCGTCGCCCGGAATGACCGCCTTCATCGCGGTGATCGCAACCTCGATCATGGAATCGTCCGGCTCAAATACGGTCAGGTGCTGCACCATCAGTCCCGGCCAGCGCAGCGCACGCGAGAGCAGGCTCTCCGAGCGGCCGGCGTAGCGGTTAAACTCGTAGCTTATGCCGACAACAAGCGGCAGCAGGAGCAAATGCGCGAGCATGCGCACGAACGGATTGGTAATGTCGATGATGGAAAAGACGATCGATGAAACGATGGTCGCAATGATAATCAGCACAAACATGAAGCTGGTACCGCATCTCGGGTGATATTTTCCCTGCTTTCGGACATTTTCAACGGTCAGTTCTTCGCCTGCTTCGTAACAGAAAATGGTCTTGTGCTCTGCGCCGTGGTACTCGAACGTGCGGCGGATGTCCTTCATATGCGACACTGACCACATGAACAGCAGGAACAGAATGACGCGCACGCAGCCCTCGAGTACATTACGCGCGAGCACACCCCAGGTTTTCGGCACAAAACCGCCGAGAAAGCTCGGCAGCAGGATGAACAGGCCGATCGGCAGGGCAATGCCGATGACAGTTGAAATGCTCAGGATGATCTTGTTCAGACTCTCCGAGCCGAATTTCTTTTCCAGCCAGAGTTCAAACTTGGACGGCGGCACATCGGCTTCCTCGTCCTCAAAGAAGGACGCGGAGTAGTTGATGGCCTGCATGCCCTCCTTCATGGCGGTAAACAGCGTATACGCGCCGCGGAAGATTGGCTTTTCCCAAATCGGGGCACGGCTCGGCGTCGGTTCGGTCTTGCTGACAAGCTCGCCGTTCGCCTTACGCACGACCGTGCAGGACTTCTTAGGTCCCTTCATTACAATACCCTCGATGATCGCCTGACCACCGATGGTGGTTTTCTTTTGCGTTGTCATGAATGCTCTCCTTCGGTAAACGGGGTTTCAGATGCCTTCGGAATGGCACCGGTAATGCCGAGCGCCTCCTCGGACTTGGCGGACGGCAGGGTGACGGTAACCGTCGTTCCCTTGCCGACCTCGGACGCGATATCCAGCGTGCCGCCGTGCATGGAAACGATTTCCTCCGTCACGGCAAGACCGATGCCGCTGCCGCGCTGCTTGGACGACCCCTTGTAGAATTTCTCCTTAACGAACGGCAGCTCCGCTTCGGGAATACCCTGACCGTAGTCGCGCACAGACACGACGATGTTGCCGCCGTCACGTTTAAGGTCAATATCAATCTGCTTGCCGTCGCCGCCGTATTTCGCGGCGTTGTCCAGGATATTCAGAAACACCTGTTTCATGCGGTGGCGATCGCCGTTGATGTAGTAGTTTGCATCCACATCTTCGTCGTACAGCAGGCGGATTCCGCTCTTTTTGAGCAGGTTTTCATACATATAAACCGCTTCATACAGCTCGATGGACATATCAAACGTCTCGATCTCCAGCTTCATGCGGCCGGATTCGATGCGCGCAAAGTCCAGCAGCTCCTCGACCATGCGGGTCAGACGGCCCGCCTCCTTCTGGATGATCGTCAGGCCCTGCATAACCTCCTCCGGGTCCTCGCCGCCGCCGGCCAGCAACGTCTCACTCCAGCCGCCAATGGCGGTCAGCGGTGTACGCAGCTCGTGTGAAACCGAAGAAATGAAATCGTTTTTCATGCGTTCGGCGCGGCTGATCTCGTCCGACATATAATTGATGGTATCGCACAGCTCACCTATCTCGTCATCGTAGGTCTTCTGCAGGCGCACGCCGTAGCGTCCGGCCGCGATCTCCTTGGCGATGGTGTTGATCTTGAGCACCGGATCGACGATCGACCGGATAAAATAGCTGTTCGACGCCACAACCAGCATGAGGAACAGCAGGCACGCCAGCAGAGAGAAGCCGACGATCATCCAGATCTGCCGTTCGACGATACGCAGCGAGGTGATATACCGCACGCCGCCGACCAGATCGCCGCGCGCACTCAGCAGCGGCGCTGTGACGCTCATCACGCGCTCGCCGGAAAGCGGGTCTCTGCCGGTGAAAACCGCGGTTTTCTGACCGGAAAGCGCCTGCGAGGCATCCTCGGTCGAAGCAACGCCGCCACCGGATAATCCGGAGGTGGACAGCAGAATGCGGCCGTTTGCGTCCAGAAACTGCTGTTCAAACTTGTCCTGATCCTGAAATGTGGTGACGGTTGCCTCCGCCTGCGTGTAAAACTGATCGTAGGTGTCGGTGAAGTATTTGCGGAACGTGTCCGACGTTGTCGCCGCGCGTGACGCGAGGTTGTCGCGCACGGTGGCATAGTAATATCCCGAAACACCGACAGAGATCAAAATGACCACAACAGCCAGAATGACGAGCACGAAGGACAAAGAGTTCACCAGCCAGCGGCCCTTGATGCCGCCCGGCGAGTGCTGTACCTTTGGTACCTCCGGCTTCGGAGACGGTTCCGGTTTGCGTTTTTGCTTGCGATTTGTCATAGAAAATGACCTTTCTGATGCCGCTTACCAAGCGGCGGAATGTGCGCTGACGCCGCGCGGGCGCACAAGAGGGTAGACAACCTGCGGTTTTCCACCCTCTTATGAATCTCCCCTTTTCCCTTGAGGGCACGGCGATAATTCATAACTGAGACTATAGGGGAACGGGCGTACTATTCATCTTCCGTAGGTGCGGCCGTTGACTGCCCATTACGAAACCTCAGCCGCTCAAGCTGTTTTCTGACTGCTACACATGCGGTTTACTCCACGCAGAGAGCGGCATAGCAGTGCCGCTCAAACTTTTTGCACGTTATACCGTCCAGCACCTACGCAGATAAATGGTGCATATCAGATAAATCCGCAGGTGCTATCTATAATAACGTGCTAACGAATTGCGCGACACTGTTATGTCGCGCCTGCTTAGACTTTCCGTTCTGTGTAGCAGTACGCTGTCTGTGAACTGCGAATATTTCACGAAACAAACGTAACGGTAACCCGACTGCCGTTCCCCTTTTCGGAGCGGTCGCCGGTCTCCGGTCTGCGCCAGACTATCTAACAAGGGAAAGGCAGGAGTTCAAAGAGGAAGGAAAACCGCAGGTTGTCCTTCCTTTTTGCCCCCGCGGCGGGCGCCGTGAATCCCCGCGCTCCGCAGAGCGCAACTCCCCTCGCTGAATCTCAGCGAACACCCCCTCCCGTTAGGGGCGAACACGCTTACGCGGTTCGTACACCCCGCTGGGTCGGTGCAGCGAAAAAAGGCTGCCGCCCGGAAAGGCGCAGCACCAACGTGCCTCGTGTGCCCCAGATAGTCAGTGCAGGAAAAATAAAAGGACGTACCATGAAAGTACGTCCTTTCCCTTATTCTGCTTCCTGCAGATAATAGCCGATGCCTCGCTCAGAGATCAGCTCGGCCTTCGAGCCGACCGCACGTAGCTTGCGGCGCACAAGTGTCAGATAAACCTCGATGTTATTGTAGGTCGCGTCCCTGCCTGCTCCCCAGACCTTCTCGTGCAGCATTTCACGCGGCAGCACCTGTCCCGGTTCCCGCAGGAACATCTCTACAAGCTGCAGCTCCTTGCCGGACAGACGGACTTCGCCGTCATTGCTCGACAGCACACAGCGGCCGCGGTCGAGCGTCAGGTCGCCGGCGGTCAGGATTTCACTCTGCATCATTCTCGGCCGACGTGCCAGTGCATTGACATGCGCCAGAATCTCATCGCTCTGGCACGGACGCATGAGTACATTGTCCGCACCCGCATTCAGAATACGGATACGCGCCCGCGCGGTCGTGTGACCTGCCATGACGAGCAACGGTGTCATATCACCGCTTTCGCGCAGAGAGCGCACCGCATCGACGGTCTTCTCATCCAGCTTAGTGGCATTGTACACGATTACATCATATATATTCTCCGAAATATCAAGCGTGTCGCTCTCCGGCTGCTGATCATACAGAATATGTTCATGCTTGAAGGTGGCGAACAGGCGCTCGTCCTGCTCTGCATTGATTAACAAAATACGCATGAGAACATCTCCTCCTATCGGTGTAACCATTGTGCCGAACTTGTGTGGATTTTTTGTGTATAGCTTATGGATAAATTGTTAAATTGATTCTTTTTCATCAAGCTGCCGTCAAGCGATACGGCAACCCATTTTCAACATTCACGGAATATAAAAGGGAGAAAACAATGTTTTCTCCCCTTTTCGCAATTTACAGAACAATAAGCTGCTTGGACGCATCGGTCAGATCAATGCAGCCGTCCTCAATGACGTACAGCATATCCTCAATACGCACGCCAAACTTGCCCGGCAGATAAATACCCGGCTCTGCGGTGACGATACTGCCTGCCGGCAGCGGCGCTTCTCCGCGCGGAGAAGCAACCGGAGCCTCGTGGATCTCCAGTCCTACACCATGGCCGAAGCCGTGGCCGAAGGCATCACCGTAGCCTGCCGCCTCGATAATCTTACGGCCTGCCGCGTCAACGTCCCGACCGGTCACACCAGCCTTGCAGGCGGCAATGCCTGCAAGTTGTGCGTTCAGCACCGTGTCGTACACGGTCTGCATCTCGTCGGTGATATGACCGACCGCGACTGTGCGCGTCATATCCGAGCAGTAGCCGTCATAAATACAGCCGAAGTCCATCGTCACGAAATCGCCCGCTTCGATGGTCTTTTCACCCGGTACGCCATGCGGCTTGGAGCTGTTCGCGCCCGAAACGACGATCGGGTCAAACGACATGTTCTCCGCGCCATAGTGCAGCATGAGGTAGGTCAGCCGTGCCGCGATCTCCTTCTCGGTCACGCCGACCTTGATGTCGTTCAGCACCTCCTCGAGCGCCTGCTCCGCAATTCGCTGTGCCGCGACGATCTTCTCAACCTCGTCCTCTTCCTTGCACATGCGCAGCTGCTCCACACCGTCCTCGAGACGGACGGCTGTCGCGTGCAGCGCCGTGCCCCAGGACATGAACTCCGCATAAGTGAGCGTTTTGTCCTCAAGAGCGACCTTTTTCGCGCCGTCCTCGTCAAGCAGCTCATTGATAAGCGCAGAATAGCTCTGCCCCGCCTTGATCTCGCGCACTTCAAAATCCTTGATGGCCGCGTGTGCCGCTTCGACATAACGGAAATCCGTGAAGAATACCGCCTGTTTAGCCGACAGGTACACCGCGCCTGCCGTCGAGTGAAAGCCCGTGGCGTAGCGGCGGCTGATCTCGCTGGTCAGCACCAGCGCGTCATACGGCTGCTCGAGCAGCATGGCACGCAGTTCGTTTCTTTTCATGGTAATCGCCTCTTAAATATTAGCCGATGATGGATTTTACCGCATCTACGGCGAGCAGATAGCTGTGCTTGCCGAAGCCTGCAATGACGCCCGCACACACCGGTCCGATGACCGACTTGTGGCGGAATTCCTCGCGCGCGTGCACGTTGGACATATGTACCTCCACGCAGGGCAGGCGCACAGCCGCAATCGCATCGCGGATGGCGTAGCTGTAGTGCGTGTACGCACCGGCGTTCATGATGATCGCATCGCAGTCCTCACGAGCCGCGTGAATGCGGTCGATCAGCGCACCCTCGGAGTTGGACTGAAATACCGCGCATTCCATCCCCAGACGTTCGCACTTCTGTACAACCTCCGCGTTGATGGATGCCAGCGTGTTCGAACCATAAATGCCCGGTTCGCGCTGACCGGTCAGGTTCAGGTTAGGACCGTGGATCAATAATACCTTTTTCATACGTTTATACCCCTTTGCATAGTTCTACAAAGCGTCTCCGTAGGGCAAATGTCCTACTTTTTTACTTTTCTGCCTGAGCCATAAAGCACTGCTTCATGGCGAGTGCGTCCTCCGCCTGCGTTCCGGCGGATTCGCAGATGAATGTCGGTGCGTAGCCGCGCGCAGCGGTTTCCTCCGCGACCGGCGTGAAATCCGGACCGTATACCGTATCCGCGAACGTCAAATGGCGCACCTCGCCCTTATCGTTATACTCGATATGAGAGAAGTGGGCGTGCAGCTTGGCGGTACGCTCGTGACCGATGGTATTTTCCATCAGGTCGAACAGCGCTTTCACTTCCTCACGAGTGTTCATGTGCCCGCCCGTGCGGCAGTTAAGGTGACCGAAGTCGATGCACGGCAGCAGGCGGTCATCGGCAGCCACCAGCTCGCAGACCTCCTCGGCAGTGCCGAGCACGCTCTTTTTGCCCATGGTTTCCAGGCAGACCGCGCAGCCGGTCAGGTGAGCCTCATCCAGCGCACGCAGGATGTTTTTTACGTTTTCGTGCGAGTTGCGCATGGCGCGGTCACGGGTCAGCTTGCCCTGACCGCCGCAGTGCACGACCATGCGTGTTGCGCCAAGCGGCACAGCCAGCCGCGCAGTCTCCAGCACATAACCGACGTTTTTCTCCATGCGCTCGCTCTCCTCGGACGAGAGATTGATGAAATACGGCGCATGAATGCTCATCTGAATGCCGTGCTGCTCGGCTGCCGCACCGATTTTGAGGGCGGTCTCCTCGCCGCAGCGCACGCCGCGTCCGCACTGATACTCAAACGCGGTCAGTCCCATCTGTGCGAGCCATGCAGGCGCATCCTCGCTTTTCTTGAAGCCTGCGGCGGCAAACGACTCCGAGTTGCCCGCAGGACCGAATTTCGGCTCAGCCATGATGTGCTCTCGCCTCCATTCTGCGCCGTCCGCGCGCGATAAAGCCGCGCTCAAGCTGATAGCGCACATTGATCCAGAAAAACCGGCGGTCGAGCGTTTCGACGTAGCAGGTCAGCGCGCCTGCGCGGTTGCCGCCGAACACGTCGGTGAAAATCTGGTCGCCGATGACGGCAATCTCGCGCATGGACAGGCCAAGCCGGTTTGCCGCCTTGCGGAAGCCGCGGGAAAACGGCTTTCCGGCATGGCTGATATAGCCCACACCAAGCGGCTCGCAGAACTTTCCTACCCGCTCGGGATGGTTGTTGGAGAACACCAGTACGGCAATACCGGCGTTTTTCAGCCGGTCAACGAAGGTGTGCAGCGTATCGGGCGGCAGAGCAGCCTTGTGGGATGCCATTGTGCCATCCAGATCGACCAGCACGCCGCGTACGCCGTGGGCAGTCAGCACCTCCGGCGTAATATCGTAAATCGAATCAAATACATAATCGGGAATCAGTTTGCTCATTCATACACTCCTGTTAATACCCGTATTCTAATTTAGCGTAATGCTACATATAGTGTAATGGAATTTATTCAAAAAGTCCAGAAAAGATAATTTTATCGCAAAGGAGTCGATCCATGATGGTCTATACGAAAAATCTTATTCTGGTATGCACCGGACGCGACACAACGAAAGCCGCTTCGCTCGGCATGCCGGTTTTGCAGCTTTGTCTTGGCATTTCACAGTCTGGGGCGCTGCAGCGGCTCAAGGTGTCCGCGGTGCAGCGGCACTGCCTGCTCGGCGTGACCGACCCGCCGCAGGCTATCAACTTCTGCAGCGCCGAGCGCATTGCTGCCGATCTGGTTTTCGAGGCGCGGCGCACGGAAGCGCCCGGCGTATTCGCGGATTTTGAGCACGACACGCCGCTGAACCGCCGCCTGCTGGCCGCATTCGACGAAGCACTGTACAATGCGGATATTCCGCTGTATGTGCCGCTCGAGTGCGGACGCACGCTGTCGCACGCGATACTCACGGTCTCCACCGCAATTTCGGGCGGCAGTCTGACCGAGTACATTTCCTCCCTGCAGGGCATTTACGGCGCGGCGCGGATTGCCGCGTTTCTGCAGCCGGTTTCGCAGGATTTCACCCTGCCGTCACCCACGCCGAACGGCGTTTCGCTCAGTTCCGCAGCAAGAGCCGCGCTGCTCGCGCAGACCGGCGCACAGCCGTTCTTTTCGCGCGAGCTGTGCGCGAAATACTTCACCTACATGGATGCAGACGGACAGGCACACTTTGTCCTGTACGACGATGACTCCACGCTGGCGGCCAAGCTGGCACAGCTAGCGGGCTGCGGCGTGCAGAATGTGTTCGCGCTGTTTCCGGATGCGGCAGGGCTGCTGAAGCCGCAGACTTAATCCGTCGTGATATGCGCGGTCGCGGCGCGTGTCAGCTTGATGAGATCCGCCGGTGCACATTCGATCTGGAAGCCAATCTTGCCCGCAGAGACCATCACGGTCGGGACATTGTTCACGCTCTCGTCAAACACGGTCGGGAACGCCTTTTTCATGCCGACCGGCGAGCAGCCGCCGCGTACATAGCCGGTAAGGCCCAACAGTTCCTTGACATGCACCATCTCGACCGACTTTTCACCTGCCGCCTTGGCTGCTTTTTTCAGGTCAAGCTCCTTTGCGACCGGAATAACGAATACATGAAAGCCGCCCGATTTGCCACGTGCAACCAGCGTCTTGAAGACCTGATCAGGGTTCTGACCGAGCAGTTCCGCAACCGAAACACCGTCTACAGCGTCCTTGCCGTGCGGGTATTCGTGCGGCTTATAGGCGATCTTGTGCTGCTCGAGCACACGCATTACATTTGTTTTATCCGAAGCCATATTGTTCGCTCCTATCTGCAATTTATACAAATATTATAGACTTCACTTGTGCGATATGCAAGAGAATATCGGAATTGAAAATTGAGAATGAAGAATGGAAAATTATCGCGGCGGTTAAATCAATACGTCGTTTGTAAATTCATTTGCACTCGTATACCCGTAGAGGCGAACAGTGTTCACCCAAGTCATCGTTAAATGGGTGCGGGAGCGCACTGTGCTCCCCTGCGGGTAGATTGTACAGACATTGGACAACTGCGGTACCCATTTTACCCGCCATTCATTCTCCATCCTCCATTATCCATTCTCAATTCAAAAAGGGAACCGAAATCGGTTCCCTTTTTGCTTACTGCTGCGGATTTTTCTTATGGAAGTTAAACTTGGGCAGCTTGATTTTCTTAAACAGGCCGGAAATGCGGGAAGCGACGCTGTCGGTCAGCGAATAGTAAACCGGGGTGATAAACAGCGTTGCGATGGTGGAGATAACCATACCAGTCATCATAACAACACCCATCGGCTTCATCATCTCGGAGCCTTCGCCGCTCGAGCATACCATCGGCACAAGGCCGAGGATAGTGGTCATAGCGGTCATCAGCACCGGACGGACACGGCGCGGACATGCGTTCAGGATAGCCGTATTCTTATCCTCACCGCGCTGACGGCGCTGCAGGGTATAGTCGATCAGCACGATGGACGAGTTGACGACTGTACCGGCCAGAATGATAACACCGAGCAGTGCGACCATGGAAACATGATTTCCGGTCGGCCACAGCAGGATCATCGAGCCAAGCAGACCGATCGGCAGGATCAGCATGATTGCAATCGGCAGCGAGAACGAGTTGAACTGCGTTGCCAGAATGAAATATACCAGCAGGATTGCCACCGCAAGGGCCAGCATCAGCGTACCGGTGGTCTCCGCGATCTGCGAAGCAGCGGTATCGCCTTCGCCGACCTCTACGCCGTCCGGCAGCTCGTACTTGGCAACAATGTCGTCAACGGCTGCCTTAATGGCATTGCTGTCACCGGATTCGCTTTCACCGGTGATGGTTACGGTCTTCTTCTGGTTCTTGCGCACGATGGACTGTGGGCTGAGCTCGGTGTAGACATCTGCCACCATGGACAGCGGTACAGTGCCGCCGGTCATGGTCGGAATCTGCATGGAGCGCAGTGCGTCCAGACTGGTTGCTACATCCTCGTCGCCGGCAACGGTAACGTCGTATTCCTCACCGTTCATGCGGAGCGTGGTTGCGGTCGAGCCGGTCAGCTCACCACGAACCAGACCGCCAATGGTGGCCGCATTCAGACCGAAGCGAGACGCATTCTCGCGGTTGATCTTAACGGCAACACGCGGGGTCTGCTCGCCTGCCGAGGATTCCACGTTGATAGCATCCGGCAGGGCGCTGATCTGGTTTGCCAGATCGTCTGCCGTCTCAGCCAGCTGGTCGTAGTCATCGCCGGTCAGCTCAACGCTGATGTCCGAATCTGTGGACATCGACATGGTGCTGCTGGTCGAAACCGTCAGTTCACAGCCTGCAATATCCTGCAGGTCATGGCGCAGCTGCTTGGCGATATCCGCTGACGAGCGGTCACGCTGATCGAGATCTACCAGCGAAATTGTAACGCTTGCGCCCGAGGACGAGGACATAATCGAGGTCGAAGAACCGGTCGAGTAGTAGATCTGCTCCAGCTCCGGGATGGTATCAACTGCGATGGCCGCAATGCGGTCCTCGATGGCAGCAGTGTCCTCCATAGTCGAACCGTTCGGCATGGAAACCGTAACACTCACCTGACCCTCATCCATCTCCGGGATGAGCTCCATGCCCGCCTGGCTGACGCTGAGCACGCTGACAATACAGATGACAACGGTCAGCGCGATTCCTGCCCAGCGGTGGGTGATCAGGAAATTCAGCGAACTGCGGTATACACGCGAGAGCGGCTTTTCGGTGATCGGCGTTGCGCCCGAGCCCTGCGGCTTGACATTCTTCTGCTTGGTGCCGCCGAGCAGGAAATAGCACAGCAGCGGCACGAGCGTGATGGAAATGATCAGCGAGCTGAGCAGCAGCGCTACGATGGTGATACAGAATTCCTTGAACATCATGCCGGCCATGCCGCCGGAAAGTGCGATCGGCAGGAATACGGCGACCGTGGTCAGCGTGGAGGCGATAACTGCACCGATGACCTCGCCGGTGCCCTTGGTGCAGGCCTCCATACGGTCGTAGCCGTCCGCTCGATAGGTAAAGATGTTCTCCAGAACAACGATGGAGTTATCCACGATCATACCTACACCGAGCGTGATACCGCCGAGCGACATCATGTTCAGCGTAATGCCCAGCACGTTCATAATCAGGAACGTAAACAGGATACAGCACGGCATCGCGATGGTAACAGCCATGGTCGCGCCGAAGTCAGCGCAATCTCCGGGATCAGCACGATTGCTTCTTTTCCCTGAGAAAGCGTCTGCTCGATCAGCTTTATATACACCTGGGTTTTCCCGCTCCCTGTCACTCCCTCGATCAGTACAGGCTTCGGCGATGGTTTTTTCCACTCTCTCTGTATCTGCTTTACTGCCGCTTCCTGTTCATCTGTAAGCGGCATTCGCCTTTCTCCGGAAATATCACCTGTATTCAGTGAAGTTCTCATTATCTCATCATATTCTATGCGGATAATCCCCTGCTCCTGAAATTTCTTTACAACAGCAGAAGTTATCCCCAGTTCTTTCGCCGCATGTGTATAATCCAGTCTTTTTTTCTCCAGAAGTTCCCTCAGAAGTCTTGTTCTGGCTTTAAACCTTGTTTGTTCAAGTTCTTTCAGCAACTGCGTTCCCGCCTCTTCGGAAATATCCAGGCATATATATTTTTTTTCTTTTGCCTTGATTTTCTCCTGGATAGGAAGTACTGTCCTGAGAGCCTGGATCATGGTGGAACCATAATTTTCTCTCATCCAGGCTGCCAGGGCGATCAGTCTGGATTCCGTAGTCTCTTCTCCACTGCAGATTTCACTGATTTCTTTAATCTTTTCGGGAGCAATTTTCGGTTTATCTGA
>ERZ773242.3040-NODE-3040-length-12671-cov-4.010384_pt1 | contig 12671 bp, 11 predicted proteins | sample MGYA00511077_ERZ773242 | MGnify/ENA primary metagenome ERZ773242 (study PRJEB29015, sample SAMEA2737754) | human gut metagenome | biome: human gut; feature: human-associated habitat; material: faeces | place: China | collected 2012 ... | reverse complement strand
CTAATAGACTTGATGACAAACAGGGAGATATAGCCCCGGTGACACATTCACTATGGTCACTGCGGGTTATATCTCCCTGCTTGTCTGTATGCGTTTTACGCATATTTTCTATTTACTTATGAGCATTCTTAGCCTTAGTCTTGTATATTGCCTTCTGGAATGCGATTACATTATCCATGCCGTAGAGCTTTACCTTTAAGGCTATTTTGCCACCTGCATATTCAACAAAGAGGTACTTATTCTTTGTGATGAAAAAAATAATGATATATGCCAATGGTATCATTATTGCTAATGCCAATACCACACCATTCATACTCTTAGGGACTGCTGACCTGATGATGAGTCCGATTATGAATATCACCACCGCGCTGATCAAAAAGCCAACACGGCTTGTATTCGCAATCTTGGTTCCTGTAATATCATCTACATTCACACATTCTCTTGAAGCGGAAGTATCAATAATCCCCTTTTTGTGATTGTAATACAATCTCTTATCCGACAGCACTACCTGATCTTTCTTAACACCCTGACCTGTCACCATATTCTTGACATAGCTGTTATCAAGTGTAGCAACTACACTCTCTGTCTCCTCAATGAATACATCCTTGAAGACATCCTTTGATGGCTGTGCACATGAATATCCGCCATCCTGTGTTGTGCTGCTATTATATGCCGCTCCGGTATATGATGTGTTCTGATATCCGTAGCCCTGATAATCGCCGGCGGCATATCCGGTATTTGCATATCCTGTATTCTGATACTGACTGTTCCGGTACATTGTATTCGGTGTCGGTATAGAACCATATGTACCGGATACTCCCTGTCCGTTTGTATTGTTTGAATTGTTAATGTCGTTAGTACTCATTTCTTTCATCCTCCCATAACTTGTTTATCAACTTTTTCTTGATTATACGGTTATGGGGTGGTGGAAAATTTGCACTTTTTTCTGACACTATCAGACAACAAGTATATGTAATAATAGACTTTGCTTAACAAATACTAACTATGCCTTTCGTACAAATCTCTGCATTATGCCCTTTTTTACATAGTACACCGATCCATTATATGTAACATTTCCATTATATGAATAATCAACTTTTCCATTTCTCACATAATACCATTTGCTGCCATATTTACAAAGTGTAACCGCTTTGAAATCAACTTTCCCATTGTTTACAAAATACCATGAACCACCATACTTACAAAGTGTCCTGTTCTTGTTAATTCTGCCGTCTTTTACATAGTACCAATGGTTTCCATATTTGCACAATGTCTCCGACTTTTTATCTACTCTACCATTATTTATGTAATACCACACATTATTATATTTAAACAACGTTGTACTAAAATCTACTTTTCCATTTTTTACATAATACCAATTACCTTCATAGTACACTAATGTGTTTGCCTTCATATCAACAACACTATTTCTTACATAATACCAACTATTTCCGTATTTTATCAAACCATTAGTTTTAAAATCAACTTCACCTTCACATACATAGTACCATTTATTTTCGTATTTCATCAATTTAGTGACAAAATCATATTCTCCATACCTTGTGTAATACCATACGACATATATGTCATCTATTTTCTCAAACGCTTCGACCGGCTTTTGATCATCTGCAACAAATTTGATTTTCTCAGGAATATACGAAAAATCCTCATCTACAAGATAATTATTATCACAATATACAAATGACAAATTCACATTATTTCTCAAATCAAGCCTACTTAATCTATTCCAACTACAGTCCAAATACATTAGAGCTATATTATTTCGTAAATTCAATCCATATATTTTGTTATTATCACAACTTAAATGCTCAAGAAATTTAGCTCCACTCACGTCAAGTTTTTCAATTCTAGTCCCGCCACAATCTAAATATTCCAACGCTAAATTCTTGCTTATATCAAGGTTTTTCAAAGGATTTGCCCTACAATTCAAGTATTTAAGTTTTGTATTTTTACTTATATCTATGGCGTCAAGCCCTGAAAAATTACAATCTAAATATTGAAGTTCCAAATTGTCACTAACGTCTACACCGTCTAATCCATTACTTATATCCACACTCACCATACCACTGCAATTCAAATTAATAAGTTTTAAATTATTGCTTGTATCAAGCTGCTCCAGCCAATTATTACTACAATCTAAGTGGGTCAACGCTCTGTTATTACTAACATCCAATTTTTCCAGCCCATTATTACTGCAGTTCAAGTAAGTCAATACTGTGTTGTTACTGACGTCCAACTCGTACATCCACGATGAACAATTACTACAATTCAAATAGGTCAACGCTGTATTTCTACTGACATTTACCTCAACCAAATCATTATAACTGCAATCCAAATACGTCAAATCAACAAAATTATCAATGCCTTCAAGGGTCTGCACCCTATCTCCATAGTCATACGAACAAACTATTTTTATTTCTTTTACCTCACTTGCATTTATCCATCCGTCACCATCCTCGTCAAATTCATCCTCAAGATACCGTCTGAATACGTCATCTGGGAAATTGCTTTCATTCAATTCCACCATATTTTCCACACCTGCATCTGTGTCTGTTGCTAACGCCGCTGCTTGTGTTCCCATTGTCACAACCTTTGCCTTGGCTGATATAACTGGTGCGACAACACTAATACCCAGCACTAATGCCATAGCCATCACCATGCTCTTTTTTGTCATATAACATCCCCCTCATCAACTTATTTTTATAAAATTTTCAAATATAAAAGTAAATATTTTTATATTAATTTGGTCACGTATATTATTAATCACATGCCGTCACCATAACTTTATAATAATTTATATTTCTCCCAAAGTCAACTACACATGGTTAAGTTTTAAATATAGCATTTGATATTATTTGTTTGAAACATTGTTTATTTTACAGTTGCAAGGTGATTATATGGAATATTCAGACTTGTACGCTCTTCGCATAAAACAACTATGTAAGGAAAACGGCATTACAATAAACAGATTAGCCACCTTATCAGGCATAAGGCAATCAACCATTGATAACATCATACACGGAAATAGTAAAAATCCCAAAATTAGGACGCTTCATAAAATTGCAGCAGTTTTTGAAATGACACTAAGCGAATTTTTAGATTTCCAAGAGTTAAACGAGTACTATATAGATGAAGAAGACGAAGAATAAAACCAGGGCAAATTACATGACACTTAATTGCGTAATATAATTTCACCTTGGTTTTATTAATATCATAATATTTCTAATACTTTATCATCTATATTTTCCTCAACAGCAATAACTATCAACTCTGCTATGCTAATCTATTGTAAACGCACGATAGATACGAAGTGATGAACAAAGCTCCATAATGTCTTACTTTAAAAATTTACCTTTCTTATTCCCTTAACAAGTTTCCTTTCCCTTAAATATCATCACATTTTAAGGGAAAGTAGAACCATGCATACATATTGTACCCGCCTCGCCGCCATAACAAAAAATACAGGCAAACAATAAGTATCACTCACCGATGTTTACCTGTACTTTTTATTCCCTATATTATTGATTATCAGCTACTAATGCTTATTCTTAGTACTTCCTCATCTGCATTTTCCTTCTCACAATGGCAGCGACTATCAACACTACCACTGCCCCTGCAAATATCCATATGCCTACAGGCACATCCTTGATATTGTAGCAACGCACATCGATCCACATCTGGTTGATGTTGGCGGCAGCGTCATCATCGAAGCACAGCATGATGGCACTGTGGGAGATATCCTCCGCCGAAGGATACTGGGCTGTGAGCTGCCTGTTCATCTGCTCCATAGGTGCAGTCACAATGTAATCCTCGGAATTTTCATCCCCTGCGAAGAAGTAGCCGAGATTATAGTCAAATGTATCCTCCTCGTCTTCCTCTGCACCGAAATTGTAATCCACATAATCAATTATTGTATCGTCATCCCCACCGGATATTACTGAGGTGTAACCGATGTAGTACATGTTCCTCACTGCATTGTCAGGTCTTGACACATAATTGACAAATGCCTCAGCCGCCTGCTGCTTTCTTGGATCCTCAGAAATTCCTGATTTAAGCATTACCCAGCCATCAAACCAGAGATTTGTACACTCCTCAGGTATTGCGAAGTCAAGGCTTACACCGTCCTCCTCTGCCTGATCCATGGCATATACTGCATCTCCTGACCACTGGTAATTGGCAACGATCTTTCCTGACACAATATCAGCCTTACCGCTGTCCGTCTCAAATGCATACACATTATCCCTTACATCCTGAAGAAGATTTCCCACATCATCAATAGTATCCTCGCTTACATCGTTCATTTCCTCAAGAAGTCTGTTACTATAATCAGATGCATTTACAAATTCATCACTTGTAAGAAGATCATGCTTATAAACACCAAGGGCTGCGAAATATGTGTCTCTTACATTATCCTTAACCGTAACCTGACGGCTGAACTTTGGATTATTTATGATTGCCCATGTGGACGCCTCATCATATGAAACGTATTCAGGATTATAAAGTATTCCTGTAAGTCCCCACATGTAACCGGCAGCATATTTGCTCCAGCTTTCGCCATTTATCTCGTTCTCGTCAAATACATTTCTGATATAAGGAGACACTCCCTTAACATAGTAATTGTCTTCCTTGCTTTCATCAAAGAACTCATCTGAGAAAGGCACTATCGCCTCCTCCTTCATGAGCTTCATTATAAGATAATCAGAAGGACATACAAGATCATACTTGTCACCAAGGGTAAGCATACTGTATAGCTCCTCATTTGTACCGAAGCAGGAGTACTCCACCTTAACCTTCACGCCGTAGTTCTCATAATACCAGTCCTCAAATTCCTGATATATCGGTCTGTCGCCATATATAGTCTGACCATTCTCAAGCTCCATTGCCTCGTCTTCGTCCCAGCCGCCAAGGTCAATATACTCTTCCCAGTTGCAGACCCTGAGGGTTACAACATCATCACCTTTTCCGGAAGCATTACCATCGGAAGCTGTATTTCCAGCCTTATCACCATCTTTATTATCTGCCGAAACAGAACCTTCTGCCGGGTCAGCCTCATCATTTATATTCCGACCTTTCCCATCGGAAACCACATTTGTTACATTACCGGTTTCCGGTGCTTTGGCATATACCGGAAGGCTTGCTCCAAGCATGGCAGCCGCAAGAGTAACTGCCGTGGCTCTTCTCACATATGATCCGATACTGCCTCTGTTTTTTTCGGAAATCTGTGAAAGGATCCTGCCGCATTTATTTCCGGTTATCAATGTATGTCTGTTATTGATCTCACTTTTTCTCATTATTTTGCCGCCCCCTTTTCCAGTCTCTGCCTACGTACCTTCTGTGGGTGGGCATTTTCTTTATTTTTGTCGTCGTTCCTGCCTGCTATATTCATGATAACTACCACGATTATAACCATCAGGAAGATCACTGTGGACAGTGCCCAGAGGGCTGTCTTAGTCTCTGTCTGGGATCCCTTGGTGGCATTTACAACATAAGTGCTTATGGTGTCAAATGTGGCAGGCTTAGTGTAGGTTGCTATGAAATAATCATCCAATGACAGAGTTATTGCAAGGGCAAATCCCGACACGATACCCGGCACGATCTGTGGAAGCACAACCTTAAACAATGCGTATGCCGGTGAAGCTCCAAGGTCCAGGGCTGCCTCATAGAGGCTGCTGTCCATCTGCTTAAGCTTCGGTACTACTGAGAGATACACAAATGGTGCAGACAGCACTACATGTCCGATAACAAGAGGAACAAAGCTCTCCTTATTCATTCCGCACACAACGATAAGAAGTATGCAGATCGAGAAGCCTGTTACAACGTCCGCATTTACAACAGGGATCTGGTTCATGGCACCGATAGCTCCTGCTGAGATTTTCTTTGAATAATACGCTCCTACGGCACCTATGGTTCCAAGTATTGTGGCAATTACCGCTGATCCCACTGCCAGAAGTACCGTTCCGATTATCATGGATCTAAGCTCTGCCTTTGTGAACAAGGTCACATAGTTATCCATGGAAAATCCATGGATGGTACCAATATTTGCTGAAGTAGTAAAGCTGTACACTGCCAGCACCAGTATAGGTGTGTAGAGTAACAGCAGCATTATGATTATAAATATTGTTCCGCCAAATTTCTTCATTATAACAACGCACCTCCTCTGTTCTTGGCGTCATCATCCTCAAATCTGTTGGTACACAATGTGAAGATAAGTATGATCACCAGAAGTATAAGGGCTATCATTGATCCGCCATGCCAGTTATAAGCTGAGAAATAGCTTCCGATAAGACTACCCATGATGTATGTGCTGTTATAAAGCATGTCAAGAACAACATAGTTGGTCATTGACGGAAGGAATACCATTACAACTCCGCTTATTATGCCCGGTATGGTAAGGGGAAGCGTAACCTTGAAGAAAGTCTGGACTGCATTTGCCCCAAGATCATTGGCCGCCTCCAGGAGGCTGTTATCAAGCTTAAGCATTGTTGTGTACAATGGCAGTATCATGAATGGAAGAAAATCGTAGGTCATACCGATCACGGAATTTAAAAAAGGATGGTATGCCAGATTGCCCTCTATCATTGTTAATATTTCCTTTAAGGCTGTTATCCTCAAGGTGAAATTTATCCACATAGGAAGGACAAATATCATGACGATAACGCCTTTTTTCTTGAGATTACTCTTCGCAAGTATGTATCCGATGGGATACGCCAGAAGCAGACACACGCAGGTGGTGACAACCGCCAGAGCGAAGCTGTAGCAAAGAGTTCCAAGGGTATTGGGATTTGTGAAAAATCCTGTAAAATTGGCAAGAGTAAACTGTCCCTCACCATTTGTAAATGCATAATATATAATTACAAACAGTGGTGCTACCACAAAGCAGATAAGAAATAATGCATAGGGTATTCCAAGCTGTTTTCTTGAAAAACGTAATCCTTTCATGGCTTCCTCCGCTTTATTTCTTTATTGAATATTTAATCTTGTCCTGTGGTATTATAAGGCTGACTCTGTCGTCCATGTTCCAGAGGTCCTCATCATCAACAATGAAGTCCTCCTCGTCATCTGTCCTGACAACATAGCTGTAGTGATCTCCCTTGTAGATAAGGTTGATGATATGTCCGTTTACAATACCGGCATCCTCTTCGTCGCTCATCTCGATATCCTCAGGAAGAACCGAAAGGATTATCTTAAGCTTGTCCGGATCTATTTCGTTTCCGCTGGCATCCACAAGCACATTATCCACAAGCTTTGAGCCTGCTAACACATCTGTTATATTGAAATCCAGCTCGCCGTCAAATATATCAAGCTCATATGACTTGTTAAGCCCTGCCTCAATGTGGTTCATGGCTGTCTCTGATACCATGATATGGATTCCGTCAGGCTCTATATTAAGGCCTACTTCCTCTCCTGTTTTGGCTGACTTGGTTGACTGGATAACTATCTCATTCTTTCCTGACTGGACAGTGATCTCGTAATGTATTCCCTTGAATATCACTGATGTGACAACACCCTTTATGGCACCCTTATCAGGTGTTGTTATCACAACGTCCTCAGGTCTTACAACTGCGTCTATCTTAGTTCCTTCTGCAACATCATCAAGACACTCAAATTCCGCACCGCAGAAACGCACCTTAAGCTTGCCTGTCATTATTCCGTTGAAGATATTGCTATCGCCGATAAAGTCTGCTACAAATGCATTCTTCGGCTCATTATATATATCCTCGGGAGTTCCGATCTGCTGTATCTTACCCTCTGACATAACTACGATCTTGTCGGACATGGTAAGGGCTTCCTCCTGGTCATGGGTTACATAGATAAATGTAATCCCCAGCTTCTCGTGCATATTCTTAAGCTCAAGCTGCATTTCTTTTCTCATCTTAAGATCAAGGGCACCAAGAGGCTCGTCAAGAAGAAGTATCTCCGGCTCATTTACCAGGGCACGGGCTATGGCTATACGCTGCTGCTGTCCACCTGACAGAGTTGAAACCTTACGTTTCTCAAATCCCTCAAGGTCAACCATTTCCAGTACTCGCTTAACCTTTTTTACGATTTCCTGATTAGGAAGCTTCTTAAGCTTCAAGCCGAATGCAATGTTGTCGAAAATATTCAGGTGTGGGAAAAGGGCATACCTCTGAAAGACCGTATTAATAGGTCTCTTGTTAGGTGGCAGCTTGCTTATCTCTCTGCCGTCTAATAAAATTTCACCTGATGTTGGGATTTCAAACCCTGCGATCATTCTGAGTGTTGTGGTCTTACCACAGCCAGAAGGGCCTAAGAAGGTTACGAATTCACCTTTTTTTACTTCCAGGTTGAATCCGTCAACCGCTGCGAATCCATCTTCAAATACTCGTGAGATGTTCCTCAGCTCAATGATGTTGTTGGAATTGTTTTTTTCCATTTTTTATTTCCTCCTCTTTAGAACATCAGCCTTTATGGTCTGCAATTAGCCGACTCTGCTGACGCCATATGCCAGGATTATTTGCAATTCTGACATATATGATATGACTCTTCATCAGCCCGGGGAGCAAATAACGGAGAATTTTATCTGTGCTTCTCCTTGCACCTGTTGCTTTATAATACTCGGCAGACAGGGAAACATGCAATAACCCTGCTCCATCATCCAACAGATACTATGGGGGGGAAATCAAATACTTTACTGATATATCTGAAGAAAAACCCCAGTTTATAGCCAGACTGATGACATGACAGTCGGTTAGTACCTTGCCAGTCCATATCTGGGCAGATCCGCAGTTTTCTCTGCAGATGTGTCGCCATCCCTGTCAAGTAGAGTACGGAAACAGACTTCCGTCTCATCCCTCCTGTCACAAGCTGATCTGCCCATTGGACAAATCGTCTTATTCTAACATAAAATTCCCATTTATTGAAGAATTATTTCAATAAATGGGAATTAAATATGTCTGCCTATATGGTTTTAAATATTGGGGTATGTGGTACTCTTACTGAACTCATTGAAATAGTCATCGTACTTGCCCTTAAGCCTGTCCATCTCATCCTGATATTTAAAGGCTTCCACACTGTCAAGCTTATGTTTGAAGCCCTGATATTCAAGAAATCTATAAGCGATCATATAAGTAACCCGATTAAATGAAGCAAAGTACTTCTCATTTATCGTCTTAATCTTCTCATCCAATGACATATCCCCGAGTGAATCGCTGTAATTAAAAATTTCCTGGAATGTGGAGGTTACTATCCTGTGCTGTTCCTCAAAATCAGGAGACACATCCTGGATACTCAGGACATACAGATATGCACGAAGCCATCTGGTATCCGACTCCAACCACTCATATATATTCTCGTATTTCTGGTTCATGGCAGTAAGCTCTGTCTTCCAACCTGCTGACATGTAGGAGGCGTCAACTATACACTGTACCTGGTTGTCTGTAAGATTAAGACCGTACTCCTCATTGAACTTATTCACAACCCGCCTTCTCTTACCGGCATTTCTTGACACAGGCTTTAAAGGCTTGCCATCACGACCATACTCTACCCTTTTCTCATATCCACCCATTGTGCCTTCCGGCACTGTATCTCTCCTGGGATCCCACTTGTTGTCATTAGTCTGCCATCCGTAGTCCTTTGCTCTTTTATTATGTGTTCCACCCTTAAGTGCTTTTATGATTATGTATGACATTATTCCAAGTGTAACAAGTACCGAAAATCCATCATTTACAGTAAACGATAATATCATCAATGCAATTATAGGAAATGCCGACACCTTTGCCACATCACTCTTTCTTGTATCCTTCTTCCTGAATAAATAAATTATTATCGCTATCGCCACAATATTCATATTATCTAATCTCCCTCACCCTGTACTTATTCTCTTGCCATCATGTTTTCGCGCTGTCACACAGCCTTCGCATCGCCACTCCTAATATCATCCATTATAACACATTACCAATATCGGACATATATACATTATTCACCCGTTAATCCCTTTAATATGTACCGATCGACGCATTACCATTATACCTGGAACATATACTGGTTTCAATTAAAATCACATTAAAAAAGCAGGCGTGCCGTCTACCTCCACTCTGGTATATGGCACGCCTGCATAAAACCGATCATCTGGGTTCATGATCAGCTGTTGGCATGTTCAAATTGATGTTCCTTGTAATGGTGAGCATCTTCAAGCATCATATCCTTGACCTTCATAAGTCGTACCTGGGTACTTCTTTCATTCTCGTCAAGCTTCATGCTTATATACTTTATACCTTCCTTTGTCTCCGGAATTATTACATGCTCCAGAGCATTAACTCTACGCCTTGTCTTCTCTATCTCTGCGGCAAGAAGCTGACATGATTTCTCTATCTCAGCAAGCTTTAACATATCCGGAAGGATATCCGACAAAGACTTCACCGCGTCATCCAGATCACCGGATGTAAATGCAAAACCGTAGGAATAAATATCGCTTTCGTCTGCACTCTTGGTCCTGTAATTAAATACCGGGATGTCAACGCTCATGACATTTCTGTCACTCACCTCAAGCTTAACCTCCTGCTTTGGAGCCATTAACGCAGTATGAAGAGTCTGCTCACTCATGCCTGCCTTGGCAATTACGAAGTTGGTATTCGCTGCTTTTATCCCTGCTTCAACCTTAAGTCTAAGCTCCATATTTTCTCTTGCCAGATCAAGGAACTGACGCATGAGCTCATCTCTTTTATCCTTTAATAGCTTATGTCCCCTTGAAGCTGTCACAAGCTTTTTCTTAAGTCTTGTAAGCTCCATTCGTGTAGGGTTCACAACTACATTTGCCATGCTTCTCCTCCTTTCCTATAATACCATGACCTTATGGTCTGATGATAAGCCTTTGTTAATATATCTACAGCTGTCCGCTTTAGAATTTTCCATAATACATATCAAGCCACTTATCATCAATACGCTTAAGCTCTGCTCTAGGAAGGATTGAAAGAAGCTTCCATCCTATGTTAAGAGTTTCCTCAATGTCTCTGTCCGTGTCATAGCCCTGGGATACATATTCCTTCTCAAAGGCCTCTGCGAACTTGGCATAAAGGATATCAATATCTGAAAGAGCTGATTCACCAAGGATAGTCATAAGCTCCTTGGCGTCCTTTCCTCGTGAGTACGCTGCAAATAACTGGTTCATTGTACTTGCATGATCTCCTCTTGTCTTTCCCTCACCTGTACCCTTGTCCTTAAGACGTGACAGTGACGGAAGAACATCTATAGGTGGTGTAACACCCTTTCTGTATAACTCTCTTGAAAGGATTATCTGTCCCTCTGTAATGTATCCTGTAAGGTCAGGGATTGGATGTGTCTTATCATCCTCAGGCATTGTAAGGATAGGTATCATAGTGATAGATCCGTTCTTGCCCTTCTGTCTTCCTGCTCTTTCGTATAATGTTGCAAGGTCAGTGTACATATATCCAGGATATCCACGACGTCCCGGAACTTCCTTTCTTGCGGCAGATACCTCTCGGAGTGCATCTGCGTAGTTTGTTATATCTGTAAGGATGACCAGCACGTGCATATCCTTCTCAAACGCAAGATATTCTGCTGCGGTAAGTGCCATACGTGGGGTAGCGATACGCTCAACAGCGGGATCATTTGCAAGGTTGATGAACAGGACTGTTCTGTCTATGGCGCCTGTCTCCTTGAAGCTCTCTGTGAAGAAGTTAGCCTCTTCGAAAGTTATACCCATAGCGGCAAATACTACGGCGAACTGCTCGTCTGTTCCACGAACCTTTGCCTGTCTTGCTATCTGGGCTGCCAGATTACTGTGTGGAAGACCTGAAGCTGAGAAAATAGGAAGCTTCTGTCCTCTTACCAGTGTGTTAAGTCCGTCAATGGCAGATATACCTGTCTGAATGAACTCTGAAGGGTAATTTCTTGCTGCCGGATTCATAGGAAGTCCGTTGATATCCCTTCTCTCATCCGGAAGTATCTCCGGTCCGTTATCTATAGGACGTCCGAGGCCGTCGAATACTCGGCCAAGCATATCTTCCGATACACCAAGCTCCATGCTTCTGCCTAAAAATCTCACCTTACTGTTTGAAAGGTTGATACCTGTTGAGTTCTCGAACAACTGTACCAGGGCGTCCTCGCCGTTGATCTCAAGAACCTTACATCTTCTTACCTCTCCACTTGCAAGCTCGATCTCACCAAGCTCATCATAAGTTACATTCTCTACACCGTGAACAAGCATAAGAGGACCTGCAACTTCCTGTATTGTTTTATATTCCTTTGGCATTTCTTAGTCCTCCTTTCCCTTGATACTCTCAAGTTCCTGTGCCAGTGATTTCTGGATATTTTCAAATTCGGTATCTACATTCTCCGGAAGCACATATTTGAAACGTCCGATCTTCTCACGGACATCCATGCTAAGAATGTGCTTTATTGTAGCACCCTGCCTGAGAGCCTCTGCTGACTGCTCATAGAAGGCGATAACAAGCTCCATCATAAGGAACTGCTTATGAAGCGGAGTATAGGTATCTACCTCATGGAAGGAGTTCTGATGAAGGAAGTCCTCACGGATAGATCTTGCAGCTTCCATCTTGAGACGGTCACCTGCTGAGAGGGCGTCCATACCAACCATCTTTACAATCTCGTCAAGCTCTGCCTCTTCCTGAAGCAGTGTCATCATCTTCTGACGGTCTGTCATGAACTTC
>ERZ773242.3039-NODE-3039-length-12672-cov-3.016010_pt1 | contig 12672 bp, 9 predicted proteins | sample MGYA00511077_ERZ773242 | MGnify/ENA primary metagenome ERZ773242 (study PRJEB29015, sample SAMEA2737754) | human gut metagenome | biome: human gut; feature: human-associated habitat; material: faeces | place: China | collected 2012 ... | reverse complement strand
CTGAACGCCAGGGGCGGCGTTCGCCACGACGGCCGGCGCCGCATAAGAGGCCAGTGGATACCAGCTGCACATGCCCACCGCTACTGCACACATCCAGGAAAGTTTTCTTTTCATCGCATTATCATCATTGTTGAGCCATTGCCGGGTCTGCGGAGAGCGTCGGCGCGGCGCGTTCAGGGCGTCGGGGTACAAACGACGCTATCCAGGCCACCAGCGAAGTGAGCGCGCGGAAAACCACCTTCACCGACGGCGGCGAAAACTCCGCCAGGTGACGATAGCCACGAAAGCCCAGCTTGAGGATATCCAGCAGGCTTTCCATCGGCTTATCTTCCGGGAAGCTATCCTGCCAAAGCGCCCACGTATCAGCGCGGGCAAACGTACACTGCACAAAATCGATATGCTGCTGGTTGGTTAACGGCAGCAGCTGGAGCCCCACTTCGCTGCCGTTGACCCGCGCGACCCTGACCGGGAAGGCATACTCCTGCTGTCCCCGTTTGAGCAGCAGCCTGGCGTTCTGGCCTTCCAGCACCTGCGCGTCGCCGTTAATTTTGATCCCCAGTCCGCCATCGGAATAGTCGTGGACGGTGCAGGAGAACAGGTGACCATCTTCGCGGGCGATAGCCGCCGGCATGCTCATTTCGACACGGTGCGAACGGCGAACCTGCTTGCTTTCAACCGAGACCGCCACCGCGCCGCCAAGAATAATCAGGTTGTAGAATACCCAGACAATACTCACCCAGACGGTGAGGATTTCATTTTCCGGGCCGTACATGAAGCGCCAGATCCCCACCGCGACGCCGACCAGATTGAGCAGCACCAGGTAGATATAGGGCCGGGAGATCACCCAGTCGACATACTCCTCTTCCACCAGCCCGCCCTTCGCGGTGACGTTGAACTTGCCTTTATGCGGGTTGATCAGCGCCACAAAAGTGGGCGGCGCGATATACCAGGCCAGCACCGTCTCGTAAATTTCACTCCAGAACGAATGGCGATATTTGCCCTGAATCTTCGAGTTGGTCAGGCTGGCGTGGATCATGTGCGGCAACACGAATAGCGCGATCATCAGCGCTGGCGCATAAATGATATAGGCATGGAGCAGCAAAAAGGCCAGCGGCGCCGTGAGGAAGATGAGGCGCGGAATACCGGAGAGAAAGTGAAGCATGGCGTTGGCGTAGCAGACGCGCTGCACCAGCTTCAGGCCTTTGCCAAACAGCGGATTATCGAGGCGGAATATCTGCACCATCCCGCGCGCCCAGCGGATGCGCTGGCCGATATGCGCGGATAAACTCTCCGTCGCCAGCCCCGCCGCCTGCGGAATACGCATATAGGCGGAGGTATATCCCCGCCGGTGCAGACGCAGCGAGGTGTGGGCATCTTCGGTCACCGTTTCGACGGCTATCCCGCCAATTTCATCCAGCGGGCCGCGGCGGATAACGGCGCAGGAGCCGCAGAAGAAGGTGGCGTCCCACATGTCGTTCCCGTCCTGCACCAGGCCGTAGAATAACGTCCCTTCGTTCGGCGTTTTGCGAAAACGACCAAGGTTGCGCTCAAAGGGATCGGGCGAGAAGAAGTGGTGCGGGGTCTGCATCATCGCCAGCTCTTTCTCTTTCAGGAACCAGCCCATGGTCATCTGCAGAAACGAGCGCGTCGGCACATGGTCGCAGTCAAAGATCGAGACGAACTCTCCTTTGGCATATTTCAGCGCATTATTGATGTTGCCGGCCTTGGCGTGTTCGTGGCTGGTGCGGGCGATATAGTGCACCCCAACATCTTTGGCAAACTGGCGAAACGCTTCCCGTCCGCCGTCGTCGAGGATCCAGATGTTCAGCTTGTCCTTCGGCCAGTCGATACCCTGCGAGGCGTAAATGGTGTTTTTCACCACGTTGAGATCTTCGTTATAGGTGGGGACGAAGATGTCCACAGTTGGCCACAAATCCATGTCCTCCGGCAGCGGCACCGGCTGGCGATTCAGCGGCCAGACCACCTGGAAGTAGCCCAGCACCAGCACCACCCAGGCGTAGGTCTCTGCGAACAGCAGAATGATCCCGCACACCAGACTTACCGGGTCGTTCCAGTTCAGCGTCGAGGTATAGCGCCACCAGATATAGCGGCACGACACCGTCAGCGACAGCACGATCAGCATCAGCGCCGAGAAACGGCCCGGGATGCGTCGCACCAGCAGCGCCACGCCCCACAGCAGCATCAGGAAGATAAACTGCGACAGCGGGTTAAAGGGCTGCGTAATACACATCAGCGCCAGCACCAGCGAGCAGAAGGTCACCCCCCCAAGGATCGCCCGGCGCAGTTTAGGATTGAGGTGTGCCAGCTCTTTCTGTTTATCCAGATGGCCGGTGCGGGCGTTCATCTGCTCAGGCAATTTTTCCAGCCACTGCGTATAGCGACCGTGCACCCCTTCCAGCGCCGCCAGCGAACGCCAGTTGACCTTTTTCTCCGGCTCCGGCACGCGCGTCGTCAGTAACCACAGGGATTGCAGCAGGTAGCGCAGCGGATCCAGCGGACGCGGGCGATGCGGATTTATGTGGGGAAAATAGGTTTCATGGCGGGCCAGAATCGCCTGCCAGCGCGGCGTCTCCAGCGGCATCAGCGCCCAGACCAGCGACGCCCACAGACAGCCAAGCGACGCCGACAGCCACGAAGCGCCGTGCTGCCGATAGTCATCATAGCGCGCACGCAGCCGCTCCCCCACCGGCGGGGCCAGCAGCAGCGTACTGAGGCGGATCATGCCGCTCTCCCGGCGGAATAGTGGATCAGGCACCAGTTCGCCAGGGTCAGCACCTCTTCCGCCGCCAGCGAATCCTGACGATACTCCCCGAGAGGTTGTTTCGCCGCCAGGCACTCGGCCATCGCCTCGTCGCGGTGAATCGTCACCGGCAGGATGCGCGGCTGGCTCTCCAGCCACAGCTGGTAGAGATCTTCCTGCAGCTGGCTGCCGACCCGCAGATCGTTAATCAGAATATCGCCGTTGGCCGGGAGGGGCTGCTGGTGTAGACGGATATGGCTATTGGCGTCGGGATGAACCACCACCAGCGAGCGATCGCAAAGCGTCAGCAGCTCGCGGGTCAACGGCGAATAACCCGCCGGCAGATCCAGCAGCAGCCAGCGGTACTGGCCCTGTAGCTGCTGTACTGCCTCCGCTATCGCCCCCAGGGTGGGCTGCAGCTGGTCGACATTTTCTCTTTCGCCGGCGCTGAGCTGGCCAAACGGCAGTAGATCGATATGCTGCGTATAGCGCAAGCCCGCGTCACGCCAGTCCCGGCCGTCGAGCAGCGCCCGCGCCCAGCCGTCCTGATGATGGATATCGGTATTAAAGAAAAAGCGCAGCATATTATCCGGGCTGGCGTCGATCGCCAGCACGCTTTCACCGAGCAATTGCAGGGCCCAGGCGAGTGCAGCCGTAATGGACGTGACGCCAGTTCCCCCGCGCACGCCCTGTAATCCCAGAATAGCCATCTCCGGCTTCCTTATTTTTTCTCTGCAAACTCTGCCAGCAGCGGCCAGCGCTTCAGCGCCGCGTTCAGCTGTTCGCGCCTGGAAATATCATGATAATCAATATCCGGCAGGGAAAATGCCCGGCTAAGCGCCAGAAAATCATTTTGAAAGGTGTACCCCAGCGTGGCGTCCGTGGGTACCGCAGGATCTTTTGCTGGCATATCTCTGTCCGTTCGAAATTTATTATTAAACCAGAGGACGTATACAGCTCATCCTTAAAAGCAGGTGTACATGCTAAAACTGATGACCTTTAATTTCAATGTTAGGTTTACTCTGCCGGTTTCGCTAGTAAACTTATCCAGTGTCAATCAGGGCGCACGAGGGATGCCGTGGATAATGTATTTACTTTGGGTATTTCATCATTATGGGATGAAGTGTGCCATATGCCGGTCGGCGGAGTATGGTGGCTCAACGTCGACCGTTATGCCGATGCCGTCAGCCTGTTTAATCAGACACTGGCCGCGCAGGCGAAAAACAGCCACGTTGCCGCGCTGGTTATGGGAAACAAACCCAAGGATATCATTTTCTTAGATCATACTCACGGTCCGGATAATATCGCGCTGTTCACCCTGCCGAATCGCCCGCAGGCACTGGAGGAAATACACCGCGATTTAGTCTGCTCCCTCGAACCTGGCAATTATTTGTTTATTCTGCTATGCGCTGAAAATGCCTGGCAAAATATAAATAATGAAAAGTTATGCGCCTGGGTAGAAAAGACCAGCCGCTGGGCGCAATATCACCGTTGCGCGTTCTTAGCGATCAATTCCGCGCAGGATATCGATCGGCAGCTGACTCCCTTATTACGTGAGTACCGCTCCCTTTCCGGACTGGCAAGTATTCGTTACCAGGGCGACCGGCATATCTTTGATATTGCCTGGTGGGGAAGCGATAAGGGTATCAGCGCCCAACAGCAGCTGATGGTGCAACATGATGACGCCGGCTGGCGATTAGCGCAGGACGCTGAAACCAGCGTGCAGCCGCGCAGCGACGAAAAAGCGATCCTCAGCCATGTGCGCGTGCTGGAAGGCGCCCCGCCGCTGTCGGAATACTGGACGCTGTTTGACACCAACGACGAGGTCTTCAACGCCGGGCGCACCGCGCAAGCGGCGACGATCCTCTTCTCCATTACCCAAAATACGCAAATTGAACAGCTGGGCCGCTATATTCATACCCTGCGTCGCCAGCGCGGTACGGCGCTGAAAATCATCGTCCGTGAACAAACCCCGAGCCTGCGCGCGACCGATGAGCGGCTACTGCTCAGCAGCGGCGCCAGCCTGGTGATCCCCAGCAGCGCATCGCTCTCCCGCTGCCTGACGCTAATCGAAAGCGTACAGAACCAAAAGTTCTCCCGCCATATCCCGGAAGATTTTGCCACCCTGCTGACCTGGAGCCAGCCGTTAAAGCTGCGCGGCTACCAGAAGTGGGATGCCTTCTGCGAAGCGGTGCACAACGTGATGACCAATACCCTGCTTCCACCCGACAGCAAAGGCGTGATGGTGGCCCTGCGCCCGGCGCCGGGGCTGCGCGTTGAGCAGGCGCTGACGTTATGCAAACCTAACCGGATGGGCGACATCATGACCATCGGCAATAACCGGCTGGTGCTGTTTTTGTCGTTTTGCCGGATCAATGACCTCGATACCGCGCTAAACCACATTTTCCCGCTGCCGACCGGCGATATTTTTTCTAACCGTATGGTGTGGTTTGAAGACAAGCAAATCCTCTCGGAAATCGTAATCATGCGCGGCGTCGAGCCGGCGCGCTGGAACACGCCGCTGCCTCTCTCGGTCGGTAAAAACGAGACCATTAACGCCACCCACGATGGACGCCACTGGCGACGCTACCCCGAACCACACCGGTTAACCACCCGCGAGGAGCAAGCCTGATGATGTCTCTCGCCGATATTCTGCAACTGGTGGTGCTCTGCGCCCTGCTGTTTTTTCCGCTGGGCTACCTGACGCGCCACTATCAGCGCCGGATCCGCACGACGTTAAGACTGATGTTCTTTAAACCCCGTTACGTGAAACCGGCAGGGGTATTACGCCGGAGAACAACGGTTAAGCAAGGCAAAGCGAACAAATGACAAATAAAAAAACGACCGCGGCACCGCTTCCGCTCTGGCAGTACTGGCGCGGCCTTGGCGGCTGGAACTTCTACTTTCTGGTCAAGTTTGCCCTGCTGTGGGCCGGGTATCTCAATTTCCATCCGATGCTGAACCTGGTATTTCTCGCCTTTCTGCTGGTGCCGATCCCGCGCGAAAAGCTACACCGTATCCGCCACTGGATCGCTATTCCGCTGGGATTCGCGCTGTTCTGGCACGATACCTGGCTGCCCGGGCCAGAGTCGATTTTTAGCCAGGGGTCGCAAATCGCCGGCTTCAGCGCCAGCTATATCTGGGATCTGATTGTCCGCTTTATCAACTGGAGCATGGTTGGCGCCTTCTTTGTTTTGCTGGTGCTATGGTTGTTTATCAGCCAGTGGCTGCGCGTCACCGTGTTTGTCTCGGCAATGGTCGTCTGGCTGGCGGTCAGCCCGCTGCTGCCGGCCTTTACCCTATGGCCCTCCGGTCAGCCCACCACGGCCGCCGCCACGACCGCACAGGCCAATACCGGGGCCAACGCCGCCGCTGGCGCCGCGTCCAGCCCCGCCAACAGCGATATTCCGCCGCAGACCGAGCCGCCGACCTCAGCCAACCTGACCAACTGGCTGAACGCTTTCTATGCCGCCGAGCAGAAGCGCAAGACGCCGTTCCCGGACCAGCTGCCGGCGGATGCGCAGCCGTTTGACCTGCTGGTGATCAACATCTGCTCCCTCTCCTGGTCGGATATTGAAGCCGCCGGTCTGATGGATCATCCGCTATGGAAGCACTTTGATATTGTCTTCAAAAACTTTAACTCCGCGACCTCCTACAGCGGCCCGGCGGCGGTGCGCCTGCTGCGCGCCAGCTGCGGCCAGCTGTCGCATACTAACCTGTATCAGCCGTCCGGCGCCGACTGCTACCTGTTTGAAAACCTGGCGAAGCTCGGCTTCAACCAGCAGCTGATGCTCGGCCATAACGGTCTGTTCGGCGACTTCCTGAAAGAGCTGCGTTCGCTGGGCGGCATGCAGAGCCCGCTGATGGACCAGACCGGTCTGCCGGTCAGCCTGCAGGCGTTTGACGGCTCCCCGGTGTATGAGGATCTGGCGGTCCTCAACCGCTGGCTGAAGACCGAAGAGGCCAGCAGCAATCCGCGGAACGCCACCTTCTATAACACCCTGCCGCTGCATGACGGCAACCACTTCCCGGGACAAAGCAAAACCGCAGACTACAAAGTGCGGGCGCAGAAGCTGTTTGATGACCTGGATAACTTCTTCACCGAGCTGGAGAAATCGGGGCGGAAAGTGATGGTGGTGGTGGTGCCGGAACACGGCGGCGCGCTGAAGGGCGATAAGATGCAGGTATCTGGCCTGCGCGATATTCCAAGCCCGTCGATCACTAACGTCCCGACGGCGGTGAAATTCTTCGGTATGAAGGCGCCGCATGAAGGGGCGCCGATTATCATCGATCAGCCCAGCAGTTATCTGGCGGTGTCGGAGCTGGTGGTGCGCGCCCTCGACGGCAAAATGTTCAGCGAGGACAGCGTCAACTGGCAGCAGTATGTCGCCAACCTGCCGCAGAGCGCGGCGGTGTCCGAGAACGCCAACGCCATCGTCATCCAGTATCAGGGCAAGCCTTATGTCCAGCTGAATGGCGGTAGCTGGGTGCCTTATCCGCAATAAGCGACAAGGCCGCCTATGTTGGCGGCCTTACATCGTGAGACGTTCCCATTCTACCTTCTCAGCCCGCAGGCATACGGGCGGGGAAGGCGGCAAATCAATCACCGTATTTAGCGCTGATCCTGTTTCGCCAGCCAGACCAACAGCTTGAGGCTGGCAGAGTAATAATCATCCTTGTCGTCAATCTGCGGCGCCTCCTGCGGTTCACCCAGCGTCAGATCGCGCACCGCCAGCAGGCCGCCGGCCATATACCAGGGGGCCACCTCGTTGGTGCTGACGTTGATCCACGCCGGGGTTTGCAGGCGCGGGTAACTCTGCATCCAGGCCTTCCAGGGCGCGAGCAAGGCGCTGTGCGGATCGGCCCACGAGAGATACAGCGGGATACGGATCGCATCGAAACTCATCCGCGGCGGCCACTCTTTGGCTGGCAGCATCTTGCCATCCGCCCGCAGCGCCACCCAGTCGCTGGGTAGATGTGATTTCCCCCAGCCCATCTGCCCCAGCAGCGCCTGTCCGTCGCTCTGCAATGTCCGCCAGGCGGTGAGATGCGTCCGCTCCGCGAAGGCGCGCCAGGCCGGGAAGATGAAATAGGAAGGGTTAAGGTTCAGGTGATCATTGAGGTTGAACCCTTTCACGCCCGGGAGCATCACCTGGCGACCGGCGAAAGTCACCACCGTAGACTTCAGCAGGGCGGCGGTGATGGCGTCAGAGGCAATCGCATAGCGCTTATCCTGCCACTGCTTTTGCGCGCGCAGCAGCGCCCAGGCGATCAGGGTATCGCCATCGGAGGCGTTGTTTTTATCGGCGATAGGGTCCGGCGCCACCGGGTTATAGCGCCAGTAAAACAACCCGTTAGACTTGTTGCGCAGGGTGTTGTCCGTCCACTGCCACAGCTTGTCGAACGCCGGACGATCGTTATTCGCCACCGCCAGGAGCATGGCGAAGCCCTGACCTTCCGTATGCGACACATTGCCATTGGCGGTATCAATGATACGACCATCCGGCATCATAAAACGGGCCTTATAGCGCTCCCAGGCCGTATCCGCCCACGCCCTGGGCACCAGCATCACTACCGTTGTCACTATCACCGCCACTAAAGCACGCAGGGGCATAAATTCACTCTTTATGGATGGTAGTAGAGAAACTGAACGTCAGAGACGGAGAACACCCGCTCACGCTGCAGTATCACGTGGGCACTGCCTCCCTGACTCTGCAGCCAGCGAGAATATAACCCCTCGAGTATGGCACAGAACGCGTTGCACCAGCGCACGCGCCCCGCTTCGTCGCGGCTGACCGGCAACGCCTGATGGCGCAGGCGCAGGCCGTCCTCACCGACATCGATGGTCACCACGCCCCAGTGAAAATGAGTCAGCAGCCGGTTGATATTGGCCTCCAGATCCCCCACCGTCTCCGACGCCGGCAGCGGATGGGTCTCCGCCAGCGAGGCGCCCATCTGACGCAGGAAGGGCTGGCTTTCCAGCTCGCCGGCATTATTTAGCATACCTTCGATCATAATAATCAACAGATCGAACCATCCGGCAGGCGTCTGCTGCTGCTGAAACCAGGTCATCACCACCGGGTTATTGTTCTCCGTCATCATCAATGATCTCCTAACATATAGCGAATATAGAGCCCGGCGGTGCTTTCGTTATAATCCCCGAAGGTGTCATAGCCAATCTGGCCCCCCAGGGTCATTTGTTTGTTGACCTTGTAATCCGCCCCGGCGCGCAGGGTATACCCTATGCCGCTCTTCGAGGTCGCGGAGTAGTAGGCTTCCTTGGCAAACCCATTGCTCACCGCCGTCTCCAGGGTCTGCTGCCACTCCGAATTGGTCGGGAAATAGGCGCTCTTATCCTGACTGTAAGACTGATAGCCCACCGAGCCGCCGAGCTTCATGGTCCAGTTATCATATTTCTCCGTCAGACTGACCGGCAGCGATACGCTGACGTAGTTTTGCGGACTAAAGTAGCCCCCCTGACCATAGGTGAAGTAGCTGAGGTTTTTGGAGTAATCCATATAGCTCATGCTCAACCCGGCCTGCAGCTGGCGGTATTCGTCATGGTAGGGACGAAGATAGACCCCGGCATTGGCGTTGATACTGGTGTTGCTGGCGACGTTCTGCCCCAGATAGCTGTATCCACCGCCGCCGACATAGAAGCCCGCGTCGCCGTCGTCATAGCTCAGCTGCAGGGTGCCGCCGTTTTTCGTCACCTGCCCCCAGGTTTTCCCGGAATAGGCGTCTTTCAGACCCACGTAGGAAAGCAGGCTGTCGGTTAGCGAGCGGCGTTCGCCGGTGAGGATCAGCGACAGATAGTTGGTCAGCTTGGGCGACCATTTCACCCCGCCGACTACGGTATTAAGATCCTGGCCCAACGGCGTGCTGCCGATATCGACCCGGTAATCGTCACCACTTAACGCCAGCGCCAGTTCGACGCCATTGGCCTTCTGCGAATCGGTCGAGCCGCTGGTCTGGTCAACGTTCGGCTTGCGGCTGGACGAAGAGAGATAGCTGGCCACCTGCCCCGCATCATAGCTCCCGAGCTTCGCCAGGTTTTCCATCCCGCTGCTGGTGGTAGGATTGAAATCTGCCGCGTTCAGGGTGCCGAGGCCGCTTAACGCCTCGGCCCCTGGATTGCTGGCGAAATAGGCCGTCCGCTCCGCCTCGGTCATCGAGGCGATCGCCGCCTGCTCGCTGGTGGCGGTACTCACCATGTTGGAGACCGCGTTAGCCAGCGGGTTGGCGCCGTAGCGACGCCAGGCGTCGCCGCTGGCGGTCCCGGCGTTCAACGACACCGGGGTGACGGTAAAGTCAAAGCGCGAGTCGCCAAACGGCGAGGATGACCAGGTCAGCGGCGTCCGGAGCTCCGTCAGCTTGCTGGTGCCCGATTCGCCGTCGCGTCCACGCACGTCCATTCCCCCCTGCAGCCAGCTGCCGGTTTTCTCCTGCAGCGACTCCATCATGGTGTCCACCTGACGCAGCATCCGCGTCTGGGCGGTGTCCACCGGCAGATCGGTGCGCTGGATCCCCGGCAGCGTGGAACCAGGCGCGGCGGCCGACTGGGCAACCTGCCACGGCATGTACTGCCCGTAGGCGGAGGCCGTCCGCGTCGGCGCCGACGTTTGCGACACGCCGATAAAGGGGTTATCCGCCGCCAGCACCCCGCCGACGGTCGGCGTTTCGCTACTGTTGGTGCTTTGCATGCCCAGCAGTTTGCCGCGGGCGCTGCGCAGATAGGTCATCGCCTGCTGATGATGTCCCTGGGCCTCTGCGACTCTCGCCAGCAGCAGCAGGCGATCCGGGGAGTTATCCTGGCGCAAACCGCCGGCCAGCTGTTCAGCGCGATCGTTGTTCCCCGCCGACAGCGCCACGTCGATGGCCCCGGCGCGCGCATCCTGGTTCGGCGTATCGCGCGTCATCAGGTAGTCATAGACCACCCCGGCCTCTTTGTTCATTTTGCCGCTCTGGTACAGCCGCGCCATGGCGAACATCAGATCGGTATTTTGCGGATCGCTTTGCATAGCGCGGATCAGCTTGTCATACGCCGCAGCGTAATTGCCCTGCTCGCGCAGGCGGTCGGCTTCGTTGATCACATAGCCATTGCGAATGCTCGCCAGCTGCGTCGGCGTACTGCTGGCCTGCAGCTGCGGATTGCTGATCAGGTTCTGCGCCTCGCCGGTCAGCCCGGCCTGATTCAGGACGGCGATCTGATCGGCGTAATCCCCGGCATTGCCGGATACGCCGCTGCTGATATTGTTGCGCACCAGCGAGACCGCGGTGGTCAGGTCGCCGCTCTCGGCCAGCAGACGCGCCAGCTTGCCGGCGTCCGCCGGGGCTTTTGGCGGCGTGGAGGCCATCGCCCGCAGGGTATTGCTGGCGGCGATGGTATTGCCCTGCTTATAGGCCTGCTGGGCCTGCGCCAGCTGGCCGTAGAACAGCGCATCGGCCGCCTGCTGACGACGGGTCGCCGAGGCGTCGCCGCCGAGGTCCGCGGCCCGGCTCAAATACTGCGACGCGGCCTGGTAGTCGCCGCTGCGCTGGGCGATATAGCCCATGCCCGCCAGCGCATCGGCATCCTGGGGGTTGGTCTGCAATACCTCTTCAAACTGCTGCTTCGCGGCGGCGGTATTGCCGCTGTTGAGATTGGCGTAGCCCTGGCCGCGCGCCTGACCGCTGCGCCGTTCGCGAAAGTAATTCTGAACTTCGCTGTCCTGGGGATGCCGCTGCATCCAGGTGTCGTAATACTGCTCATCCCCGGCCTGCGGGCCCAGCCAGAGCAGCGCCTGGCGCAAGCCGCTGTCCGCCTCTTTATTGCCGCTGGCCATCGGCTCGAGCAGGGCGATCCCTTCCCGGCGAGTCTCTTCCCGCCAGGTTAACGCTTTGCCCAACGCCACCCGCGGGGCGTTCTCCTGCGGATGCTGCGCCACGTACTGGCGCAGCTCGCTGATAGCCTGCGGATAGAGCGATTTGTCGCTGGCCATGGTCAGGTAATATTCCGCCGCCAGCCCGGCAGGCGGCGTATTGCCATTGAACATGCTGCGCCAGGTCGCCAGCGCCCCGGGGATATTGCCTCCGCGCGCCTGCTGGCGGGCCAGGCTGAGCTGGCCCTGCGGCACCTGCGACATCTTTTTGGCGTTGTCCAGATCCTGTAGTCCCGGGCTGTCAGGGGCCGCTTTCGCCAGCCGCGCGCGCCACTGCGCCGCCGCCTGCATATCGCCGCCCTGCTGCGACCAGAGCGCCATCAGATACAGCGCCTGGGTGTTGTTGGCATCCACCGAGAGCACCTTCTGCAGGGACTCCATCGCCAGCTCGTCATGAGATTTCTCATGCCAGTAGTTGGCCTGAGCGAACAGCGCCTGTAGCGCCGCGTCGTTCCCCGCCGCCAGCGCGCCGCCCGAGGCAGCGAGAGTCAACGCGCCGGTGAGGCAGAACGTGGTGAGCCGACGGGTGTTTTTCATCGTTATTATTATTTTTCTTTTCATTGGTTATCCCCCGAACCCAGACGCTTACGGGCGTGACGTTTAAACATCGCGGTCAGCGCCAGTCCCATTATCGAGGTGGCAATCAGCCCCAGCACCGCCAGGAAACCTGAGTGCTGGCTTGCATACCAGACCGCCATCATGTACCACGGCATCTGACCGCTGGGGAACGGCGTACTCACCTGGAAGCTGCGCACCCCGTTATCGCTGCGGATCCCGGCGTTAATGCGCGGCGATTCCAGATCGGTCTTCAGTCGCGCCAGCTGGTCATCATTGCTGGCCAGCGCCACCACCACCAGGCGGGTGGAATTCCACGGCGAGCGATAGCTGATGAACCCGCGCCAGGCGCTGCTCGACGAAAAGTAGCGATCGGCGTCGAGGCTGGCGGAAGTCCAGTCGCCGGTGAGCCGGCGCTGGACTTTTTGCCACAGG
>ERZ773242.3019-NODE-3019-length-12737-cov-7.182148_pt1 | contig 12737 bp, 10 predicted proteins | sample MGYA00511077_ERZ773242 | MGnify/ENA primary metagenome ERZ773242 (study PRJEB29015, sample SAMEA2737754) | human gut metagenome | biome: human gut; feature: human-associated habitat; material: faeces | place: China | collected 2012 ... | reverse complement strand
TCATCGGTATGTCCAACCGTGTCATGGTCATGTGCGACGGCCGCATCACCGGCTTCATCGACGGCAAGGACGCCACCCAGGAAAACATCATGGCTCTGGCCACCCAGTTCGAGACCGCACCCACCGCTGCGGCGAATCAGTAAATAAGGAGGCTGTCTATCGTGGAAGCTACCAAAAAATTGAATGGCAAGGCTGTGACCAAATGGCTCAGCAACAACGCCATTATCGTGATGATGCTGGCCGTGTCCCTGATCGTCGGCATCATGCATCCCAACTTCTTCTCGGGCACGAACATGATCAACCTGTTCAAGAACGTGTCCATCCGCTATATCATCGCACTGGGTATTTCCGGCTGCCTGATCACCACCGGCAACGACCTGTCGGCCGGTCGTCTGGCTGGTTTTGCCGCCTGCCTGGCCTGCATCTTTGCGCAGACCGAGGGCGCATCCGGTAAGTTCTACCCCAACATGCACACCCTGCCCACCCCGGTGGTGTTCATCCTGGTCATCGCCATCTGCGCCATCGTCGGCCTGTGCAACGGTCTGGTGGTCAGCTACCTGAAGGTGCAGCCCTTCATCGCAACCCTGGGCATGCAGCAGGTGGTCTACGGTATCTGCCTGGTGTACACCGGCGGTACCCCCATTGGCTCCCTGAACAAGAACTTCACCTCCCTGGCCTCCAACACCATCATCGGCATCCCCGTGCTGATCTGGATCGCTCTGGTCGTGGCCGCGTGCTTCTGGTTCCTGTACAACAAGACCCGTCACGGCAAGTACATGTACGCCATCGGCGGCAACGAAGCTGCTGCTGAGGTGGCCGGTGTCAACGTCAACGCCACCAAGATCCGCATCTACATCCTGGCTTCCTGCATGTTCGGTCTGGCAGGCTGCCTGCTGGCTGCAAAGTCCGGCGGCGCATCCGTCAACACCGCACAGGGCTATGAGCTGGACGCCATCGCAGCCTGCACCATCGGCGGTGTTTCCACCACCGGCGGCGTCGGCACCGTGCCCGGCGTTCTGGTCGGCGTTCTGGTCTTTGAGCTGATGAAGGTCGCTCTGCAGTTCATGAACGTCAACTCCTCTTACACCTACATCGTCCAGGGCCTTGTCATCATCGTGGCTGTGGCCATTGATATCCGCAAGTACCTGGCAAAGAAGTAAGCCCTCTCTTCTGTGGGCCGTCTGCCTTTTGGGCGGACGGCCCCTTTTTTTGTTCATGTTTGTGTGCTATCATAAAAGCAACAACCATCAGGAGGTGCAGTATGGCACAAAAAGACCTCACCCCTGCCGAGCGCGAGGCAGAGCTTGCCCGGCGCGAAGCCGTTCTGGCTGCCCGCGAAGCACAGCTGGCACAAGAGCAGGCCGAGCTTGCCGATCAGCGGGCCGACTTTGAACAGGGCAAAAAGTCCCTGCTTGACAACGGCGACAAGAACTTTGTCAATCCCAAGGAGAAGCTCTACGATCATTTTCCCCTCACCGTCCATCAGATGGACATCATCATCGGGGTGCTGTTTGCGCTCATCGCCCTGTTTCTGATCCTGGGCGTGACCCACACCAGCTTCTTTGGCCTGTTCGGCGGCTGAATCTGTTCGGCTCCCCCGGAAACGGAGGAGCCTTTTTTGATGCCCTGCCCAACGCTTCTTTGCTGTATCCTTTTACAAAAGTGATTGCATTTCATCCGCAATATGACTATAATTTATAGCAAACCAACTTTTTAATGCAGCAGCAACAACGTTGGTTTGCATATCGCAGATATGCTGCTACTGTTGCGCTAATTTCCAGCCTTGCAATAATAAGAAGCTGCCGGGTTTGCGGCAGCGGAAAAAGGGGTGTATAAAAGTATGAAACGCAAATGGATCGCGGCACTGCTGGCCGGTTGTATGTTGGCCGCACTGTTGCTCACCGGCTGCTCTGCCGCCGAGACGGTCAAGCGTCTGCGCTTTGGCGTTGCCGGCGAGGGTGGTGTCTACCACAATTTTGGTGAGCAGTTTGCCGCGCTGGAAAACGAGACTTCCAACGGCACCATCGAGCTCCGGACCACCGCCGGTTCGGCCGCCAACCTGCGCCTGCTCACCGGCGAATACCTGCAGCTGGCCATTGCGCAGGCCGACCTCGCACAGGACGCCTGCAACCAGACCGGCATTTTTGCAGAGGAGGAGGACATCTGCGGCTTCGGCGCGGTAGCAGCCCTGTACACCGAGGCCTGTCAGGTCATCGTGCGGGCCGACTCGGACATCCAGTCCATCGAGGACCTGCAGGGCAAAACCGTGAGCATCGGCGCGGAGGAATCCGGCTCCGAGCAGAATGCCCTTCAGATCCTGTCTGCCTACGGCCTGAACGACCGCCTGGTGGACACCATCAACCTGAACTATACCGACGCTGCCGACCAGCTCAAGGCCGGTAAGATCGACGCCATCGTCATCACAGTCGGCATCCCCAGCCCGGTGGTCACCGAGCTGGCAGGCGAATACGGCATCCGCCTGCTGAATGTGGACGGCACCGCGGCGCAGCGCCTGCTGAGCAGCTACAACGCCTACCGTGAGGTCACCATCCCGGCCGGCACTTATCCCGGCCAGGACGCCGACGTGCAGACCGTGGGCGTCAAAGCTGTTCTGCTGGCCAGCGATTCTCTGCCCGCAAAGCAGGTGCAGCAGCTCACCGAACTGCTGTTCTCCAGCCGGGAAGCGCTGGAAGAGCAGCTTGGCCTTGCACTGGACCCGGAGACCGACGCAGTAGAGGGCGTTGGCATCCCCTTCCACGCAGGCGCAGCGGCCTGGTATAAGCAGGCCGGAATTACGGTGGACTGAGTCTGCCGGGAAATCGAGGGAAAGCAATGAAGATCGAATTGGATATGGTATCAGACCCTGGCCCTTGCGGTGCTGGTGCTGATGCTGGGCAAGTTTCTGCGGGAACGGGTGCGCCTGCTGGATAAATTCTGCATCCCCGCGCCGGTCATCGGCGGCGTGCTGTTTGCCGTTTTCACCTGCATCTGCTATGTGACCGGCGTGGCAGAGTTTGCCTTTGACGACACCCTCAAAGAGGTGTGCATGGTCATGTTCTTCACCTCGGTGGGCTTTCAGGCCAACCTCAAGGTGTTGAAAAGCGGCGGCAAGGCCATGATCGTGTTCCTGGGCGTCGTCATCGTGCTGATCGTCAGCCAGAACTTCCTGGCCGTTGGGCTGGCCAACCTGCTGGATGTGGACCCGCTGGTGGGCCTTTGCACCGGCTCCATCCCCATGGTGGGCGGCCACGGCACCGCCGGTGCCTTTGGCCCGGTGCTGGAGGACTTTGGCATCAAGGGTGCCACCACCCTGTGCACCGCCGCCGCCACCTACGGCCTGATCGCCGGCAGCATGATGGGCGGCCCGCTCGGCAAGATGCTCATTGAGCGCCACCACCTGCTGGACACCATCGTGCCCGAGGACGACAGCCTGCTGGTGGAAGAAGAGATCAAGCACGAGCGTCACAGCAGCATGTATCCCGCCGCCAGCTTCCAGCTGATCATCGCCATGGGCATCGGCACGGTGCTGAGCAAGCTGCTCAGCCTGACCGGCATGACCTTCCCCATCTACATCGGTGCCATGATCGCCGCTGCCTGCATCCGCAATCTGGGCGAATACGGCGGCAAGTTCACGGTATATATGGGCGAGATCAACGACATCGGCGGCATCTGCCTGTCGCTCTTCCTTGGCATGGCCATGATCACCCTGAAGATCTGGCAGCTGGCCGAGCTGGCTCTGCCGCTGGTGGTGCTGCTGGCCGGTCAGACCCTGTTCATGATCCTGTATTCTTTTGCGATCGTGTACAACGTCATGGGCCGCGACTACGACGCGGCCGTCATCGTTTCCGGCACCTGCGGCTTCGGCATGGGTGCCACCCCCAACGCCATGGCCAACATGCAGGCCGTGTGCGACAAGTATTCCCCTTCCGTCAAGGCCTATCTGCTCATCCCGCTGGTGGGCAGTCTGTTCGCGGATTTCATCAACAGCCTTGTCATTACGGTATTCATCAACTTTATCTGATCCTGTCTTGAACTTTCGGTGTGCCCCGCACACCGAGAAAGGAGCATCATCATGTCGCTGAAACACCACCTGAAGATGTGGTTCCAACAAAAGATCTGGAGCAAGCCGGACAAGTCTCATTCGGAGGAAACGGTGGCTCTGCCGGAGGTCCATACCGGAAAGGTACACCACCCCGCAGAAGACACCTCTCATGCCACCGGGGAGCATCCTCACGCCGAGGACCCCATCCATTACGACAACGTGGCCATTCCCGAGGTGCACATCCACCCCCGTCGGCACCAATAAGCTCCACAGACAAAAAAGCTGCTGCCCTCCCTTTGCGGGAAGGCAGCAGCTTTTTGCTTTGTGTTTGTATGGAGCCTTACAGGCAGATGTACTTCAGGATGAACAGCACGGTCAGCACATACATCAGCGGGCTGATCTTCTTTTCCTTGGCCTTGCCGGTGACCACATTGATGATGGTCCAGGAGATCACACCAATGGCAATGCCCTCAGAGATGCTGTACGCAGTGGGCATGGCCAGGACGGTCAGGAAGGCGGGGATGCCCTCGCTGGGGTCGTTGAAGTCGATCTTGACCGCGGAGCCCATCATGTAGAAGCCCACGATGATCAGAGCCGGAGCCGTTGCAAAGCTGGGGATGGTCAGGAACAGCGGGCTGAAGATGGTAGCCAGCAGGAACAGCACACCGGTGGTCATGCTGGTCAGGCCGGTGCGGCCGCCCTCGGTCACGCCGGAAGCGCTCTCCACGAAGGTGGTGGTGGTGGAAGTACCCAGCACAGCACCGGCGCAGGTGGCGATGGAGTCTGCCATCAGAGCACCCTTGATGCGGGGCAGCTTGCCGTCCTCGTCCAGCATGTCGGCCTTGGATGCCACGCCGATCAGGGTGCCCAGGGTGTCAAACAGGTCCACGAACAGGAAGGAGAACATGACGGCAAAGAAGTTCAGGAAGTCAAAGTGGGAGAAATCCGTCTTGAACACCTGACCAAAGGTCTTGCCCAGGGCCGAGAAGTCAAAGCTGACAAAAGCGGTGGGGATCACGCTGTACATGCCCGCATCCGCATTGGGCACATAGATGCCGGTGACCTCGCAGAGGATGCCCAGCACCCAGGTGATCAGGATGCCGTACAGGATGCCGCCCTTGACCTTCTTGACCAGCAGGATGCCGGTGATGGCCACGCCGATGAGGGCCAGGATGGCACCCATGCCCACGCTGTGGAAGGTCTCGCCTTTGAAGTGCTGGTAGGTGACCAGCGTAGAGTCGCTGTTCACGATCAGCTTGGCGTTCTGCAGGCCGACAAAGGCCACGAACAGGCCGATGCCCACGCTGACCGCGCTCTTCAGGGTCATGGGGATGGCGTTGAAGATGCCCTCACGCACATTGGTCAGGGACAGCACGATGAAAATGATGCCCTCCACAAACACGGCCATCAGGGCCAGCTGCCAGCTGTAGCCCATGGTCAGCACGACCGTGTAGGAGAAATAGGCGTTCAGGCCCATGCCGGGGGCCAGAGCAAACGGGTAGTTGGCCAGCAGAGCCATCAGGGCCGTGCCCACAAAGGATGCCAGTGCGGTGGCGATCAGCACAGCCTCCGAGTCCATGCCGGAAGCCGACAGGATGTTGGGGTTGACCGCAAGGATGTAGGCCATGGTCATGAAGGTGGTAATACCTGCCATGATCTCGGTCTTTACATCGGTGTGGTTTTCCCTCAGATGAAAGACATTTTCTAACATGAAAAAACCTCCGTTCTTTGGTTGCTTCTGCCGGTTGCGGCGGCAGAAGAGGAACAGGTTTCATTTTAGCACGAATCGTCACAGAATGTCCACAGCTCAGAAACAAAATAATGCGTTTTGGGAAGTTTTTGTCGAAAGAGTACGACTTTATAAGTTGTGCTGTGCAACAATTCTCCATGCAAAGAGGACGTTTTTCCTGTTTTCAAAAACAACATGACCCCCGGTAGCGTACAGCTTCCGGGGGACGTAACGTTCTGCTCTGCGCTTACAGATGCAGCACGATCTTTGCAACCTTGAAGTAGATCAGCAGCGTGGTGGCATCCACGATGGTGGTGATCAGCGGCGATGCCATCACGGCCGGGTCCACATGCAGTTTTTCTGCCGCCACGGGCAGAATGCCGCCGATGAGCTGCGACAGCAGGATGGTGCAGATCAGGGTCAGGCACACCACCAGCGCCACCGGGGCGGTCACCTTGTCGAACAGCAGCAGTTTTGCAAAGTTGCACACCGCCAGCGTTGCGCCGCACAGCAGGGCCACCCGGCTCTCCCGCCACAGGATGCGGGGCAGGTCGTGGGGCTGGATCTCGCCCACCGCCATGCCGCGGATGATGGTGGAGGTGCTCTGACTGCCCGCGTTGCCGCCGGCATCGGTCAGCATGGGGATGTATGCCGTCAGCACGGTCACCGCCGCCAGGGCATCCTCAAACCCGCGGATGACCATGCTGGAGAAGGTGGCGCTGACCATCAAAAACAGCAGCCAGGGCGCACGGCTCTTGTACAGGTCCCACATGCTCTGCTTGAAGTAGGGCTTGTCGGACGGGCCGATGGCGTTCATCTTGGCGATATCCTCGCTGGCCTCGTCCTGCAGGATGCTGATGGCATCGTCAATGGTCACGATGCCCACCAGCCGGTTTTCGGCGTCCACCACCGGAATGGCCAGAAAGCCGTATTTTTCAAACAGGTGGGAAACATCCTCCTGGTCGGTGGTGGTGGTCACACTGACCACATTGGTGTCCATCAGGTCCCGGATGGGTTCTGCGGTGTCCTTGGCCAGCACCAGCGCCCGCAGCGACACCACACCCACCAGCTTGCGGCTGCCGTCGGTCACATAGCAGTTGTTGATGGTCTCCTTGTCAAAGCCGTTCTGGCGGATGGCCTCCATGGCCTGCGCCACCGTCATGTCCGGGCGCAGCTCCATCAGCTCGGTGGTCATCACGCCGCCGGCAGAGTCCTCCGGGTACTGGAGCAGTTCGTTGATCATGCGGCGGGTGGCGGGGTCGGCCTGGCTCAGAATGCGCTTGACCACATTGGCCGGCATCTCCTCCACAAGGTCGGTCGCATCGTCCACGCACAGCTCGTCCACCACGGCCTTCAGCTCGGTATCGGTCAGGCCGTCGATCAGCTTCTGCTGGGTGGCAGGGGTCAGCTCGGTGAACACATCCGCCGCCAGGTCTTTGGGGCACAGACGGAACAGCACCGGGAGCTTTTCGGCCGGCAGGTCCTCGAACACGGCGGCCAGGTCGGGAGCCGGCAGGGTCTCCATCACATCCCGCAGGCTCTGGTATTTTTTGGCGTCATCCAGATTCGCCAGCATGGTCTTGAGGGTATTGATCGAAATTTCAGACATAAAAAAGCTGCCTCCTTTTTTACCAGGCGGCAGCGGACACTTTCATTTCCGGGGAAGGCAAACACACCGTGCGTTCTCACGCACAGCCGGGCCGTTCTCCGGCATGCAAAAAGGCTGCCGTCTGGTTCTTTGATCGGGGATATAAACTGCCGCTGCTTCCAGCAGGTTCCATGACGACCACCTCGTTTTTCTGTCGTAAAAAGGCACTTTGGCCTTTTCCGCCCATTACTTTACCACGGCCGGAGCCGTTCGTCAACCCCGCCCCGCAAATTTTACAGCTTCTTTGCAGGGCCGCGCGCCTTTGTGCAACTGTACCAACCTCAGCCGTTATTTTTCGGCAGATTCCACCCTTGTTCCGGAGCCCAAAACCCTCTATGATTATGGTACAGCGTGGCTCTGGGCAGCGGCGGCCCGGAAGCCAAAGCCGCCGCCGACTATGTGACCGACGATGTGGACAAAGACGGCCTGTACAACGCCTTCGTGCACCTCGGCCTGATTTAACACAACCGCTCAACAAGCCAGAATCCCCCTGCCTGTTCCAGCATCTGCCGGGATGGACAGGGGGATTCTGCATGAAGGAGAAAAAGTGAAGAAAAAGGTTTCGGAGATGGTATCGCACAAAAGGCAGGATACCACCGCCACGGTGATACCCTGCCTTTACTTGCTCCTGTTTACCGTTCTTCGTACTCTCGCCGTAGGACTTCCCGTAAACAAAAAACGTACCCGAGCCCTTTCTCATAGAGAATCGGGTTCGGGTACGAACTGTGTGGCAGAGCATTCTCAACGGCACTTGAACCTTCAGATCGCTTGCAGCACTTCGATACAGAGTGCCAGTGCTTTCCGTAAGGAGTCCTTTCCCCAATCACGTTCATCGTGTTCCAGAACATTCGCAAGAGAATCTGCCGCATAAAGAATCTGCCCGAAAGAAGCACCTCGCTTCCGGGCGCAGGCAGCCAATGCGGCGCACTCCATCTCGACCGTTGTGCATCCTTCCGCCCTGCGATACTTCACCATATCCTGCGTTTCCCGGAAGAAGCCATCCGTTGTCCATGTAATACACTCCCGGAACGGAATTTTCTGCGCAAGAAAAGTTCGCTCGATAGCATCCCGGATATTTTTGTCAAGCTCAATAGAGCGGGATGCGGGAAGATAATGATAAGAGGTCCCCTCGTCCCGTAATGCTTTTACCGGAATGAGAAATTCGTTTTCGGCCAAATTGGTCAGGACGCCGCAGGAACCAGTCGAAATGATTTTCCTACAGCCGCAGGAGATGAGAAAGTCCATCAGTTGTGCCGCCGCAGGTGCGCCCAAAGGGGCAGCACAAAGACAGAATTCCATGCCATCCTGCTTTATGATATAAACAGGATAATTCCGGGTGATGGTTTCAAACGTTTCTGCAACCGCGGCATTTGCCTCGAAAGCGTAAGCATCCACTGCTTCTCCAAGAAAGGCATAGACGCATTTTTCGGGAAGCTTCAGCTGTTCTGCACCATGATTTGGTTTTATGACCTCTTCCGAGCCGGAATCGTACTCCAGGATCGGCAGTTCGTGTTTTTGAATCATCTTGATTCTTTCAATCCTTTCAGGAATCGACAGCATCCCCGGTAGACATTCCTACGGGTTGGGACCCGCGGGCTAAGCAACAGCCCACTGGGCTGATTGCTTACGGTGCTTCGCACCGCCGCCCTGTTCGAGTCCCTGCGTGTGATGCATGATGACTTTTCGTTTTTTAGAACGATGATTCGTTAAATAGACTCAATTTGCTACAGATCTGCTACAAACAGCAAATTTAATCTGCTTTTTTCTTCGCACAAAAGCATTCAAACATCGTTCCTTTCCGACGCTCATATGCTCCTTTATAGTCAAAGTCTGGCGGAGTCGGTTTGAAAGTTTTATCTTCTTTTTGACCACTGTATGCTTTCATTTGGAATTCCCGAAGCTGTTCCAAATCAATAGTTCCAACATGTGCTGTTGCATTACTTCCTCCTTTTATTCTCAGGATGTCCTTATTTTCGGTTTTAGACGGTTTTGTGATTCGGCTGTCTCCATACTCGGAGGTATTCGTCTGGATGCAGTAGCAGTGAATATCTCTACTTAGTGATTCAATTATATTGCTATAATAGTTCACATCCTGATTCCACTCGACTGCGATCAACGCATCAATATAGGATTGAAAAATCGAACGATCTCGAATGGATGTAAGCTCAAAGCAGCAGTACACTGTAAACCAAAATCCGTTCCAGCTATACAACTCATACTTTGCATCACATTTAGCTTCAGAACTTTCTATTCCTTCCATAGCTCTTAGATGTAAGCTTTCAACCATTCTTTTTTCTTCGGGTGCAAAATGATTCTTTGAATGGTACAGAATCACAGAGTGCCACTGACCTGTCCACTTTTCTTCATACGGAAGAATCACTGCTGTCAGATTATAAACACAGTTATCCTCAATAATATGCTCTACCCCTGTTACAACTGCCAAATGATTTTTTTCGCAAGTTCTAGCCAGCGTTGGCAGCCATTCTTTTGGAGTACACGCTTCCGGCATTACCAACATATCTGCTTTTTCCCGAACAGCAGTATTCACCAGTTCTGCTATCTGCTGATATCTTCGGTAGCTTCTGTTCGGTTTACGCATAACAGCCTGGTCAAAGTTTGAAATGTCCATTTGGATATTGGCAACGGCTACCCTAATCTTTGAAAAGCTCGGCTTTCCGATTTGAAAAACGGGCTGCTTATTGAGTTCACCAGTTTTTATATTTTCTTCTATAAATCTATTATTTGTCCAACCTTCAAATGGAAGTGGGCTATAGTTCAACTGCCAGCATTGTTTGAAAATTTCCTCGATTTTATTCAAATCTTCTAGATCTTTTTTACGAACAAGATCATACATCAATCTTGCGAGCATCAGATCTGCCGGTTTGATAAGGTAGGGGTAATAGATGTATCTCTGATTTATAATCTTGTTCATTTTTTCTTGAAAAGTTTCTGTGCAGGTTTCTTTTTTCAGAAGCTCCACTACATTATCTTCATTGGTCAGATCCTTTTTCTGCAGATTCTCACCACCACAACTCACTAGTTCTGGCCAGATAACACACAGATTTTTATCCAGCATTTTAGCTTTAAAATAACCTTTCGAACGATTCTGTGCTTTTGTCAAAAGTTCTTTCATCTGTTCGCTGAGCAGGCTCTGCGCATCTTCTAACTTCCATTCCTCAAAAGTCTCCCCATCATGAAGTGCCATCGGACGAGCTATGCTGGAAATGAGATGTTCTTGCAGTGCCTCTCGCAATGCATTTGTTACAAATCCGGTATCACCATCCGCTCCTTCTATGGCATAACTTGTTTTATCAAGCGTGTCTATGACAAGGGCAATAAACCTAAGTAGTGCCTTATAGGATTTTTTTACAAATAAGATCGCAATTACTCGTTCCCAGAGTGTATAATTTTCAATTATTGTTTTTGGCGTAAATATTTTATGGATGTCACGGACAAAATTATACTCTTCTCCTTTCGTCTTCTCCGAAATCAGTCCATTTATCCTTTGTAACTTCCCCAGATATTTCGAAAGTGCGTATTTATCAACAGCTATATCGTCCACTTCACGAAGTTTATTCACTCCATGGTGGCTTAGTTCAAAAACCTCCGAATAATCGTCCTCCTGAAACACAGCGTCATCTTCCGGCATCCAGCGAAATTCCGATTTGTTTTTTTCAATGCTATTCTTAAAACAAGTGATCAATGCATCCGATTGTCCACGCTGAAAGTAGAACAACTTAATTTTGCTTGCCTGTAATTGGATTTTCGTGGCGCTTCCCAATGGTTTTGTAAACTCTGGCAAAATACAGTAAGTTCCACATTCGTCTTCTTCTTTTTTGAAAACAGCCCTCGCATTCCGGTTTTCTTTACCCGTCCAGCGTGAATTATTTACCGTATAATATTCAAAGGCCTCATAGAATTCCAGTTTACCATCCTGCGCTTTTTGAGCGATTCGGCTTCCCTTTTCCACCTTTTCCACAAGCAATATATCATCTACATACCGTCCATAGTAAAGTGGATTCCATCCGTCCAAAATTGCTGTATCAAATTTTTTCAGACACTCGTTTGCTAAAACCCCCGATGGCAGAAACCCAATTGGTAATATACGGCGAATCCGCTCTTCTCCGCTATGCTCTCTGTAGATTTGTGAATATCTTTTGATCACACAGTACACAAAGTCATTTATCCTACTCAGATATTCTTCATTGTAGTCAGATTTTCCTTTTACCCTAGTAAGAATCTCCTTCATGAATTTCTCTGATACATCCACGGAGTAGTAGTAGCGCTTAAAGTCTAGCGTAAAAATCAGAACATCATCTTGTTGCATACACTTCTGTGCCAAAGTTAATGCCTGATCTCGCCAACTCTCATAATTCTGAAAATACGGCTCAAACAGCGCTGGAGAAAAGGTCGGTTCTTTAGAAAATTCATTATATAGCGTCTTTCGTATACGATTTCCATAGCAATTGGTATAGGATTTATCTAACTGCCATCCTATCATCATAATCCATAGAACGCCAAGAATCATTCCCTCAATCTTCATGTCAATGAAATATTGTATCTCATCAACTTTGACTTGTTTTGCTGGCACTCCACTAATCAAAACGCCTTTTGTTCTGTCCGAACAATTCTTTTCTTCCTTTGTATCCATAATCTTTTTCGGAAGCAGACGACAGGAAATGCTTTCCAAAATATCTTCTTTTTTCCTTTTCCACTTCGTGCTATCTGACGCTACAAACGCTTGGTGCAAATCCTTCAAGCGTTCCTCTATCGTTATATTGAGAGTGTTTTCCGCTTCCGCAATCCGATCTCTCAAATGGAGGTTTGTCTTGTCATAATACGCAGTTGATTTCAATTTTTTATATGCTTTTTGAAACAAATCATACTTTGGAACGCTATCTTCCATAGATACCTCCTCATTTTTACATCAAAACATTAATTTGTATTTCATGTCGACCATGTTAGCAAGGAATCCATCTTAAAAATATTACAGTATAATCTTTTAGACGAGTATCCCATAAACACCAAATTGTGCCATATAAACTTTCCCCTTTATTCAACACCCAATGCTTTGAACACTGCATCCTCTGCACTACTATAAAAGATTAAATTAAAACTTCCCACTAATTCGGGAGGTACAGTTCCAAGATCTGCAGCGCTTGTAATCGGCAGCAGAACTTTCTTTGCTCCACTATCAAGGCAGACCTGCAGGCTGTTTGCAAGCTCATCTACCTTCAAGATTGTTCCACTGATACTAATTTCACCCAGAACAGCAAGGGTACTGACTGTTGGCCGTCCAAGCGCAATACTGCACAGCG
>ERZ773242.3013-NODE-3013-length-12765-cov-8.115893_pt1 | contig 12765 bp, 10 predicted proteins | sample MGYA00511077_ERZ773242 | MGnify/ENA primary metagenome ERZ773242 (study PRJEB29015, sample SAMEA2737754) | human gut metagenome | biome: human gut; feature: human-associated habitat; material: faeces | place: China | collected 2012 ... | reverse complement strand
CTGCGCCCCATTCCTCTACGATATCCAGTGTTTCTTTTTCCACATCCAGGTTTGTCGGGATCGTAACTCTGCCTTTGTTCTGACTCATAGGTGTACCTCCGTTTTATATTTATAGATTTCTTTTATCATCTGTTTTTGTTTTATTCAGAATACGTCGTTTTTGTCTGTTTTTCAACGTTGTTCTTGCTATACTTTTTAGAAATCTTGCGGTATTTTATCTTTTGTGCTATCCTGACAGTTGAAAAACTTTTCGGTCCTGGGAGGTACATATGAGCACACAGTTTTTTTCTTTTTCAGATGATACGCCTTTTTCAACAGAAGCAGTCCTGGCGAACGCCTCTTCTTCTCATTATGAGGAAGACTGGCCCAGCATCCCACATACCCATGCCTTCACGGAACTCTTTTACGTCAGTGAGGGAAGTGGAGAATTCCTGATTGAAAACCAGCATTTTTCTATTAAAAAAGACGACCTGATCATCGTCAACCCTCATATTCAGCACACGGAAATTTCCTTAAGTGCCTCGCCACTTTCTTATTATACGGTCGGTGTGGACGGGATCAGTTTTTCCTTTCATGAGCAGAAGGAATTCCAGATTTTTCACTGCCACCAGAAGCACGCCGACCTTTTATTTTATTTTCATTCTCTTTTTCAGGAACTGGATGAAAAAAATGATGGTTATGAAGAGATCTGCAAACACACGCTTGCCATTCTGATCTCTCAGCTCCGTCGTTTTGCTGTCTCTGATTTTCAGTTGTTTCCATCCTTTCATCCAAGCAAAGAATGCGCCGATAGTCTTCTGCTTTCAGTCCCATGGTTGGAAGATGATCCCCATAAAATACAACTACAGACGGTTCCTTTCTTGCTTCCACTGCCTTGATCAGATCACCAACAAACTGATCCATCTCATAGACCTGATTCACATAATATTCCCATTTATTTTTTAATGCTTCATCTTCAATTCCTTCAACCTTGATCTTTGGATTTTCGATCACCTGCGTCTCCGGATAGTTTCCATGTCCCTGAACACTGACAGTGAATACAAAGTCTTCCTGATCTGATGTATCCATGGCTTCCATGATATGCTGTGTCAGGATCTCATCCTTCGCCCAGCCGTTCTCTGTCGTCTGAAGGACATTCATGAACTCCTTACTGGTAAATGTATCAAATCCCATATTGTTAAAGACATTGGCACGGCTATAGAAATTACCTGTATTATCATGCAATGCATGTGTCCCGTATCCAAGTGCGGAAAGTGCGGTTGCAGCACTCTCTGTCGGATGTTTCTTCGAGTATGTCTTATATGGATATTCTCCCGGTCCGAAGTAACGGAGATTCATCCCTGTCAGTACTTCAAACTCTGTATTTGCCGTACCGGCTCCCACCGACGGTACCTTGAAATATCCGGATGAATAATTCTGGTATAAATTATGCAGGTTTGGACACGCATCTTCAGATGTGGTAAAGAACTCTGCATTTGCCACATCAAAATATGACTCCAGCTGTACTACAATAATATTCGGAAGTTCATCGGAAGAACGGCTTGTTGTGCTCTTATTCAGCTCTCCGTTTTTATTGATCTTTGCCATTTTTTTCTTTGTGTACCCGTTTGGCTCACTGATTCCGGTATTGAACAGACTCGCCGAAAAACAATATGGAAGACCGTAATCTTCATAGGCAAATGCAATATTTCCAAAATACGTAGATACTACTCTTTTGTCTATTGCTGCATTCGTGACAAATGTGTAAAGTATGCAGCACACAACAATTCCCAGCAGCGATGCTACGTGGTGTACCTTTCCTGTATACTGTCCGCCGCGTCTCCACATCGAAACCAGCCAGACCACAAGCGCAGCTGCTCCGATAGCGATCACAACGACTTCAAAGCCATTACAATAGTTATTGATCAGCGCGATTCCGTCTCCTGCGATCTTAAGATCCTGTGCATTAAACGGTGTAACCCTCTTTAGCAGGATATATCCATTGGCAATTCCGAGGATAATCCACAATGCGCTGATAATGATACGGACAAATATCCTTCGCTTAAACAGATATACAATAGAAAAGGTTACGAAGATCATAAACGCATTGTACAAAAATACCAACGGTGTTCCTGTCATATAGTTCCAGGCAGCAGCGAGCGAATGCCTGGAAATTGCTTCTATTGTAAAGTTAATGATGCACGCAAGCAGTGCATGAAATATCAAAGAGAATCGGTTCATGAATGCATAGACCGGCTGCATCTTCTTTGCAAATGCACTGTTACGTCTTGCTTCCAGTATTCTCTCGCGTCGTTCATGTCTGCCTTTCCAGTATGCAATAACATCCTCTTTCTTCAAATTTCTTATTTTGCGGATTTTTCCCTTGATATCCGGTTTCTTTAACTGAAATTTTTTCATATAATCCCCTTTGATATCTAATCCGCAGCTATCCTGTTACTGATAACTGCGGAAATATATGGTTGTCTATAGGTTTTAAGATTTACAATTTTCTTCGCTTAAGACTGTTTTGCTTTTAATCCTTCCAGTCTTTCTTTTACCTGAGCCATCATCTGCTGATAAGTTTCCAGTTTTTCTCTTTCTTCCTGAACCTTTGCAGCCGGTGCTTTACTTACAAATTTTTCGTTGTTCAGCATTCCGTTTGAACGTGCGATCTCTTTTGTCAGTCTTTCCTCTTCTTTTGTCAGACGTTCGATCTCCTGTTCAAAGTCGATCAGCTCTTCCAGTGGAAGATATACCGTTGCATCCGGAACTACAATGGATACTGCGTCTTCCGCAATGCCTTCTGTCGTCTTCTGAAGTACCAGTTTGTTCAATGCTGCCATATTCTGAGCTGCATTACTTAACATTGCAAGTCCTGATCCGAGCTGTTCATCTTCACATACAACATAAGCAGTTGCTTTTCTTGAATTTGGAACATTCATCTCTGCACGTACGTTACGGATACCGCGGATGATCTCTTTGTAGTGATCAACAATATTCTCTGCAATTGGGAAGTTCCAGTCTTTTTCATATACCGGCCAGTCGGACATCATCAGTGACTCTTCTTCCGGTACCAATTTGCTGTATATTTCTTCTGTAACGAACGGCATATATGGATGAAGCAGTTTCAATGATTTTTTCAATACTTCTTTTAATGTCCATAATGCATCGTTTGCCCCCTGTGGATCTTCCTCTGCATGATAGATACGGTATTTTGCAATCTCAATGTACCAGTCACAGAACTCATCCCACATGAAGTCGTATATCTTGGAAAGTGCGATACCAAGTTCGAACTTGTCCATATTTTCTGTTACATCTTTTACAAGGTTGTTGCACTTGGACATGATCCATCTGTCAGCCGGACGGACAGTAAAGTCAGCCGGTTTTTTCAGTTCTTTATCGCCCAGATTCATCATAATAAATCTGGAAGCATTCCATACTTTATTTGCAAAGTTACGGCTTGCTTCTACACGTTCATTATAGAAACGCATATCATTACCAGGTGCATTACCTGTCATTAATGTCATACGAAGTGCATCTGCACCATACTGATCGATGATCTCCAACGGATCGATACCATTTCCAAGGGATTTACTCATCTTGCGTCCCTGTGAGTCACGGACCAGACCATGGATAAATACTGTATGGAACGGTGCTTTTCCAGTATGTGCATATCCTGAGAATACCATACGGATTACCCAGAAGAAGATAATATCATAGCCTGTTACCAGAACATCTGTCGGATAGAAGTAATCCAGATCCTCTGTCTTATCCGGCCATCCGAGTGTTGAGAATGGCCACAGTGCTGAACTGAACCAGGTATCCAGTGTATCTTCATCCTGTGTAAAATGTGTGCATCCGCATTTCGGGCATTTCTCCGGTGTGCCGTGTCCAACTACTACTTCACCACACTCGTCGCAGTAATAAGCCGGAATTCTGTGTCCCCACCAGATCTGACGGGAAATACACCAGTCACGGATATTCTCAAGCCAGTGCAGGTAGATCTTATTGAAACGTTCCGGGACGAATCTTAAGTCGCCGTTCTTGATCGCTTCAATCGCTGGTTTTGCAAGGTCTTCCATCTTAACGAACCACTGCTGCTTGATCATTGGCTCTACGGTTGTGTGGCAGCGGTCATGTGTTCCTACATTATGTGAATGTGGAACCACTTTTACCAGGTATCCCTGCTCTTCCAGATCAGCTACCATCGCTTTTCTTGCTTCGTAGCGGTCCATTCCGGCATATTTTCCGCCGTACTGTTCGTTGATCGTTGCATCATCGTTCATGATATTGATTTCTGGCAGGTTGTGGCGTTTTCCAACTTCGAAGTCGTTCGGGTCATGTGCCGGTGTGATCTTAACCGCACCTGTTCCGAACTCTTTGTCTACATAGTAATCGGCAACGATTGGGATTTCTCTGTCTGTCAGAGGCAGTTTACACATCTTTCCTACGATGTCTTTGTATCTTTCATCATCCGGATGAACTGCGATCGCAGTATCTCCAAGCAATGTCTCCGGACGTGTCGTTGCGATCTCCAGATAGTCATCTGTTCCAACGATTGGATACTTGATATGCCAGAAGAATCCGTCCTGCTCCTCATGTTCAACTTCTGCATCAGAAAGAGAAGTCTTACATACCGGACACCAGTTGATGATTCTGGAACCTTTGTAAATATATCCTTCGTTATATAATTTGATGAATACTTCTTCTACCGCCTTGGAACATCCTTCGTCCATTGTAAAACGCTCTCTGTCCCAGTCGCAGGATACACCTAATTTTTTAAGCTGTCCCTCGATCGTTCCGGCATATTCTTCTTTCCACTGCCATGTTCTTTCCAGGAATTTCTCTCTTCCTAATTCTTTCTTGTCAATTCCTTCTTCTTTTAACTGGTTTGTAACCTTAACTTCTGTCGAGATAGCTGCATGGTCTGTTCCCGGAATCCAGAGTGCATTGTATCCCTGCATTCTCTTATAACGGATCAGAATATCCTGCAGTGTATTATCAAGGGCATGTCCCATGTGAAGCTTACCTGTAATGTTCGGTGGCGGCATTACTGTGGTAAATGGTTTCTTACTTCTGTCAACTTCGGCGTGGAAATATTTGTTATCACACCATTTTTCATATAACTTTGCTTCAATCGCTTTGGGATTGTAAGTCTTTTCCAGGTTTTCGCTCATAGTTTCCTCCTCATTTCACACTTTTTTCACATTTTTTTATTACATGAAAAAACCCTTTACATTACGTAAAGGGCGATTGTAGTCGCGGTACCACCTTCATTATACAGGAAAACTCTTTCCCATATATCTCATCTTATTCTTTAACGGGAACGACTCCGGGATGAACTACTACCGTCTTATCATATGTCTCAGGTTCACTCATCCGGCTCCGAAGCTACCTTCCTACGTCTCGTATTCCTTAAGTGTCTCTCAGCCGATGGATCACTCTCTCTGGTATGGACGAACTTACGTGTACTCCTCTTCATCAATGCCTTTACGTATAAACTACTGAATATGATAGCCATCGAATCCCCATTTGTCAAGGATTTTAGGGATTTTTCAGAAACTCTTAAGGAGTTACACCAGACCGAAACATTTCATAATGAAAAGCCATCCCGTTAACGTAAATGCACTGCACATCGTCGTCAGCATAACTACACTTGATGACACGACACCTTCATGTCCCATATTCTTAGCCATGACATAACTGCTGACCGTAGTTGCTGAACCAAGCATGACTAAGATTGCGATCAGTTTCTCTCTCCTGAATCCGATTACTACCGCAAGCGGCATGAACACTGCTACAAATCCCACTAATTTGATAAATGCGGCGATCACGGTCGGTTTGATCTTGCCAAACGCTTTCTTAATATCAAAGGTTGCTCCCATTGCCATCAGTCCCATCGGTGTTGCTACGCCGCCGATACTGCTGACCGCCTTATGTAAGATCACAGGCATCGGAAGTTTCAGCGCTGACCATAACAGACCTGCTGCAATACCGATAATGATCGGATTCGTAATGATACCGGTCAATGTTTTTTTGAGCAGTGCTTTATCCATACCATTTTGTCCCGGTTTGAAAAACGACAGCACAACCACCGCCATAATATTATAAAGTGGTACACTTCCTATGATCATAAGTGGTGCCTGTCCGGAATTACCATAGATATTCTGGATAAATGCGATTCCCAAAAGCGCCGCACTGCTCCGGTAAGTCGCCTGTATAAATTCGCCTTTAATGCTCCGATCTTTCCACAGCAGTGAAATCAAAGTTGATATCGTAATACTGATCGCCGTCACCATAAAACAAAAAAGAATAAACTTAATATCCCATACTTCCGAAAAATCCACGGTCGCCAGCTGTTCAAACAGCAACACCGGAAGCGGAACCAAAAATACAAACTTGTTCATCTTTGCCGCAAAGACTTCATCCATCCACCCCAGTTTTCTGAATAACATTCCAAGTAACATCATCAAAAAGATCGGAATCGTTGCATTCAAACTGAAAATTAAATTTTCCATAATCGTTCCTCATCCTACTCATTTATATTTGCATATCGTTATTTTGAACTCTTTCCAGAAACCTGTCAACAGCATTTTCTCACATCAAAAGAATGATTGAGATTTAAAACAATTTATACTATAATGAAATAACACTTCGGGGTATGGCTCAGCTTGGTCAGAGCGCACGGCTGGGGGCCGTGAGGTCGCAGGTTCGAATCCTGTTACCCCGATTTTACCCGCATTTTATGCGGGTTTTTGATTTTTAAAGTGTTAAAAAAGCTGGTTGGCTTTGGTTGGGATTATCCAGTGTGTGCCAGATTCTTAAATTTGGCATTTCGCTCTTGGATAATCTTTTTCTTTTCGGCAAGGTTTGAAGTGTCATAGGTATAATACTTCTCGTTGACCTCGGTAGTATGTCCTAACATACTTGCGACCACTGATTTTGGTGTGCCTTTAGCTTGTAAGTCGGAACTGGTTGTTTTCCGTAGCTTAGTGATACCACCACCGTTTAATTTGTTTTCCCGGCATAACCGTGTCATGCAGTCAGTTATGTTTCTTGCATGGGTATAACTTCCATTGCCATCCGTGAAAATCCATTCACATAAAATTCCATGTTCTTCTTGTACTCGCTTGATGCGTGCCAATAAGTGATTAATCTGTCCGTCAACCGGATAGGCTCTTGATTTCTTGGTTTTAGTCTTACCAACAGAAAATTCATTTTTTAACCGATTGTGTTTTGCAGATTTATTGATACTGATGCAGATATCATTGATATCAGACCATTTCAAGGTTGATAGCTCACTAACCCTCATACCCGTGTACATTGCTAATTCTATGGCATAAGGCGGCATATATAAAGGGTTCTCCCTATAATATCCATGCAAGGCTTTTAAGATAATAGCAAGTTCAGTATCGGTATAGTATTTATCGCAGTCAGATACTTCAATTTCTCCACAATGTTTTGTAAAGTCCTTAGGCTCAAGAAATTCCACTGGATTATCTGTGATAATTTTTTCAATTCTTGCGTATCTAATCACGTTTTTTATATAGCTGAAAAACTTACGTGTGGTTTCTTTGCACAATTCAAGTCGCTTGATGGTTTCCAACATAAAAACTTTTATTGTGTTCTCATTAATCTGATTAATAGGCATCTCAGCAAAGTCTGTACCAACAAAGAAACGTTTGCAGTCAGTATTAAACTTATAGATTGAGTTATCGTCTAATTCTAAATCCTTAATACTTCGCCACATGTAATAGACTTCTAGGAAAGTAGGGCAAGTCTTTTCCTGCTTTTTTCGGGATTCCTCAATGACATAATACTCTATGATTTTACTATTCAATTTTTCCTCGTTGACACTCTCAATCTGCTTTCCCTTTGGCGGTTCAACCCCCTCTTTTGGTAAATAGCTGTACCACTTACCATTTTTTCCTTGCCAGTAGTTATACATTTTTTTGTGTAAATCAAGAACTTGTTTTTTATTCATATCAACCTGTTCTTGTATATCCGTTAGCGAAAGTATACCAGTTTTTAATTCTTGATACAATATCTTTATTGAATCTGCTCTCGACATAATGGCTTTCTCATATTGCAGGATTTCAAGGGCGTTCAGTTTAGCCAGTACAATCACGCCCCTTTTTAATTTTCAGATATGTAACACTGCTGTCTTTAAGGGGTGAGCCGTTTGTAATGATAGATTTTGTATCATACACCTGTCTGGTATATTCTTTCTGAAAGACGACATTCTCTTGTGTTAAATCCTGTAGAATATCATCTGTAAGCATTAACTTTTGTTCAATTGGCATTTTAAGGTTTTGAGATTTGAAAAATGCCTTTTTTTTGTGTTCCTTTAACTCTAGGTCTTTACCAAAATATTTGCTTAAATAACGTCCTCTGTTCTCCATGCTGTCTACATCAATGCGGTTTATTTTGATAAATCCATACGTCCATAAATCTTGTAGTTTTTCCTTTGCCACAAACGGAAAATCAAAGAAAATAACATGGTAGTGGATTGCTCCACGTTTCTGTTTCTCCCACGTTGCAATATATTTCAATGTCTGGACTTTGGTTTGATACAGATAGTAATTTAATCGTTGTATAAAATACTTAAATTCCTTGTTGGTTATAGTGATGTCTTGAATATTCTCTCGGAATGTCAGCGTTAAAAATTTGGTCTTGTTATCAAAATTGCAGTCAACAATACGGGCAATCTCCCAACGGGTTTGCTCATAGTGTTTTTGCTTGCGCTTTAAACTGTCATATTGCTTATGAGCCGACATTTCATCAAATACTTTACGTTTATGTGCTTGTGTATTACTTGTTTTTGAATCTGAATTTGAATGGCTGTAAATTGGAGTTTCATAGAAATACACTTCTTTCGTAGTAGGAGTTTCAATGATTTTCGTATTGTATACAAAACATTGTTTTGCTTTGCCCACGAAATTCACCTCGTATCCTATTTTGTATGTGCTTGTTTCTACTCCGATTTTTCGGAAGATGTTGTTTTATATATCAAGTAAAGATAGAACGATATCTGTTTCCTTAAATGGTGCAGATAGTCAGCACCTTATGACGTTGTCCGGCACTGACTATCTGCCCCCTTTAGGGAACTATTTTGTTCCGGCTTTTCTGATATTGGCAGCTTCTGCTTTGACGGATAAGCGTCCATTATAAAGACTCGCCCATGTATGTAGTCCCTCAAATGAAACGGTCACTTGTCCTCTTTGCTCCAATTCTTCATTAGACACAAGCTGATTGGCATTTTTAACGCCAACTTTGATTTTCTCAAATTTCAGCTTTGGAAAAAGAACAGTGTAGTAGAAGCCTAGTTTCTCTTTGGTGTTGTAGTCAATCCATTCAGATACTTCGACTAATTGAAATTGTTCCTCCAGTTTGTCCGGGTTTAAAATGAAATCAGTTCCTCTAATCAATAAATATGACCTCCTTAAAATATTTGATTATCTGATATTCAGATATTTATTATAATACAGCACAGAACAAGCGATGTCAAGAGAAATATCTTAATATCCGATAAAAAGATTGACAGAGTGAAAACATTGAAATATAATGAGCATAAACAAGGAGGATTGCGATGAATAAAATAAAAGAATTGAGAAAAGAAAATAACATCACAGTTGCGGAATTGGCAAAAGAGTTGGGAATTTCACAAAGTATGCTGACTAACTATGAAAATGGGAATGGAACTCCAAGGGATGATTCTATATGGGATAGGTTATCACAACTGTTTGGCGTAAGCAAAAGTCATGTTATGGGATTGACTACAGATATTGATGTGGTTCACAGAAAGAAAAAATTTAAAGCGGTTGTGGATATGTCAGAACCCATATCAATACAAGTGGAAAATCAAACAGACATTGATATCTTGACTAAGTTGGACCTACTGGATGATGAAGATACAAACAAGGTATTAGACTTTATTAACAATCTTCTTACTATAAAGAAATATGAGGGAATTGAAGATAGTCCAATCGAATATGTGACGAAATAGCAGAAGTAATCTAAGGCGTCCACTTGCCCAGCCGACCCGCCGCCCTGTTAGGAACCGTCGCTCTGGGCATCCTTCGGAACGTTGGTTTTTGAAAGAACACGAACAAGAAAGAACTAGATGTGGAAAGTATACAGAGAATAGCAGACAGCACGATTGCGAAAGTGTTGTCTGTTATTCTTTTTCTTAGTCATATTCAAAAACAACGGTTTTAAAGGGTTTCTCTCCATAACGAATCAGCCATGCAGAATAATAGAGATTGATTTCAAGGGTAGTAGGAGTGCCGTTAATCTTGTTGTGTTCTGTTTCGATTTTACGAATAGTCTCATCAATTCCCCAATATTTGTAAACAATAACAGTTAGCTCCGTGTCTCGTGTGCCTTGATTACTGAATGACATGCTGTTACGGACATGGTAATCGGGCAGACTGATGTAATAGCAGATTCCGGCAATTAGACAGAACAATAAAAATGTAGTTATGACTTTTATTTTCATGTGTATGCACCTCTCTTTCTTAAATCCCTAAGGGGATAACTATATAGTACCTCGCTGTATAGTGAATTACTACATAAAGATTTATTAAATATACTTTGTGTAGGGGTGATGCATATGAATTATGGACATTTAGAGTTAAGGATAGAAGAACTGTTGAAAGAACGGGATATCAGTAAGAATACCATTTGCAAAGAGTTGGATATTCCGAGGTCAAATTTTAACAGATATTGCAGAAATGAATTTCAAAGGCTGGATGCAAATTTGATTTGTAAGTTATGTGATTATTTTGATTGTGAAGTTGGCGAATTGATTTGTTATGTAAAAGAATAACGAGCTGTTGCTGTTATTGGCATGGAATGGATAAAAGGGTATGCGGAGGTGTGAAAGTCTCTCATACCTTTTTACTTGTGTATTTTATAAAATCGAATTATACTGTGAGTAGTGAAAGTTAAGCAAATAGAATTTGTAAATCTGGACAAATCCGATTTATTATATGAAAGGAAATTATATTATGAAAATTGATGTATGTTCAAAGAAAGAACAGGATTATATTATTGAAAGACTGGTGGAATATAATCTATCTCAGGTTGAGGCTAAACAGAAAGAAAATTTCATAGATTTAAGCAAGAAAATCGGTAAGGATGATAAGATTGTTGCTGGTATTGTAGCAAGGATGTATTGTTGGAATGTAGTTTATGTTGATACATTGTGGGTCGATTCTAGTTATAGAGGGAAAAAACTTGGTAGCTTACTTTTAGAAGAAGTTGAAAATGATGCTAAATCAAAAGGTGCTAAACTTATTCATCTTGATACATTTGATTTTCAAGCCAAAGAATTTTATGAGAAGCAAGGGTATATTGTATTTGGTATATTAGAAAATTGTCCAGAAAAGCATTATAGATATTATTTGAAAAAAGTCTTATAGTTCTTAAATCAAACTTTTGGTCAATATATAAAACTCGACAACTTCCAGTTTGCCGAAATATCTTTCTAACTTTCCCTATTTTACAGGATTTTCAGCCCATTCATTAGTGAAATGATATGTATTTTCCCTTATTTTTGCCCTTATGAGATAATCGTAAGGGAAATAAGGGAAAGTTTTATTTAGTCGTTGCCTGCCACTTTATCAAGTAACTTTGCGGATTCCCGCTTGGCTTTTCTTGTGGAATGGGCGTAGACATTCATTGTGGTACTGACATCTGAGTGTCCTAACAGTTCCTGTACATCTTTCGGAGCTGCTCCATTTGCCAGAAGGTTGCTTGTGTAGGTGTGTCGCAACTGGTGAAAATGAAATCCTTCAAATCCATCCAGTTTCTGAGCAATCTTCCTGCAAACAATTCCTAACGTGCTTGGCAGTTCCAAACTTCCATCCGGTCTTAAGCAGACAAAGGATATTTCCTTATAATCTTCTGGAACATTCTCTGTTCCGTCCAGATGATAGAACTCATAGTAAACTCTGTTTTTGTCTTTTACTTCTCTGTAGTAGTTTTTGTGGTAAAGTTCTCCGTACTGCATTCGGTTTTTAAGTTGTTCCTTTCGGGCATTGCGAAGAATCTCTGCCAGTGTATCTCCAAAATCAACAATCCTTACCTTTTTTCGTTTGGTTGGTCCGATGATATTCTTGTGCCTTGAACCATCATATCGGATACTGCGTCTGATTGTAAGGCACTGTTCTTCAAGATTTACATCCTGCCATGCCAGACCACAGGCTTCACCGATACGAAGTCCTGCATAATAAGCTATCTGGATTGGAAGTATTGCCGGTGGATTGTAATCCTGTAGAAATTCAATCAGTCTTTCATAATCCTCTCGTGGAATTGGCTGTATATCGCCATCCATGTCATCATCAGAAAACAGGTCAACCTCATCCGTCTGGTATTTCAGCTTAATATACTGCATCGGATTGAAAGTGATATATTGCTTTGGTGATACTGCAAATCGGAATGACTGCTGTAATACTGCCGAGAAAGAACGAATGTAATCTTTGCTATAACCTTTTCTTTCTGAACCATCTGGATAAGTGCCACCAAAGGAAAGCAGATCGAAGAAGGCTTGTAAATGCTCAGATGTTACATTTTTCAACTTTCTCTCTGAAATTGGATGCTTCTTGATGTTGGTAATAGCACCGAGGTAATTCTGGACTGTCCCATTACTGAGAGTACCGGTCTTTAATTCTTCCTCTGCCCATATATCAAGTAATTCTCCAACTGTAATATTTTCCGACTTTGCAATGAATTTCTTGCTTTCGTAATCGTCCATTGCCTGACGGAGCAGTTTTTCCGTTTCAC
>ERZ773242.3009-NODE-3009-length-12794-cov-5.405997_pt1 | contig 12794 bp, 8 predicted proteins | sample MGYA00511077_ERZ773242 | MGnify/ENA primary metagenome ERZ773242 (study PRJEB29015, sample SAMEA2737754) | human gut metagenome | biome: human gut; feature: human-associated habitat; material: faeces | place: China | collected 2012 ... | reverse complement strand
GCAGTTACATCTATAAAGAAGCTGCGCCTTTGACCCACGCAGAGTTTGATGCGATTCTCGCCGGAGACTATGACTTTCTGCTGCACAGTCCCCGCCGTTTGTGTCAGGAGTTCTACACCGAGTGTGTGTGCAATGTGCTCCGTCCCCGGGTCATCGTGGATTACGACCGCGAACCGTGGATCATGGATGCCGGCACGGTGCGCGTTACATTTGACCGGAATGTCCGGGCAGCTGTGGGCAGCTGGGACATTTTTGACTCCACGCTTCCCACCCTGCCGGTGCTGGAGCCGGGCAAACTGGTAATGGAAGTCAAATTTACAGAGTATCTGCCGCAGGTCGTGCGGGATATCCTCCCGCCCCGTGCGCAGGAGCTGACTGCAGTTTCCAAGTATGTGCTGTGCTGCGATAAGACCGCCTATCGGCACGGGTTTGAATACTGGAACGAAACCTGAGGGGAAAGGATCTGCAAAGAACCATGAGCACAAAAGACTTTATCAAAAAATCTGTCCTGAACGCCTTTACCCAGTATGATGCGCCGAAGCTTGCCGTGGCGCTGCTGGCGGCGTTGGCGCTGGGCATCCTTATTTATCTGGTCTACCGCAAATTCTATACGGGCGTGGTCTACTCCCGCAGTTTTGCAGTTACGCTGGTGGGTATGTGCGTGCTCACCTGCATGGTCACGCTGGCCATCAGTACCAACGTTGTCATCTCCCTTGGTATGGTGGGTGCATTGTCCATCGTCCGCTTCCGCACCGCAGTCAAGGACCCGCTGGATCTGCTGTATCTGTTCTGGTCTATCACTACGGGCATCACGGCGGGTGCCGGAATGTATGCACTGGGGCTGGTCACGGCAGCTGTCATGATCGTTATGATTTACCTGTTCTCCCACTGGCAGGCCAAAGGCCGGGTGTACATTGCGGTGATCCGCTATGTGGGGACCGAGGCCGGAGACGACATCGTCCGGGCGCTGGGGCGCATCAAGTATGCGGTCAAATCCAAGACCATGCGGGGCGAAAACACCGAGATGGCGGTAGAGGTATTCTGCAAAGATCCCAATATGGAATTTGCAGACCGTATCCGCGCAGTAAAGGGGGTGCAGGATGTCACCCTCATCCAGTATAACGGGGAGTATCATGGGTAAAATTTCAAGGATCCTGGCGGCAGGGCTCTGTCTGCTGTGGATGGGAGCTGCAATGACCACATCGACCACAAAGACAAGGACCTATGCTGCGGACGACAGCGCATTTCCCAATGCCCAGATCGGTTATGCCCCGATGATCGATACCGCAGAGGCAGGCGATGCAGCGCTCCGCTATCTGGAACTTACATGGCGGGAGGCAGAGCCGGAAGAGGGCGTGTATGCGTGGGAGGCAATCAGCGAAAAATACGACTTTGCCTCACTGCGGGAGCAGGGAATCCATCTGGTGCTCCGCTTTGTCTGCGATGTGCCGGGACAAGAGACGCATCTGGATATCCCGGACTGGCTTTATGCGCAGACGAAGGATGGCAGTTGGTACGATACAGATTATGGGAAAGGCTACTCTCCAAACTATGCTAATGTGGTGTTCCGGGCTGCGCATCACCGTGTGCTTTATGCGCTGGCAGAGTTTCTGGGCACGGATGGTTTTGCTTCCTATGTGGAACTGGGCAGCCTTGGTCACTGGGGCGAGTGGCACATCAAAAGTGAAGATGGCTTGGTATCCATGCCGGACGAGACGATCCGGGACGAATATGCCGCAGATTATCTTGCAGCTTTTCCTACGGCAAAGCTGCTGATGCGCAGGCCGTTCCGCTTCGCGGCAGAACAGGGCCTCGGCCTTTATAATGATATGACCGGCGAGGAAAAAGACACCATGGAGTGGCTGGGATGGATCGCAGAGGGTGGCTGGTACGGCAGCGACCCCAATGCCCTGACGCCTATGCCGGATTTCTGGCAGGATGCTCCAGTGGGCGGCGAGTTCACCAGCAGCCTTTCCATGCAGGATATGCTGGGAAAGGAGCTTCCCCGTACGCTGCACCTGTTGGAGGCATCGCACATGAGTTTTCTCGGCCCCAAAACGGCATCGATAAAGTATGCGAAAGGATATAATGCCGTGCTGAAGCAGCTGGGCTATCGGCTCCGGGTAACAGAGTTGAAGCTGACTCCCTGTGCAGACGGCGTTTACGCAGAGCTGACTGTGGCAAACAAGGGCGCAGCACCATTCTACTGGGAGTGGCCCGTGAATCTTTATGTGGAGGATGCAGCAGGCAGCACTTTGTACACGGCGCGTCTGCCGCTGTCCCTGCCAGAGCTGATGCCGGGGAAGAGCCAAAAAGTATCGGTCACACTGGAAGGGGCAGATGCACAAGAACTGCTTTGCGGAGGGTGGAAGCGCTTATTCCGCAGCCCAAAACATCTGACTATTGGAATCGTGGATCCAATGACGAGCCGTGATGCAGTGCGGTTTGCCATGAAGGCGGCACGGAAAAACGGAAGAACTGTTTTGCTGTAGGCTGCCGTGCAAAAAGTAGAATTTCATAGGATTTGATTTTGATGTGCGGTCGCTCAAACCAATGCCGTCAAGTCGGTGGGGGATAGGGTGATTTATCATTTGTCGGAGAGTAAGTGTACGGTTTCTGCACACTTTCTGCACACCGTTTGCACATTTGCCCGAATCGGGGGCTTTTCTGCGCATGGCTTGCACAGCCTGCTTTCCTTTGTATAAAAAGAAGAACTTTAAGCGAACAAGGCTCTCGTCAACTCTCTGCGTTCCTCTGCATCCATCAGCCGGATGGCTTCAAGGATCTCCTTACCGGAGATTTTTGTTGCCACCGGCTTTTCGTTTTGCCGGGGCTGGGGTGCTGCCGGGGTCAGGTCTTGGGTGTAGAAGTTCGCTTCGATCTTCTCCGCCAGCTCCAGCCGGGGCTTGTCCTGTGTGTGGGCATAGGTGTCCATCAGAACGGCAGCAGTCGCATGACCTGTGTTGCCCTGTACCGACTTGAAGTCGCCGTCCGACTGCAAAAGCTGATAGGTTGCACTGGAATGCCGTAAGCCGTGGAATACGATCTGCTCAAACTCCGGGTGTACCGATCTCCATTGCCGATACCACTTGGTAAGCAGTTCCGGGGCGATGGGCAGACCATCGGGCAGTCGGAACAGCTGACCGCAGTTGCGGTACTTCTCCGGGGCATTCTGCTCGTCCTGCTTCAGCTTTTCCAGCCATACCAGCAGTTCTTCCTTCAAGGGTTTCGTCATATACAGGATACGGTTGGATTTCTTGGTTTTGGGCTTCTTCAGGATGAGAGAGGACTTGCTCCCCTCCCGTCTGTCCGGGAAGGTGTAGTAGACCTGCTTGAGGTCGAGTTTTTCCAGAGCATCCTTATTGGCTCTCTGCATGGTCTTATTCACCAGAATCGTGCCGCGTCCATCCGCGGCGTCGAAGTCCAGATCACTCGGCTGTAAGCCGAGAATTTCGCCCTCCCGGAGCGAAAGGATCATACTCAGATGCACCGCCAGATGGAGTGCCGGGTTCTCGATGGTCTGCAACGCCGCCAGCATCGTCTTTTCATCCCAGATGGTGCGCTCCTCGCTGTTCGTCTTATGGTCTCGCAGCATATCGAAAATTTCACAGCGCAGGTTCATGGTGTCCGTGACCCTGCCTTCCGGGGTGAAAAATGCGCCATTCACATAGAGGAACTGGTGGGTACTGAGAAAATCGTCACAAAACAGGGATTCGTTGAAGAAGCCTTTCTTGATCCATGTAGGGGTAAATTTGCTTCCCATAGGCACACGTCCTTTCTTTGGTGCTGCGACTTATCCATGTGGTCAATTTGGCCACATGGATTTTGTCTGCCGCAACAGGTGGATAAACGTCCGTTCTGTAAAGTGGTTCTTCCCATTTTGGGAAGAGCCACTTTATTTGTCCGAAGCGTTACGGATACCTCATGTAGACAAAATGTCCACATGAGGTGAATTGCCGTTCTCCCTGCATGGTGTTCCTGCCCCCTTCCGGCGGCGTTTTCCGGCTCGCCCTGTAAGGGGTCATTGCCGGGTATCCCATGCAGACGGTCATTCGGTTTTCAAGGTGCGATGCTGGAACGGCAAAAAAAGTCGCCACAAAACAGACTGGTCATGCCTTCGCTTTTTCGGAAGGTCTTGCCAGTCGGTTATGTAGCGACTTGAAAAGTCAAAAAGGGAAGCTGCCCAGCCCCGCAGGTACTGAGCGAATAAGTAAAAATATGTAAATATTAAATTGTTGGGATAGATTACCACAAAATCCGTGCCGTGTCAACGTGAACTTGTCGGGGCGAGGCCCCTCCATCTTGCTGCGCAAGACCGTTCTGTCGCTTAAAAGCCCAACTGGGGCTTTCATTGCTGCGCTGCGCTTCGCAAACGCGAACTTTTGCAAACACGTCACTTTCGGCAGGGTGTAAGAAAAAACGAAGGAAATTTTGGCGAAAAGAGAGAGGGTTGGACGCTGCCAGCCCTCTTGACAAAGAATCAAGGTGAAAGTTGCATCAAAACACAATGTAAGGGAATATAAGGCGCTAGAACAGGGACGGTATTTGCCCCTGTTAGGTTTCATGAAGGATAAAAGGTCAATTAAAATTACTTGACGAAATGGAGGCAGACATGCTATGCTGTGGGTATACACTTTTATACACTATGGAAATGGAGCGGCGTATGACCAAGAAAGAGGAAGTAGTTTCCTGTGTGCAGCGGCTGGCGGCCGCTGCTCCGGAAAAACGGGAAGTTGGCGTGACCACACAGGAACTGGCAGAACAGCTGCAAATGCAGCGCTCTAACCTGAGCACTCTGCTCAACGAGCTGGTGGCAGATGGGAAGATGGAAAAGCTGCCGGGTCGTCCGGTGCACTACCGGCCGCTGATGGCAGGGGATACACCGAGGGGCGAGACTTCCTGCTTCAAGATACTGGACAGTTGCGAGGGCAGTTTGAGGCCCATGATTCAGATGGCAAAGGCAGCGATTCTTTACCCGGATCACAGCCTGAATACCCTGATCGAAGGCCCTTCTGGTTCGGGCAAGACTACATTTGGCTACCTGATGTACCAGTTCGCTTGCGAGAATAAGGTGCTCCCGGTGGGTGCGCCCTTTGAACGTTTCAGCTGCCACTATTATGACGATCAGGAGGAAAAAGCATACAGCCGCCTGTTTGGTGCAGGCGAAGCACTGGAAAAGGCCAAGGGAGGTATGCTGTTTCTGGATAACGTCGAATATCTGCCGGTGGGCTGCCGGGAACATTTGCTCGATCTGATCGAGAATGACGATGCTGTGCTGCGAGATATCATTCTGGTGTGTTCCCTGCAGGATAAAGCCCGTGCTTCGGTCAAGGATGCCTACACGGCTCGCTTTTCCGCCCGGATCGAATTGCAGCCGCTGCAAAACTGGCAGCTGGGGGAGCGTTTTGCGCTGGTGCAGCAGTTCCTGATCAATGAGGCTGTGCGAATGAAGCGCACTGTGCGAGTGAACGCTGAACTGCTGCACTGCCTGTGCCTGTATCGGTGCGAAAATAACGTAAAACAATTCAAAAACGATATCCGTTTGGGTTGCGCCAATGCCTACCTGCGGGCCTTTCATGCAGACGAAAAGGAAGAACTGCCGCTTTACCTCAACGATTTTCCCAGCGGCGTGCAGCGAGGCCTGCTGTACTACAAGACCTACCGCAAGCAGCTGGAAGAACTGATCCCACAGGGCTACGCCTACACCTTCTCGGCGGACAGTATGCACAAGGAAAACTGCGATGCCGGCCAGCAGATGCCAGAGTTCGGGCACCCACCGCTCAGCGATTCGGTCTATGACATCATCGACCGCAAGGGCGACGAGCTGCGGCAGCGCGGCATCGGCGAAGAGGACATCAGCCGCATCATCAACGCCGAACTGGAATACGATATGAAGCAGTTCACCAGCCGGATGCCCCAGAGCAAGGTCAATCGTGAATCGTTGTATAAGGTGATGGATCGGCGCATCGTGGATGGTGTGGATGCACTGCTCAAACAGACCTCTCGCCAGTTCAACCGAGTATACCCGGAATCCACTTTCTACGGTCTGTGTCTGCACCTTTCCTCCACGCTGGAACGCAGAAAGGCAGCAAAGCAGCGGCTGTCCAATGAGCGTATTCTGGATGTGGTGCAGAACCACCGGGAGGAATATGCCATTTGTATGCAGTTCGCTTCGGCAATGGAAAAAGAACTTGGTGTGCCCATGTCCATTGATGAGGCTGTTCTGCTGACCCTGTTCCTGTGCGAGGACAACGAGACCCATAAAGCCGAGGACGGCCCGGTCGTGCTGGTCGCCATGCATGGCGACTCTACGGCTTCCTCCGTGGCGGATGTGGTCAACTCGCTGGCCGGGTGCGGCAATACCTATGCCTACGATATGCCGCTGGACAAGGATATGCAGCAGGCGTGCGATGAGCTTAAGGCCATGATCCAGGAGCTGGACCGTGGGCAGGGCATTCTGCTGCTGTACGATATGGGCTCTCTACGCACCATGGCAGAGGTGATCTCCAAGGAGACCGGTGTGCAGATCCGCACCGTGGCGGTACCGGGCACCCTGATCGCAGTGGACTGCTCCCGCAAGGCGGCATCGGCCAGTTCGCTGGAAGAACTGCACGAAGATGCCATGGGCAGCTGCCGGGATTTTTACACCAACATTGCAGAGCCGGAAGGACGTTCCCACCACAAAAACACGCCGGTCATCATCACGCTGTGCATGACCGGTGAGGGTGGCGCAGTGCAGATGAAGAGCTACCTGGAAAAGCACGCCGGGCTCAACGGCATTCAGGTCATCCCACTTTCTATCAGTGACCGCAAGGCCCTGCTGAACGAGGTGAACCGTCTGCGTGAAGAACACGAGATCCGCTGCATCATCGGCACTTACGACCCCGGCATGCACGGTATTCCGTTTATTTCGGTGGTCAAGCTGTTCGAGACGCCGGCAGATAAATTGGATATGCTGCTCACCATTCCGGAGTCCGACCACACGCCGGTGAACTACGAGATGATCTTCTCCTACCTGTCCAGCCAGATGCCTGCGCTGGACATCAAAAAGCTGCGTAAGAGTCTTCCTCGGGCGCTGGCGAAGATTAAGCGCATCTCCGCCGAAGGGCTGGATCAGAATCAGGAACTGGGGCTTTTCCTACACATTGCCTGCGCCATCGATCGGCTGCAAAACGGTGAAGCCATGCCGGAAAAGGGCAATCGGCAGGGCATCATCAGCCGCAACAAGCGCCTGTACAACGATCTGCGAGAAATCTTGTCCGGGCTTGAAGAAACATTTGACATTCGTTTCTCGGACGATGAGCTCGCATATATGATCGCAATGGTCAAAAAACTATAAGCGTTTGTGTATAACTTGCACAATGGGAGATCCTTCGTGCTGTTCAAGCTCTGCTGAAAAGGCAGAGCTTTTTTTGTGGGTGATATGCGGATTTCGCCTTGATAAGATGGAATTATGTGTCATTTTTATTTATTTTAAAATATTTATGAAGAACTCTTTAAGGATCTTTGAAGAAAAGTGTATAACCGATCGACCGCATTTCAAGTGTGATTTTGGATAAAATTGGTGCAAATGAAAGAAAATGGTTGACAAAAAATGGGATACTGGCCGCTTTTTTGATGGATCGCAGACCGGAGTGTTTAAAATGAGGAACATAGCGTATAAAATTCCGTCTGCACGGCCTGCCGCAGCTGGTTTGACAGAAACGGCAGGGCATCTGTATAATCGAGTCAATGAAAGCGGCACACCGCCGTGCGATGCCGCAAACCGATGAAGGAGGAATATACCTATGGCAATGACCCCCGATGAGCTGATCGACACTTCCATGATGCTGATCGTTCACTCCGGCGATGCCCGTGCCGCTGCGTTCCACGCATTGCAGGAAGCAAAAGCCGGTAACTACGAGGAAGCGAAAAAGCTGATGGCAGAATCCCAAGAGAAGGCGCTGGAGGCGCACCACATCCAGACCGGCCTGCTGACCGATGAGGGCAACGGCGAAGGCCCCCAGGTCAATCTGCTGCTGGTTCACGCACAGGACCACCTGATGACCAGTATGCTGGCACAGGAGCTGATTGCAGAGCTCATTGAGCTGCACGAGAAAAAGGCAGACAAGTAAGCCTGCCGGTGCACACATTTTTTGCAAGAAAAAGGAAAACGGAAAACGAAGCCATCCCTGTCCGTCTGTTCACACACCTGTTTAAAAGGAGGATTTTCTCATGGCAAACGAGAAAAAAGGCGCAATTGAACGCTTTGCCGAGAGTGCGTTCATGAAAAAATTGCAGGTTGGCAGCCAGAAACTGGCCTCCAACGAGATCTTTTCCACCATCTCCGGCGGCATGGGCGCTACCATGGGCCTGATCATGATCGGCGCCGTCATCCAGATCGTCTGTGCTGTTGGCGCAATGTTCGGCTGGGATACTTCCAGTGCATCCTATCAGGCATTCTATATGCCCTATAAGCTGACCATGGGCCTGATGGGTTTCTTCATGGCCTTCTCCATGTCCTGGAACTTTGCAAAACGCAAGAAGATGAACCAGATGCAGTCCGTTATCACTGCGTTGGTCAGTTACATTCTGGTGGTCTCTCCTCCGGTCTCTGCTTCCACTCTGGCAGCAGATGGCAGCGTTACTTCCACCTTTGACGCTTTGAATCTGGGCAAGCTGGGCACAGGTGGTTTGTTCGTGGCTATCATCGTTGGTCTGTGCTCTGTGGCCATCAGCAAGTTCGTCATCGACCACGACTGGACCATCAAGCTGCCCGATGCTGTGCCCGAAGGAATCGCAAATTCCTTCAATGCCATCATCCCCATGGGTGTGAACATCATCGTCTGGTACGGCATCTCCCTGATCATCTCTGCTGTTTCCGGCGGCACCCTGACCTTGGCGACCTTGATCACTGTTGCACTGTCTGTCCCGGTCAACTTCCTTACTTCCACTCCGGGTATGTTCTTGGTCATCGCACTGGCACAGCTGTGCTGGTTCTTTGGTATCCACGGCACCAGCGTGATCTTCACCGTTTTGATGGTGCCTTACATCACTGCTTACACTACAAACTCCGCATTGGCTGCCGCTGGCCAGCCCTTGCAGTTCTTCCCCGTGTTCCTGATGCTCGGCAACGGCATCATGGGCGGTGCAGGCAATACCATGCCCTTCTCTCTGATGGGTCTCAAGAGCAAATCCAAGCGCATCCAGGCTGTTTCCAAGGCATCCTTTGTGCCCGGCCTGTTCGGCATCAACGAGCCTGCCATCTTCGGCTATCCCATCATGTATAACGGCCTCCTGCTGATCCCCTTCATGCTGTGCCCGCTGGTCTGCTCTGCACTGGCACTGGTTGCATGGAACCTGCACCTGATGGCTTATCCCCAGGTGCTGATCATGACCACGATGCCGGTGGTGTTCGGTACCTTCCTGAGCACGCTGGACTGGCGCAATGTCATCTACTCTTTGCTGATGTTCCCGATCTGCTGGCTAATCTGGCGTCCCTTCTACAAGATCTACGAGAAGCAGTGCATCGAGGAAGAGGCTGCTGCCGAAGCTGCTGAACTGGCTGCCCAGAACAAGTGATCTTGCAAGAACCAGGCAACCCTTACAACTGTAAATTTACCACTTTGGAACCCAAAGCCGGTTGAAAAAAGCGGGCCGGTCGGCATGGATCGGCTCGCTTTTTCGGTTTTTATCACACAGAATAAACATTTAAGGAGAAACTGAAATGCAAAAGAGAAGACTGGGCATCTCCCTGTACCCTGAGCGCAGCACCTTTGAGCAGGATGTGGCTTATATGGAAAAGGCTGCAAAGCTGGGCTTTGACCTGCTGTTCATCGCTCTGCTGGGCGCAGGTGACCGCCAGCAGACCATCGACCGCTACAAGCCCCTGCTGGCCAAGGCCAAGGAGCTGGGTTTTGAGATCGAAGCCGATGTGAACCCCATGATGTTTGAACGCATGGGCATCAACGCCAGCTTCTTCCACGGTCCGCTGGATCTGTCTTTCTTCACCGAGCTGCAGGTGGATATCCTGCGTCTGGATCTGGGCCTGAACGATATGGAAGAAGCCTTCCTCTCCAAGAACAAAGAGGGGATCAAGATCTGCGTGAACGGCTGCAACACGCAGGATCATGTGGGTCATGTACTGGCTGCCGGCGGTGACCGTGATATGATCCTGGGCTGCCACAACTACTATCCGCACCGCTACACCGGCGTTTCTCTGGAGCACTTTGAAAAGGGATCTGCACCCATGGTCAAGCACAACCTGCGTCTGCAGTCCTTCGTTACCTCCCAAAACCCGGAGGCCTTTGGCCCCTGGCCCGTCACCGAGGGTCTGCCCACGCTGGAAATGCACCGTGACTGGCCCATTGAGATCCAGGTGGGGCACTATGTGATGATGGGGTATGTCAACGATATCATCATCGCCAACGCCTACGCCACCGATGCCGAGCTGGAAGCCATGGCCGCCGCCAACAGCACCAAGATCATGTTCCACATGACCCCGGCCGAAGGCCTGCCCGAGAGCATGAAGAAGCGCCTGCGGATGAACCTGTCCGTTCGTGGCGACAGCGGCGAGTGGATCATCCGCACCCTGGAGAGCCGTATGCTGCGAGAGGCGACCGAGCCCTTCAACACCGTGGACATCCAGCCCGGTGACGTGCTGATCGACAACAACCTCTATGGCCAGTACGCCGGTGAGGTGCAGATCGCTCGTAAGCCCATGAAGAACTACGGCAAGACCAACGTGGTGGGTCACATTGACCCCCGTGAGGTCGAACTGCTGCCCTACATGAAGGGCTCCACCCCGTTCGGTTTCAACTTCTGAAAACTAGAAAGGAAGGTGCGTCCCCATGTCTTTCCCGAAGGATTTCCTCTGGGGCGGTGCTACCGCTGCCAACCAGTGTGAAGGCGGCTGGAACGAGGGCGGCAAGGGCCTTGCCGCTTCGGACGTGCAGACCGCCGGTTCCCTGACGGAACCCCGCTATGCGACCTACATCGATAAGGACGGCAACCCCGGCAAGGTGATGGTCTTCCAGCCGCTGCCGGAGGGCGCACACCGTGCCGTGCTGCCGGGGTACAACTACCCCTACCACGAAGCCATTGATTTTTACCATCACTACAAGGAGGACATTGCCCTCTTTGCGGAGATGGGGTTCAAGGTGTTCCGCATGTCCATCGCCTGGACGCGCATTTACCCCAACGGCGTGGAGGAAACGCCCAATCAGGCTGGTCTGGATTTTTACCGGAACGTATTTCTGGAATTGAAGAAGTACGGCATCGAGCCGCTGGTCACCATCCAGCATTACGATGTGCCGCTGTATCTGGAAGAAACGTTTGGCGGCTGGAAGAACCGCAGGCTGATCGAGCTGTTTGACCGCTATACTGAGACGCTCTTCCGGGAGTACAAGGGCCTGGTGAAATACTGGCTGACCTTCAATGAGATCAACGTGCCCCTCATGATCAAGGATTTGATCCCTGGTTACCCGGCAGAGAACATCCGGCAGGATTTCCAGCTGCTGCACCACCAGTATGTGGCCAGCGCCCGTGCCGTGAAACGTGCTCATGAGATCGATCCTGAAAATGTGGTGGGCTGCATGATCGGCGGTGGACCCAGTACCTACCCACTGACCTGTGACCCCAAGGACGTGCTGCTGGTGCAGGAAAAATTGCAGGAAGGCATCTACTACACTGCCGACGTGATGGCCAAGGGTGCGTACCCATACTTTGCACCAAAGATCTGGAAAAAATACGGCGTGAATCTGGACATAACGCCTGAAGATGTGGTAGACTTGCAGCAGGGTACGGTGGATATGATCACCTACTCCTATTACTCTACCAGCTGTGCTACCACCCACCCGGTCACTGAGACGGCAGGCGGCAACCTGAACATGGGCCCCAAGAACCCCTACCTCATGTACAGCGAGTGGGGCTGGAGCCTGGACCCGGACGGCCTGCGCTACTCTCTGAACGAGTACTACGCTCGGTATCATCTGCCGCTCATGGTCGTGGAGAACGGTCTCGGCGCTTCCGACACACTGGAAGCAGACGGCACTGTGCACGACCCCTACCGCATCGCCTATGTCAAGGCGCATGTGCAGGCCATGGAGGCTGCTATGGTAGACGGCGTAGACCTGCGTGGCTATACCCCCTGGGGCTGCATCGATCTGGTAAGCGCTTCCACCGGTGAGATGAAAAAGCGCTACGGTTTTATCTACGTGGATAAAAACAACGATGGCACTGGTACGCTCAAGCGTTACCGCAAGGATTCTTTCTACTGGTACAAAAAGTGCATCGCCACAAATGGCGAGGATCTGACCTAAAATGTTTTTCTCCGCACCTCTGTGTGCGGTGAGATGATTTGAAAGGAGCTTTTTATTATGAAAGTTTTGCTCTGCTGCGCTGGCGGTCTGTCCAGCAGCATCCTGATGAAGAAGATGAAGACCTGGGCTGACGCACACGGTGAGGATCTGGAGATTCAGGCTATGGGGACTGGCGAGGCTGTGGAGACCTGGCAGAATGGCTACGAGTGCGTGCTTCTGGCTCCCCAGGTGAGCTACCGCCTGAAGCAGCTGCAGGAGGAAATCAAGCTGCCCATCGCAGAAGTTCCCTCTCTGGATTATGCCATCGGTAATGCCGAAAACGTGATGAAGCTGGCCCACAAGCTGTGCGATAAATAATCGAGAAAAACGACTGCGGAATCATGGGTGCAAGAGATTGCACGGATATGTGCCGCAGCCTGCCCAAGGAGCATCCGGAAGGCGATTGTTGCGCGTTGGTTTCTCTTAATCAGTGGGCCCAGGGTTCGAGTCCCTGGA
>ERZ773242.3005-NODE-3005-length-12830-cov-4.053933_pt1 | contig 12830 bp, 10 predicted proteins | sample MGYA00511077_ERZ773242 | MGnify/ENA primary metagenome ERZ773242 (study PRJEB29015, sample SAMEA2737754) | human gut metagenome | biome: human gut; feature: human-associated habitat; material: faeces | place: China | collected 2012 ... | reverse complement strand
TGAAAGGAGCTTTTTATAGCCCTCTTTAACAGCTTTATCTCCCTTAAATATTCCAGCCGCTATCGCAATAGCAGCAGAATATCCTGTTGCATACTGGTATACATAAAATGGAGTATAAAAATGTGGTATTCTCGCCCACTCGTATGCTATCTCATCATCAATAACACACTCACTTCCAAAATACTTTTCATTAAGCTTTCTGTATACATCACACAGGTTATCAGCAGTAAGGACATTGCCTTCTTCGACCATTTTATGGGCTGTCATCTCGAATTCAGCAAACATCGTCTGTCTGAACAATGTACCCTTAAACTGCTCAAAATAATGGTTAAGAAGATACTTTCTTCTCTTATTATCTTTATCATTCTTACAGCTTTCCAACAGATAATTCATAAGAAGTGCTTCGTTACAGGTTGAGGCAACTTCTGCAACGAATATCTTGTAACCGGCATATATATATGGCTGGTTGGAATTAGAATAATATGTGTGCATTGCGTGACCCATCTCGTGAATAATTGTAAACACATCATCTAATGTTCCTGAGAAATTAAGGAATACATAAGGGTGAGTTCCATATGCTCCCCATGAGAATGCTCCCGTTCTCTTTCCTTTATTCTCATATACATCAACCCAGCCTGTTTCAAAGCCTTCTTTAACCTTAGCAACATACTCTTCGCCCATAGGTGCTAAAGCTTCAAGAACCATCTGTCTGGCTTCATCATAGGTAACCTTCCACTCATAGTCCGCTACCATCGGAGCATATATATCATAAAAATGAAGCTCATCAACCCCTAAAGCTTTCTTTCTTATATCAACATACCTGTGCATAAGATTAAGATTGTCATCTACAGTATTAATGAGATTCTTGTATACATCTACAGGAATAAATGAATCAGACAGATACATATGTAATGTTGATTCATATTTTCTTGCTTCAGCCTTAAATACTGCCTGTTTTACGTTGCCATAAAAGCAGGCTGCAAGCGTATTGATGTACTGCTTATATTCCTTATAAAGACACTCAAAGGCTTCTTTTCTTACACTTCTTTGCTGGCTCTGCATATATTTTACATATGTTCCATTAGTCAGCTCAACCTTATTCCCAGATTCATCAATTATACTGCCAAAATGGACATCTGCATTGTTAAACTTAGAAAATATCTCATTAGGAACAGACATTACCTGCGATGCTTTTGCAAGAAGAACTTCTTCATTCTCAGACAGCGAATGTTCTTTCTGGCTTAACATATCGTCAATCATATGCTTATACAACTTAAGCCTGTCATCTTTTAAATATTCATAGAGAACATTTTCATCCATACTTAATATTGCAGGCTCAACAAATGCGTACTTCTCAGCACATTTAGCTGCTGCCGTCTGTGCCCTGCCTGACATATCCTGATACACCGAATTAGCTGTATCCTCATAATATCTCATAAATGCGTATACATATAATCTCTCAACAAGATAATCAGTATCATTCAATTCCTTTAATACATTATAAAGATTATCAGCCGACTCAGTTAAAACAAACTGATATTCACAAGGCTCGCCTGCCTGTTTAATAAGCTTCTGGTAATCTTCTTCCCACGCATTATCTGATGAGTAGATGTCATTAACTGCCCATTTGAACTCATTATCAATCTCACTTCTTAAAGGTGCTGCCATTATTCTGCCTCCGGTACATAAGCTGACACTGCTATTGCCAATGAACCATATCCTATATGGCACGCAACACTGAGTGACAATGGATCCATATGGAAATCATACTGAGGAAATGCTTCTTTTACAGCCTCAGCCCATTCCCTGGCTTCTTCTTCATTACCAGTATATGCAACTTCCATATGAAGCTTTCCTTGTTGTGCATAATCTTTAAATCTGTTATCACAGTCATCCTTCATAGCCTTAAGCATAATCTTCTTGGCTGATGACTTTCCTCTTGCCTTGGCAAATGCATCCAGCTTCTCTCCCTGGATCTGAAGAACCGGCTTTAAATTCAATACCGTTCCAATAGCTGCTGCTGCCGGAGTGATTCTTCCACCCTTTTTCAGATACTTCAACGTATCTACTGTGACATAGATACTCGCCTGCATTTTTTCTTTTTCCAGCACCTGTCTGATCTCTGCGGCAGATTTTCCTTCATCACGCAGCTTGATCGCATCGTAAACTGACTGTTCCTGCGTAACGGAAATCCTCTGATTATTGACAACCTGTACTTTTTCATCATAATCCTGTGCCAGTGAAAGAGCCGTTTCACAGGTACTGCTCAAACCACTTGACATCGGAATGCACACGATTTCATCATAATCCACTAAAAGCTTATCCCACAGATCCATGACATCTCCCGGCGATGGCTGGGATGTGGAAATTTCAGAATCAGCTCCCAGTTTTTCATAGAACTGTTCCTGTGAAAGCGTAATATCTTCTAAATATAATTCACCGTCAATGAAAAACGGCATCGGAAGCACGTAGATTCCCAGTTCTTCACCCCGCTTCTGCGTAATTCCGCTATTGCTGTCCGTTACAATTGCAACTTTACTCATTCAACTTCTCCTTATCAGGCGGGCATTCCAAAGTGTCCGCATTCCTTTCTTCGCATCCCATTCCCGGGACTCTTGCATTTTAATTCTTAAAACTGTGGATCGGTGCAGGGATTCTTCCCTTTCTGTTAATAAATGCATCACATCCGAACTCATTTACCGGCATGATCGGAGCATATCCGAGAAGTCCTCCAAACTCTGCCGTATCCCCTACATCTTTTCCGATCACCGGAATCAGACGGACTGCCGTTGTCTTCTGGTTCACCATACCGATCGCCATCTCATCAGCAATGATACCGGAAATTGTTGCAGCAGATGTCTTGCCCGGAATTGCGATCATATCCAGTCCTACGGAGCATACACAGGTCATCGCTTCAAGTTTCTCCAGCGTCAGTGATCCTGCATGAACTGCATCGATCATACCCTGATCTTCACTGACCGGAATAAAAGCACCGCTTAACCCTCCCACGTAGGAAGATGCCATAACGCCACCTTTTTTCACCTGATCGTTCAGCATAGCAAGGGCCGCTGTTGTTCCCGGAGCTCCTACCCGCTCAAGTCCGATCTCTTCCAAAATCTCCGCAACACTGTCTCCAACTGCAGGAGTTGGTGCAAGGGAAAGATCTACAATACCAAATGGGATTCCCAGTCTTGCAGAAGCCTCTCCTGCCACAAGCTGACCCACTCTCGTAACTTTGAATGCGGTCTTCTTGATCGTCTCGCAAAGTTCCTCAAATCCTTTTCCACGCACTTTTTCCAATGCCTTCTTAACTACACCCGGTCCGCTGACTCCTACATTGATAACTGCATCTGCCTCTGTCACTCCAAGGAATGCACCCGCCATAAACGGATTATCATCCGGTGCATTGCAGAAAATCACCAGCTTTGCACATCCAAGGGAATCATTGTCCTTTGTCGCTTCTGCCGCTTCTTTTACGATCTGACCACAGAGTCGTACCGCATCCATATTGATCCCGGTTTTCGTCGACCCGACATTTACGGAACTACAGATCCGTTCCGTCTCAGCCAGTGCCTGCGGAATGGAACGGATCAGATTCTCTTCACTCTTCGTCATCCCTTTTGAAACAAGTGCTGAATATCCGCCAATAAAATTCACACCGACTTCTTTCGCTGCCTTATCCAGTGTCCTTGCGATCGTCACATAATCTTCCGGAGTCTTACAGGCTGAGCCGCCGACCAGTGAAACCGGGGTAATGGAAATTCTCTTATTCACGATCGGGATTCCAAATTCTTTTTCGATATCCTGTCCTGTAGATACAAGATCCTTTGCAACTGTCGTGATCTTATTATAAATATTCTGATTTAACTGATCCAGATCAGAGTCAATGCAATCCAGAAGGCTGATTCCCAGGGTGATCGTACGGACATCCAGGTTCTCATGCTCGATCATCTTATTTGTCTCTGAAACTTCATACATATTAATCATAATCTTATCCTCATCTTCTATGTCTCTTCACTGCTGTACGGTAAATCCTATAATCTGTGCATTTTCTCAAAGATCTCTTCTCTCTGGCAACGGATACTTACTCCAATTTCTTTTCCGAGTGTATCCATTTCATCGCATACCTCTGTAAAATCTTTTTTCAGATTTGAAACATCAACGATCATCATCATATTAAAATATCCTTGCACGATCGTCTGAGAGATATCTAAAATATTGATCCCGTTCTCCGCCAGATATGTACACACTCTCGCAATAATTCCCACCGTGTCTTTTCCAAGTACTGTGACAATACATTTTTTCATTTTCATTGTACCTCCGCTTTTTGTTATAAATCTGATCATACCGTAACAATCTCTGAAACTGAATCTCTGCTTGCAACAAACATATCAAGATCTTCTCCCTTATATTCATTATCTGCCAGAGTCACTTCCAGTTTTACTGTCTCATAAGCAAGCTTTGCATAATTATTCTCCCTGCTTAGGTGTCCCAGCATAATATATTTCAGATTATCATGTAGTATATCACAAAGGAGCTGTCCTGACAATTCATTTGATAAATGACCTCTGTCTCCAAGAATCCTCTGTTTCAGATAATATGGATATCCGCCTACCTCCAGCATATGGATATCATGATTTGCCTCCAGCAGAACCGCATCTAGATTCTGTAAATTTTTCACTGTATACGAATCATACTTGCCGAGATCTGTTGCAACAGCAACGGACTTTGCTCCGCACTCCAGCCGGTATCCTGCCGGTTCGTTCGCATCATGTGAAATCTCAAAAGGATGAATATCAATATCCCCCAGCGTAAACGGCTCATCTGTATGGATCGGATGATATAATCCCTCCGGCATCTTTCCGAGTCCTGAATAACTTTTTATTCCTTCTAATGTACCTTTTGTGGCATAGATCGGGATCTGATACTTTCTGCTGAATACCCCCAGTCCCTGAATATGATCTGAATGTTCATGCGTGATCAGGATTCCATTCAGATCATTCCCTTTCAGATCCAGGGTCTTCAGTCCTTCTTCGATTCTTTTTTTACTGATTCCAGTATCCACAAGCAGATGCGTATTATCACTTCCCACATAAATACAGTTCCCGCTGCTTCCACTTGCAATGCTGCACATTCTCATTTTATAACTTATCTCCTATTTGTCTTTTTGTATCTTCAAAGTCTCCACTGTTATCAATCACTGCCTGACATGCCTGCCGGAATGTATCTTCCGATGGCTGTGAAGCGATCATATCTGTAATCTTCTCATCTGTATAATGCCTGGAGGCTTTCAGTCTCTGCCTGCGGATATTTTCAGAAGTATAAATATACCACATCTCATCGCACAGCTCTCTTCCTGTATCTGTCAGAAGTGCCGCTTCTACGACATACAGAGGCTTTCCCTGCTTTCTCTTCTCAACAATATCCTTCTGCACCCATTTCAGCACTGCCGGATGCACGATTGCATTCAGGCATTGCAATTTTTCCGCACTTGAGAATACCATTTTACCCAGTTCTTTCCGATCCAGTTCCCCGTCTTCTCCAACGACAGCATCACCAAATTCATCTACGATCTTTTTGAAACATTCTGTTCCTTTTTTCTGAAGCTGCTTTGCAACTTCGTCCATCTGACAGATACACGCTCCATACTCCTGTTCCATCCAGGCAAGTACTGCACTTTTTCCGGAGCCTACCCCTCCAGTGATTCCTATTACTTTCATATTATTTTGCCTCATACCAGTTCTTTCCTGTATGCATATCTGCCAGAAGCGGAACTGACAGACTCGCTGCATGTTCCATCTCTTCTTTTAAGATTTTTTTCACTTCGTCTACTTCCTCTTCTGCCGCTTCGATCAGAAGCTCATCATGCACCTGCAGGATCATTCTTGACTTCATATTTTGCTTCTTCATCTCATCACTTACACGGATCATCGCAATCTTGATGATATCTGCCGCAGTTCCCTGAATCGGTGCATTCATCGCCACACGTTCTCCAAAACTTCTCTGCATAAAATTGCTGGATTTCAGCTCCGGCACCGGCCTTCTTCGTCCGAATAATGTCACTGCATAGCCTTTTTCTTTTGCATCTGCCACACACTGATCCAGAAAAGTCTTGATCCCCGGATAGGTCTCAAAATAATGTTCAATATACCTGGCTGCCTCTTTTCTTGTAATACTCAGATCCTGACTTAAGCCAAAAGAACTGATTCCATAAACGATACCAAAATTAACTGCCTTGGCATTCCTTCTCTGAAGATCTGTCACCTCATCAAACGGTACATGAAATACCTGGGATGCCGTCATCCGATGAATATCCCTTGCCTCCCGGTATGCCTGAATCAACTGTTCATCCCCCGAACAATGGGCAAGAATCCTCAGTTCAATCTGAGAATAATCTGCATCCACAAATACGCAGCCTTCTTTCGGCACAAAAACTTTACGGATCAGACGCCCCAGTTCCATTCTCACCGGAATATTCTGAAGATTCGGTTCTGTACTGCTGATTCTTCCTGTTGCAGTAATTGTCTGGTTAAATTTACCATGAATCCTTCCATCCGGCCCGATAAATGTGGCAAGCCCGTCAGCATAAGTCGATTTTAACTTTGTAAGCTGCCGGTATTCCAGAATCTTTGCCACGATTGGATACTCCGGTGCAAGCTTATCCAGCACATCTGCTGCTGTAGAATACCCGGTCTTGGTCTTCTTGGCATGCGGCATTTCCAGTTTTTCAAAAAGGATCACTCCCAGTTGCTTTGGAGAATTAATATTGAATGTCTCTCCCGCCATATCATAGATTTCTTTTTCCAGTTCTACAATCCGGTTTCCAAGCTGGTCTCCATATGCCTTCAATGCTTCACCTTCCACATGGATTCCTGCCTGTTCCATTTCATACAGAGTAAATACCAGCGGCATCTCGATTTCCCGGAACAATTTCGTCATCCCGGTTTCTTCCATTTTCCGGTTCAACGGTTCTACTGCCATATATGCCGTATAAGCTTCGTAGCATGCCTTTGTACTTTCCTCTGTCTTTTCATCAATCAGAAGACCCAGTTGTTCTCTCGCTACATCCTCATAATCATAATCACTCTTTAATGGATTCAAAAGATAAGCTGCCACAATCACGTCAAAACTGTTCTCTCTCTTTGCCTGCGGTAAATAATTGAGAGATTCTTTCAGTCCACACATAGAAAATACTTTCACCTTCTCAGCCAGACCAGAAATCATTCCTGCCAGAGTTTCAAAATCCATCTCCATATCACACGGAATCGTAACCGTCTTTTTCTCAGTATAACAAAGTGCGATTCTGCCAATTCCTGATGGATGTGCAAACAGCGGCAATACATTTCCCTTATCTTTGGAAAATGCAACTCCGACCTTCTCTGCCTTCTCTGCCTCTTTAAATATCTTTTCAATCGCAGCTTTTCCTGTCACTTCACAAAAGGTTGCTTCCACATCATTTGCTGAAGTTTCTACATCGAACCGTCCCAGCAGATTCTTAAACTGAAGCTTCTGAAACAGCTCATGTGCTTCTTTCGTATAAGGGTTACCGTGTCTTGCTCCATTCAAATCAAATTCTGTCTCCGCATCCAGCCTAATAGTCGCCAGCGTCTTACTCATCTGTGCCTGCTCCCAGAACTCTTTCAGATTCTTGCTTGCTCTTGGCGGCTTTAATTCGTCTACATGCTCATATGCGTTTTCAATCGTCTTATATTCCTGGATGATCTTTGTCGCCGTCTTTTCTCCAATTCCCGGAACTCCGGGAATATTATCCGATGTATCGCCCATTAAAGCTTTTACATCAATAAATTCTGTCGGAGTCACTCCATAACGCTCTTTCACATCAGCCGCAAGATAATCTTCGATCTCTGTCTTTCCCTGCTTTGTCTTCGGAATCCGCACCTTGATATGCTCCGTGGTAAGCTGAAGTGTATCACGGTCTCCTGAAATGATCGAGACATCCAGTCCCTCTTTTTCACATTGATGAGAAATCGTTCCAAGAAGATCATCTGCTTCCAGTCCTGCCTGTTCAATGATCTCGATATTCATTGCCTTCAGAACCTCTTTGATCACCGGAACCTGCTGACGCAGTTCCTCTGCCATCGGCTTTCTTGTTCCTTTATATTCCTGATACATTTCATGCCGGAAAGTCGGTGCATGCACATCAAATGTCACCGTCAGATATTCTGGTTTTTCCTCATCCAGTATTTTGAACATAATATTCAGGAAACCATATACCGCATTCGTATGAAGTCCTTCCGAATTTGTCAGATCCGGTACGCCATAAAATGCCCGGTTCAGTATGCTATGTCCATCGATCAGTACAATCTTCTCTCTCATCTGAAACTTCTCCTCAATCTTTGCTCTTTACACTGCTGATCCACTGCCCGTGAAACCCTCAGTTTCTTTATAACCCAACAATAAAGTATACACTAAAAACTATCTTTTTAAAAGGCTCATTTTATGGTATTATGTACGCATCATTAAAAATAAAAGAGGAAATAAATATGGATAGTATTATATTTGACGTAGATGGCACTTTATGGGATTCTGTAGATCCCGTGGCTGAATCGTGGAATCTTGCGATCGCCGAAAATACCGATATGACACCTGATCTGACACGGGACTCTCTTGCATGGCTCTTTGGAAAAACCATGACTGAAATTGCCGATGCACTTTTTCCCCAGATTCCACTCGACGAAAGAATGCGACTCCTTACGATCTGCTTTGATTATGAAAACCGATATCTCGAAACTCACCCGGGGAAAATGTATGATGGTGTTGTTGATACGATCAGAGAACTTTCCCTCAGATATCCACTCTTCATTGTCAGTAATTGTCAGTGTGGATATATTGAAGTCATGATGAAATCATCTGGGATCGAACCTTACATCAAAGATCACCTCTGCTTTGGAGAAACCCAGCTTTCAAAAGATCAGACACTTTTACAGTTGATTGGGAAAAATGGGCTGAAATCTCCGGTTTACGTTGGTGATACGCAGGGCGATGCTGATTCCTGCTCCAGGGCTGGTATTCCTTTTATTTTTGCTGAATACGGACTGGGCGATGTCCCGGATGCAAAAGTACGGATTGCACGCTTTGAGGAATTACTGAAGATTGCCGATAAATAAGGATAAAATACCACCAGCATTGAGGGAGCATCTTTCTTAACACAAAAATCCCTGAACTCCTTGTAAACACTGGATTTACAGGAGATTCAGAGATTCTGTCTGATGCCGCTGGCCGGACTCGAACCGGCACGGCTACTAACCGCTTGATTTTGAGTCAAGTGCGTCTGCCAATTCCGCCACAGCGGCTTATTTTGTCGGTTCATTATTCCCCGAACCGACTTTTTAATGATATCATATTTGCTTATTTATTTCAACCACTTTTTTATTACTCACCAAGTTTTTTGCCTATCTCAAAGCAATCAAATGTAGCGAAATAATCCTTCGGTGTCTCAGCACGACGGATCATCTGCACGCTTCCATCTTCTTTCAGCAATAACTCCGCTGACTTTAATTTTCCATTGTAATTGTATCCCATGGAAAAGCCGTGAGCCCCCGCATCATGAATCACCAGGTAATCTCCTCTTTCAATCTCTGGGAGCATTCTGTCAATCGCAAATTTATCATTATTCTCGCACAGAGATCCTGTCACATCGTATTTATGGTCACATGGTTCATTCTCTTTTCCAAGAACCGTAATATGATGATATGCTCCATACATTGCCGGACGCATCAGATTAACTGCACATGCATCTACACCAATATAATCTTTATAAGTCTTTTTCTCGTGAATCGCTTTTGTAACAAGGCAGCCGTAAGGTCCCATCATGTAACGTCCCAGTTCTGTAAAGATTGCTACATCACCCATTCCAGCAGGGACTAATACTTCCTCATAGACTTTACGCACGCCTTCTCCGATCGCATAAATATCATTCGGCTCCTGATCCGGTCTGTACGGAATACCAATTCCGCCTGACAGATTGATAAACTTAATATTTGCACCTGTCTCATTTTTAAGACGTACTGCCTGCTCAAACAAAACTTTCGCAAGCATCGGATAATAGTCATTTGTCACCGTATTGCTGGCAAGAAATGCATGGATTCCAAACTCTTTTGCACCTTTGCTTTTCAGGATTTTAAATGCTTCCGTGATCTGTTCTGTTGTCATACCATATTTGGCATCTCCCGGATTGTCCATGATATCATTACTGATCTTAAATAAGCCGCCTGGATTGTAACGGCAGCTGATCGTCTCAGGAATATGTCCGATCGCACTTTCAAGGAACTCAATATGGCTGATATCATCCAGATTGATGATCGCACCAAGTTTATCTGCCAGACGGAAATCCTCTGCAGGAGTATCATTTGACGAGAACATAATATTATGTCCCGTTACACCTACTGCTTCTGAGAGCATCAGCTCCGTATAAGATGAGCAGTCACATCCACAACCATACTCCTTCAGGATATCCAGAAGGAACGGATTTGGAGTTGCCTTTACTGCAAAATATTCTTTATATCCCGGATTCCATGAAAATGCTTCTTTTAATGCCTTTGCATTCGCACGGATTCCTTTCTCATCATAAAGATGAAACGGCGTCGGGTAGGTCTTTACGATCTCTTCAACCTGTTCCTTTGTAACAAATGGTTTCTTGCTCATCTTTCTTCTCTCCTTTTCGTATCTTTATCAGTTCAATTTCATTTGCAAGTGCATTTTTAAATACTGTCACAAAATTTCTCTGACCGGAATAGACACACGTATTCATGCTGCCCATTCCATATTCTCCTGAAAGAACATAGCGGGAATCTACAATCAGTCCGATCTGCTGCTCTTTTTTCCTGGTTACATAAACGATAACTTCTTTCATCGGAAAAGATTCATCCGTAATCAGAACAACCTTTTTTCCTCTTCTCACCAGTTGTAGAAGTTCCTCTTTAAATTCCTCCAGGCATCCTTTAGAACAGGAAAAATAGACCCGTTCTTCTGCTCCGGTCAATAAATGATGAATTTTGTCTGCAATATTCTTCTTACCTTCAACCGTAATATATCCATCCTCTTCCACGGACTCGCTGGGAAGATTCTGCTGAAGCCATTCCAGCTCTTTTTCAAGTCTCCGGATCCGGTTTCCACAAAACTCCTGTGGAACAATGGGGATATAACGCTTTGCATCGCCCTCTACCAGATATGCAGCACCTTTTTCCACCATTGCTGCAAGCGAAGCATAGGCATTCGACCTGGAAATCCCGGTATCTCTTGCAATCTCATACCCGGTCTTTTTTCCCCCTTCAAGAAGCTTTCTGTAAATAAGAGCTTCCTGCCTGGATAACCCGAAATGCATCAGGTATTCAATTTCTCTGCTTTCATCCATTCTCTGCTCTTCTCCATAGTAGTTCTTTACAGGAACACTATACATCACAGCCTGTCTGCTGTCAATGAAAATACCTTTGAAAAGTTATTTTTGAGAATCTTTTTCATTTGCTTTATCTATCACTGGCAGGTTCCTTACGGATGCATGCCATTTAAAATCATTCTGACAACCTCTTCCGGTGTCTCTGCAAGCCCGTCAGCTCCCGCTTCCTCCAGTTCTTCTTTCGATCCGTACCCGTACAGAACACCGATGGCACGGATTCCTTCTCTATTTGCACCTTCAATATCATAGCACCGGTCTCCGACCATTCTGATTTTTTCCAGGTCTTTTTCTTCGCACTGTCCCAGGACATATTGGATCACTTCCTGCTTTTTTGTTCTTGCTCCATTCATGCAGGCTCCACCGATCAGGTCAAAATACTTCGCAAATCCAAAATGTTCTGCAATCATTTTTGCAAATTTTTCAGGCTTTGACGTTGCCATTACGATCGTCAGTCCGGCTTCTTTCAAAGTCTTCAGCATTTCCATGACTCCCTCATAGACCCAGTTGTCAAAAATTCCTTTTTCCTGATAGTATTCCCGGTATAATCCCACCATCTCTGCTGCCTCTTTCTCTTCTATCTCACAGCATTTCATAAACTGTTCCTGCAAAGGAGGTCCAATAAATTTGCGTAATTCATCCTCCGGTGGAATTTCTCTGCCAGCCTTTTTCAGTGCATACTTCACTGAATTTATGATCCCTGATCCCGAATCAGTGAGCGTTCCGTCCAGATCAAACAATACAGTACTGATTTCCATCTCTGTTCACATCTCCTCTCTCACAGTACTTTTCTTCTTTTTGAAACCATCTTTTTAAAAGCTTCTGATATGATCTTCAGCTTCATCTTCTGTCTTGATCACTTTGCGTATCACTACATAATATCCAAAATCATCATTGACTTTTATATAAACCCGGTCGCCCTCTTTATGTCCCAGTAACGCCTTGCCAATCGGAGATTCTATACTGACAAGGCCATTCAATGAACTTCCCCGGACAGAAGTGACGATCCGGTAAGTTTCCACTTCATCATCATCCTCGCAATACAGTTCCACTGTATTATTCAGTCCAATTTCATCTGCTTTGGAATGATCTTCTACAATTTCCGCAGTCTTGAGCATTCTCTCCAGGTAACGGATTCTGCTTTCATTCTGATTTTTTGCTTTTTTTGCCGCATGATATTCAAAGTTCTCACTCAGATCCCCATGAGATCTTGCTTCTTTTACCGCTTCGATCAATTCTTTTCGTTCCACCAGCTTACGGTGTTCGATCTCGGCTTTAATTTTTTCAACGTCGCTTTTCGTTAATCTTTCACGCATAATGAGTCCTTTCTGTATGAAATTAAAGATTTGTATTTGTTGGGGTGAAAATGATTCGGTAGCAGGAAGGCTTTTTGACAGAAGAGCGTCCATATCCGCAC